>Ga0187827_10001293_pt1 | contig 37296 bp, 33 predicted proteins | sample ETNtaG_39_FD_167969 | JGI IMG/M metagenome (GOLD analysis project Ga0187827, IMG submission 167969) | Marine microbial and viral communities from oxygen minimum zone, Eastern Pacific Ocean - ETNP2014_SV_150_PacBio MetaG (Illumina Assembly) | ecosystem: Environmental > Aquatic > Marine > Hypoxic...
TCGGTCTCGTCTTTCATGGCGGCGCGGTACATCTTCGCGGGCTTGACGAAACCTTGGTAATAGTTGATGGCGTATTCCACCAGACCGTCCAGGATCGGCGCTCTTTCCGGCGTCGCTTGCGGGCGGTAGCGGGTAATAAAATGCCAGAGCACCGCCTTGTCCTCGGCATGACAAACGCTGGCCAGGTTAAGGAGTATGCCGTAGCCGAGGTTGGTGTCCTCTTGCGGCGGACGGCCGCGATGGATATGCCAGATGGGGCTATCCAGCCGCTTGCCGTCTGGTAATCCGGGGAAGTGGGACAAGTGGTTCAGATAATCATCGACGGTGCGCGGAATGACGTCAAAATAGAGCCTTTTCGCAGCCTTCGGCTTGCCGTACATGAACAATGCCAGGCTTTCCGGCGGGGCATAGCGCAGCCACTCCTCGACGGCGAGGCCATTGCCCCTGGATTTGGAAATCTTCTCGCCGTTCTCGTCCAAGAATAATTCGTAAGTGAACCCGACGGGAGGCGCGGCGCCGAGAATACGGCAGATTTTCCCCGCCAATCTCACCGAATCTATCAGGTCCTTGCCAGACATTTCGTAATCTACGCCGAGCGCCATCCAGCGCATTGCCCAGTCGACTTTCCATTGCAGTTTGCAATGGCCGCCGGTCACCGGCGTCTCGACCTTGGATCCGTCTTCGTCTTCGTAGACGATGGTGCCGGCATCGACGTTGTACTCTCTGACCGGTGCTTGCAAAACCCTCCCCGTTTTAGCCGACAGCGGCAAGAAAGGGCTGTAAGTGGCGCGGCGCTCCGCTCCCAGCGTCGGTGCGATCACCTTGACCACCTCGTCGTAGTGTTCCAGCACCTTCAGCAAGGTGGCATCGAAAAGGCCGCTCTTGTAGCAATCGGTGGCACTCTGGAATTGGTAATCAAAGGCGAAATCGTCAAGGAAGCTCTTCAGCCGCTCGTTATTGTGATGGCCAAAGCTTTCATGGCTGCCGAAGGGATCGGGAATCGAGGTCAGGGGCTTGCCCAGGTGTTGCGTCAACATCTCCTGGTTGGGGATATTTTCGGGGACCTTGCGCAATCCGTCCATGTCGTCGGAGAAGGCGAACAGCCGGGTCAGAATGCCGGTAAGCGTCTCGAAGGCCCGGCGTACCATGGAGGTGCGCGCAACCTCGGCGAAGGTGCCGATATGGGGCAGGCCCGACGGCCCGTAGCCGGTCTCGAAAAGTACGTAGCCCTTTTCCGGGGTTTTGCCGCCGATGTGTTTGAGTAAGGCCCTGGCCTCGGCAAAAGGCCAGGCATTGGCATGATGGGCGTAATCGCGCTCCTCGGGCATGATGGTGGAACCTATGCCTGGCGGCGCGGGGCGTCAACCGGCGGCGCTTACTTCCAAATCGGCTTGCCCTGTCCAGGCAGGCCATATGATGCCCATTTCCGCGTAACCTCGTCGATGATGTCGTCGCACATGCGGATTTTACGGCCCCAGTGGCGCTTGGTCTCGGGGGCAACCTTGGTGGTAGCGTCAATGCCGATCTTGCTGCCCAAGCCGGCTTCAGGGGAGGCAAAATCCAAGTAGTCGATGGGTGTATTTTCGATCAGCGTGACGTCGCGGGCCGGATCGACGTTGGTGGAAACCGCCCAGATGACATCCTTCCAGTCCCTGGCGTCGATATCGGCGTCGACGACAATGACGAATTTTGTATACATGAATTGACGCAGGTACGACCAGACACCCATCATCACCCGCTTGGCGTGGCCGGCGTAGGCCTTTTTCATCGACACCACGGCGAGCCGATAGGAGCAAGCCTCCGGCGGCAGCCAGAAATCGACGATCTCGGGAAATTGCTGGCAGATCAGCGGCACGAAAACATCGTTCAACGCCTCGCCCAGCACCGACGGCTCGTCGGGCGGGCGGGCGGTATAGGTGGAAAGGTAAATCGGCTTCTTGCGCATGGTGATGGCGCTGACCGTGAAGACCGGAAAAGGCTCGACGGCGTTGAAATAGCCGGTGTGATCGCCATAGGGGCCTTCATCAGCCTCACCTTCCGGCGAAACGTGGCCTTCGATAACGATCTCAGCCTGGGCCGGCACTTTTAGCGGTACTGTTTTACAGTCCGTCAGTTCCACTTTTTCGCCATTGAGCAGTCCGGCGAACTGATATTCGGACAAGGTATCGGGAAGCGGCGTGACGGCGGCGAGAATGACGCCGGGGTCGGCGCCGATGACGGCAGCGACCGGCATCGGATCGGCTCGTTTCTCTTTCCAGCGGGCGAACTGCTGGGCGCCACCACGGTGGCGGAGCCAACGCATCAGCGTGGTATTCGGCCCCGTCACCTGCATACGGTAAATGCCCAAGTTATACCCATCCCGCTTGTCGCCGCCTTCCTGGTCGGCCTCTGGCCCACGGCTGACAACCATCGGCCAGGTGATAAGCGGCGCCGGCTCGCCCGGCCAACAGGTTTGGACCGGCAGGCGGGCAAGATCAACGTCGCCGCCGGTGAGCACCACTTCCTGGCAAGGCGCCTTGGCGGAAGTCTTTGGATTCATGGACATGACCGTTTTCAATAACGGCAACATCTCCAGCGCCTGGCGCCATCCGCCCGGCGGTTCCGGCTGGCGCAGAAAAGCCAGGATTTCGCCGATCTCGCGCAATTGCCCCAGCTCCCGGCTCATACCCCAGGCAACCCTCTCGACGGTGCCGAACAAATTGACCAGAACCGCAATGCCGTATGGGGAGCCGTCAGCCTTGACGACGTTCTCAAAAAGCACCGCCGGCCCGCCCTCGGCCATCAGGCGGGTTTGAATCTCGGTCATCTCCAGGTATGGGCTCACCGGTTCGCCGACACGTGCCAAGCACCCGTCCCGTTCCAGTCTGTCGATGAAACCACGCAATGAGGAATAAGCCATGGCGCTATGTTTATCCGCTTTCACTGCCGTTGCACAGCACCCAAGCGACAAGCCGGGGAACGGCAACCGCCGCTCTGGTTGTTTTCGCGGACAAAGACCTATGCCGAAAAGTTCCTAAAACCCGAACAGATCGACGATGTCAACATCGCTCAGTTTGTCGGTGCCGGCGGCGGCTGATCCGACAAACTTCTAGGCCAGCAATTGCCCCGCCAAAACGCCAATCAAAACGATCCAGCCGAAATGCTGGTTGGACTTAAACTTAGCCAGACAATCTTTTGGTTCGTTAAGATCGACCATTGTCACTTGCCAGGCCAAATGACCGGCAGCCAGGGTCAGAAAGGCGTAAAATGGCCATGCAAGCCCCGCCAGAATTCCGGCCAGAGCCAACAGGGCAACGGCTCCGCCATAAAAGATGAACAGCCAGGGACGGGTGGAGTCGGCCAATTTCAACGCCACCGATTTTACACCGATCCTGATGTCGTCACTCTTGTCCTGATGGGCATAGATGGTGTCATAGCCAAGAGTCCACAATACCCCGGCGCCATAGAGTGCCATCGCCGGGGTCCCCAGATCGCCCCGCACCGCCGCCCAGCCCAGCAAGGCACCCCAATTGAAAGTGAGACCGAGCACCGCCTGTGGCCAGTGAGTAATGCGTTTCATGAACGGGTAAAGCGCAACAAGCAGGAGCGAAGCGGCACCGACAATCATCGTGAAGGAATTGAAACACAGTAAAATAAGCAAACCGGCCGCCAATTGCAGGATGAGGAAAAGCAAGGCCTGCCGGACACTGACGACGCCGCTTGGCAAGGGCCGTGAGGCCGTGCGGGTGACACGGCCGTCGAATTCCCGATCGGCGATATCATTAAGGGTGCAACCGGCGCCGCGCATGACCAGCGCGCCGGCGGCGAAAAGGGCGATCAACCGCCAATCCGGCCAGGCCCCGGAGGTCGCCAACGAGATGCTCCACCAGCAAGGAAACAGCAAAAGCCAAATGCCGACGGGGCGGTCAATCCGCGCCAGCCGCAGGTATGGCTTTAAACTCTTCGGCGCCAAGCGATTGATCCAGCTATCGCTGGGGATATCGCTGGCGGTGCTATCAATTGTCTCGCGCATGGTAAAAGAAGTAATACGCCCAACATACTCCAACAGGCAAACCACGCATCGACATCAACCCGGGAATGGCCGCGCTGATGGCCCTGTTGGTTTGCGAGCTTGACGTTTCTTGCAAACTGCCTTTTTGTTACTGTGTTTTGCTGATGGCGCCATTTTTGCCCGAACGAATGAACAACCTCCCGAGACAAAAATCCATGCTCGCCAATGATTGCCCAGGCGGTGAGCCGATCACCAGCAAGCTGCCACTGATCGAATATATGGAGGCCGGTTGCAAGCCCCCGGAGGCTTGGCGTATCGGCACCGAGCATGAAAAATTCGCCTACCGCCTGGACGATTTGCGGCCATTGGATTACGAAGGCCCGCAAGGGGTGCGCGCCCTGTTGGAGAAACTGACTCAATTTGGCTGGTCTCCGGTACTGGAAGCGGGCAAACCCATCGCCCTCACCAAGCCGGACCAGAGCTCCATCACCCTGGAGCCGGCCGGCCAGATCGAGCTTTCCGGGGCGCCGCTGGAAACCATTCATCAGACATGCAAGGAAGTCACCGACCATTTGAAACAGATCAAGATTTTGGCCAGCGGTATGGGGATCGGTTTCCTCGGTCTGGGGTACCAACCCAAATGGCGCCCTTCCCAGATGCCCTGGATGCCCAAGACCCGCTACGGCATCATGCGAAAATACATGCCCAAGAAAGGCAAGTTGGGACTGGAGATGATGCTGGCCACGTGCACGGTTCAGGTGAACTTGGATTACAGCTCGGAAGCCGACATGGTACGCATGTTCCGGGTTGCGCTTGCACTGCAGCCGATCGCCACGGCCTTGTGGGCCAACTCGCCGTTCAAGGAAGGCAAACCGTCTGGCTGTCTCAGTTACCGCAGTCACGTCTGGACCGACACCGACCCGGACCGTTGTGGCACCCTTCCGTTTGTCTTCGAGACCGGCTTCGGGTTCGAGCGCTACGTGGATTATATGCTCGACGTTCCCATGTACTTTATCCATAGGCAAGGAAAGTACATTGATGCCGCCGGTCAATCCTTCCGTGATTTCCTCGCCGGCAAGCTGCCGGCGCTGCCCGGCGCCCACCCCACCTTAGATGACTGGTGCGACCACTTGACGACCGCCTTTCCCGAAGTCCGGCTCAAGCAATTCCTGGAAATGCGCGGTGCCGATGGCGGGCCGTGGAGCCGGCTTTGCGCTCTGCCGGCCTTTTGGGTCGGGTTGCTTTACGACAAGGATGCCCGTGACGACGCCTGGGAAATGGTCAAGAACTGGACGCCGGAAGAACACGCCGGCTTGCGGCGGGAGGTGCCGCGCCTGGCCCTCAACACACCCTTCGGAAGCGGTTGTGTCGGCGATATCGCTCTCGACGTGCTGGAGATCGCCCATGAAGGGCTGTCCCGGCGGGCAAAACTGGACGGTGTCGGACTCGACGAAACCCGCTTTCTGATGCCATTATTTCACATTGCCGAATCCGGTTTCACTCCCGCCGAGGAGCTTCTTGCGGCTTTCGACAGGCGCTGGCAGGGGCAAGTCGATCCTGTTTTCAAGGAATATGCCTATTGATACCCAGGATCGATGATAAAAAGTTATGTAATTGTGTCTACTTGAATTTTCACCTAAACCAACCCCTTCAGGTCCTACACACGACATGCAAGGCGCCGACATCCAGCTCAAGGAAATAGAATAAGCCCTTCTTGCCGAAGAGTTGACCTTCCACTACCAGCCGAAAGTTTCCTTTCTCACCGGTAAAATTGTCGGCTGCGAGGCCCTGTTGCGCTAGCTCAAGGCCGACGGCACATTAGTTCCTCCCGGTGATTTCCTGCCCCAGGCCGAAAGCTCCGGTTTCATCACCGAGATTACCGCCGTCATGCTGCCGAAGCTTATCGAGGATATCGAAGCCCTGCGGACGGTCAAATCGGATATCCAGGTTGCTTACAACATCTCGGCGCTCGATTTACGCTCGCCTTATCTGGTGAAAATGTTGCGCAGTTTTATCGATGGGCGGCGCATCGATCAGGGAACCCTTCAAATAGAAATCATCGAAACCACCGTTATCGATGCCAGCGAACGGGTTCGAACGGGCTTGCTCGATCTGGTCGCGCTCGGCATTGAAATCGTCATGGATGACTACGGCACCGGTTATTCGTCCCCCGATATGCTAAGCCGATTGCCCTTTTCCGCCCTCAAGCTGGACCAGGGAGTGGTCCGGCGGATGACCGAGGATGCCAAGAATACCCATATCGTTCGCTCCAGCCTTTACCTAGCCCGCGAACTGTCCATAAAAACCGTCGCCGAAGGCATCGAAACCGGGGTAATTTGTGCATTCCTTTTGGCTTCCGGCTGCAACAAAGCGCAGGGATTTTGGATCAGCGAGGCGGTTCCCCGCGACGATTTTATCGCCCTTTGCAAACAACGGCGGCGTTGGCCGGTCTCTTCCTATGGCCTGTTATACGACGCCTTGGTCAACCATATTTCCTACCGCCGAAAAGTCCTCGACCTGGTTTATATCCTGATGATGACCAAACCCGACGAATGGGATCAATTGCCGGAAATGGAGCTATCCCACAGCCCGGCCTGATGCCGGTTGGGGCAATGGTATCGCGATACAAGCCATGGCGGCGGTTCACCGGACTACATGTGTCTGGAAGGACCCCATCAGTTGATGCACGCGGCTGGCGAGTCATTGGTTCTCGCCGCCCAATCAAACTCCGAGCCCGACGTCATCATCAAGGCGATCAAGACTTTCCTGGGGTACTCGGATGTGGTCGACGCCGAGGTTTCGGGCATCGTCGAACGATGGATGGAGAAATCCTTGCACCAATCCTTCCGACCGGACGAATAAACCCCCGCCGGAACACCTTTTAGACCGCCGTGCCGCCGACAGTCAGATTGTCGACCTTGATCGTCGGCTGGCCGACGCCAACCGGCACACCCTGACCGTCCTTGCCACAGGTTCCGACGCCGGGGTCCAATTCCATGTTGGTGCCGATCATGGAAACCCCGATCAGTACTTCGGGACCACTACCGATCAGGGTTGCTCCCTTGACTGGAGGGCCTATTTTCCCGTCCTCGATGAGATAGGCTTCGGTGCAGGAGAAAACGAATTTTCCAGACGTGATATCGACCTGGCCGCCACCGAAGTTGACCGCGTAAAGACCCTTATCGACGCTACCGACAATCTCTTCCGGATCGTGCGCGCCGGCCAGCATGTAGGTATTGGTCATTGGGAATCGGCGCGTGGGCGAATGATTGCCGGCGGCCATTGCCGGTGGAAAGGGTGCCCATCAGACGGGCGTTCATGCGGTCGTGGAGAAACCCCTTGAGGATGCCGTCTTCGATTAGCACGGTATGCTGGCTAGATGTTCCCTCATCGTCGATGGCGAGCGAGCCGCGGCGGTCTTCGATAGTGCCATCGTCGACAACGGTGACGCCGGCGGCGGCAATTCGTTCTCCCATCAGCCCACAAAAAGCGGAGGTCTTCTTGCGGTTGAAATCGCCTTCGAGGCCATGACCGATGGCTTCGTGAAGGAGGATGCCGGGCCACCCGGGGCCAAGGACAACCGGCACTTCACCGGCCGGCGCCGGCACCGATTCGAGATTGACCAAAGCCTGGCGCAGGGCCTCGTCGACATTGGCCCGCCAGGTTTCGGATTGAAGATAGCGCTCGTAAATAACACGCCCGCCGACCCCGCGGCCGCCCATTTCCATACGCCCGTCCTTCTCCACCACCACCGAGACATTGAAACGCACCAGGGGCCGGATATCACCGACACGGGTACCATCCGGACGCAGAATCTGCACCGCCTGCCACTGACCCATGAGCGATGTCGAAACCTGACAGACGCGCTCATCCTTGGCGCGGGCGTAAGAATCCACGCCGGCAAGCAATTTCACCTTGTCCTCGAGACCGACCAGACCGAGCGGATTAGTGTCGGCATAGAGGCTCCGGTTGGTGCCGGAGGGGGGCTGAGCGAAGACGCCGCCATAGCCCTTGCCGACCGCCTTGACGGTCTCGCCAGCGCGGCGAATGGCTTCCAGGGAGAGTTCCGAGGCATGTGAATAGCCGATCGCCTCGCCGCAAACGGCGCGTAGCCCGAACCCTTGCGTGGTGTTGAAACTGGCGCTTTTCAGGTGGCCATCATCGTAGACGAGCGCTTCGGACTGGCAGTATTCCAGATAAAGTTCACCGTCATCGGCGCTGGCCAGGGACTTCTCGACAATGGTCTCGACGTCGCCCTGTTCGAGGCCGGCGCGGTTGAAAAATAGGTCGTCGGTGGCGGCAAGGTCGGTCATGGGTCTTTCGTCAAGCTCACCTATGAACAAGGCATGCCGAACGGACGAGATCAAGAGGAAACCTGAAAAAAAGCCCCATGCCGGACAATCGGCGGAAATATCTCCCGCGCTGTTGACGTTGATCCCGCTTGGCCTCCGCTTGTGCCCGGCCGCACTCCGCTCTAAAGGGGGAAAGCCCCTTAAAATTCAACAAAACCCCCGGCACAAAGGTTGCCAACATTGCAAAGGTTGCAAACGTCGGGCCTTGCAAGCAAAAGGGGGGGAAGGAGCATGCTCAATCTGACTGACCTGCCTTGGGTCAACATAATCGGCTTTTCGGGCGGTGCCCTTACCATCTGGGGGATGTTCCGCAAAACCATGATCCCGCTACGCCTGGGTGCCATCGGCGGCAACGTCGCTTTCCTCTTTTTCGGCCTGCTGGCGCCTAGCTATCCGACCTTGATCACGCATGCCATCTTGTTGCCGCTCAACACCATCAGAATATTCCAAATGATGCGCCTGGTCAGGGAGATCCGCGAATCTTCCAGCCAAGACAACAGCCTGGAGCCGTTGCTGCCGTTCATGCAGCGGGAACAGGCGAAAGCCGGAACGGTGCTTTTCCGCAAGAACGACCGGCCGGATCTGATGATCGTCATCCATTCCGGGGCGGTACTCTTGGAGGAACTCGGTGCCCGTTGCGGCGAAGGCGACGTGCTGGGCGAGATCGGCGTCTTCACCCCCGACAACCACCGCACCTGCACGGCGGTCTGCGAGACGGATTGGGTTCTTCATACCTTGTCGAACGAAGCGATTGTGCAACTCTATTACCAGAACTCGCGCTTCGGAATGTTTATTGTCCGCATTATCGTGCAGAGACTGCTGAAGAACTGGCAGGATGCCGATGCCGCCACGAAACCAATGCCGGTGTGATCCCTCGGGCGTGCTTACGCCGCGATAAGCTCCCTGAGCGCTTCCACAATATTGCTTTCGCCCGGAACGACAGCGCTTTCCATGGACGGGCTGACTGGTACGGGCGCCTCCTTGCCACCGATACGTTTGATCGGCGCCCTCAAGGAATGGAAAGCCTTGTCGGCGAGCAGCGCCACGATCTCGCCGCCAAAACCTCCGAAGGTGTTTGCTTCATGGACGATCACCGCCCGACCGGTCTTGCGGACTGAAGCAATCAGCGCATCCCCGTCAAGGGGGCGTAGGGTCCGTGGGTCCACCACTTCCACCGACACCCTTTCACCCGCCAGGGCATCGGCGGCGGCCAGCGCCTTGGGAACCATCGCGCCCAGCGCGATGACGCTAATATCGTCGCCTTCGCGGGCGACCTTGGCCTCGCCCAGCGGCACGGTATAATCTTCTTCAGGAACGGGCCCCTTGTCCGCATAGACGCCCTTGGGCTCGCAAAAAATGACCGGGCTGTTGTCACGAATGGCCGATTTAAGGAGCCCCTTCACGTCATGGGGCGTGGAAGGCATGACCACCTTCAGGCCCGGCACGTGGGCGAACATGGCCTCGTTGCTCTGTGACTGCTGGGGGCCGCCGCTACGCCGGAAACCGGTCCAGATCCTGAAAACCGCCGGAACCGAGGAACGCCCATCGTAAAAGTAGTTCATTTTGGCCGCCGTATTGACGACCTGATCCATGGCGACCAGGATCACGTCGGCCAGGCCCAACTCGACAATAGGACGGATTCCTTGCAAGGCGGCGCCGACGGCGGCGCCGACGAAACCGCATTCCGAAATGGGCATATCCATGACCCGATCGGAGCCGAATTCAACGATCAGGCCGATGGTGGTTCCGGTCAGGCCACCGAAATCGCCAACATCCTCGCCCATGATAACCACCTTGGAATCCCGGCGCATTTCCTCGGCCATGGCTTCGGTTATGGCTTCCCTATAGGTAATTTCACGCATAACCGATCGCTTCCTTTGCATTAGGCATAAATATTTTCATAGGCCGCATCGGCCGGGGCGTACGGTGCCGCCTCGGCAAAAGCGACGGCCTCGGCGACTTCCTGTTTGATGCCTTCGTCAACGGTGCGAATCTCTTCCTCGGTCATGTGCCGCTCTTTTAGGAGCCGCTTTTCCAGGCGCATGACCGGGCACTTGGCCTTCCATTGGGCCAGTTCTTCCTCGGTTCTGGCGAATTCCCTGTCACCCGCCGTCGAATGGGGCGTCCAACGGTAGGTCTCGCACTCGATCAGCGTCGGCCCTTCGCCAGTCCGCGCACGCGCAATCGCTATCTGAACCGTCTCATGAACACCAACCACGTCGTTGCCATCGATGCGCTCGCCGGGAATGCCGTAACTCTTGGCCCGGGCGACGATGCTGCCACCAGCCGTGGTTGCGGCCAGGGGAGTGGACTTGGCGTAGAAGTTGTTCTCGCAGAAAAAGACAATGGGAAGCTTGCGGACGCAAGCCAAGTTGACGCCTTCGTGAAAATCGCCCCGGTTCACCGCCCCATCACCAAAGAACGAGATGGTCACGTCGTCCCGGCCTGCCAATCTGGTCGCCAGCGCCGAACCGACGGCGAGGGGAATGACGGAGCCGACCATGGACGTGCCGCCAAGAACACCAAGGCTGGGCTCGGCCATATGATAAACAGGGATGCGGCCCCGCGTCGGCGACGGCTCCTTGGCGTAAAGCCCGGCGAAAATGTCTTTTACGCTGACCCCTCTGGCGATCGGAACGCCCAGCCCGCGATGCGTGATCATCGTCATATCGGTGCGGCGAAGGCCATGACAGACGCCGGCGGGATTGGCCTCTTGGCCCATTCCGCCGTGGTAATTGGCGTAGGCTCCCTGTAATGCCTTTTCAAAGGCCGTTTCCTCGAACCGGCGGATAAGGAGCATGATCCGGTACAGTTCCTTCAGGTCCTTGACGCTAAGGGGCATTCCTTTATTTCCTCTGTCTGGCCGTTCGGTGGCTGACGGCGACCAGGTTTCTGACCGCGTCGGCCAGCCGCCTTTCAGGGCGCAGGTATTCATTTTCAAGGGGGCGGCTGCTCGGAACCGGAATGTCAGGCGCCGCGATGCGAACCGGCGGCGCTTCCAAACTGTCGAAGACCTTTTCCGTCACCCTGGCGATGACCTCGGCACCGAATCCGCCGGTCAGACAGGCCTCGTGGCAAACAACGACACGGCCGGTCTTCTCGACGGCCCGCAAGACAGCCGCTTCGTCAAGGGGGGCCAGGGTGCGCAGGTCCAGTACATGACAATCAATCCTCTCGCCAGCAAGCTCCTCGGCGGCGGCGAGCGCCCAATGCACGGCCCGCGACCAGGCGATGATGGTCACGTCCCGGCCCTGGCGCGCGACAGCGGCCCTGCCGATGGGGATACGTTGCGCTCCGTCCGCTACGTCGCCTTTTTCGGCGTAAAGGAATTTATGTTCCAAAAAGATCACCGGGTTGTCGTCATCAATGGCGCTGAGCAAGAGCCCCTTGGCGTCGTCGGCGGTCGATGGCATGACCACCTTCAGACCAGGTATGTGCGTGAACCAGGCTTCCAGGCTTTGGGAATGATGGACCCCATAGGCGAGGCCGGCGCCGCAGGCCATGCGGATCACCATCGGCACGCGCGCCCGGCCGCCGGACATGTAGGAAAATTTGGCGGCCTGGTTGAATATTTGATCCCAGCAGGTTCCGACAAAATCCACGAAACCGACTTCCAGGATCGGCCGGGCGCCGACCAGGGCGGCGCCAACGCTGGCTCCGGTAATGGCGATTTCCGAGATTGGCGTGTCCATGACCCTTGCCTTGCCGAATGTATCCAGCAAACCGGCGGTGACCCCGTAATAACCGCCGTAAGACCCTATATCCTGGCCGATGGCGAATACATTGGGGTCGTCATTCATGGCAATGCGCTGGGCCTCGTTGAGGGCCTCGGCGTAAGTCATGACGGTCATGACGCGGCCCTTTTTCCAGCCGCGAAAACATGCCTTTCGGCCTTGTCCGGCGCCGGATAGGGGGCGCTGGCGGCAAAAGCCACGGCATCGTTGACCATAGCCTCGGCGTCTCGTGGCAGGCGCTCCAACTCGACCGGCGAAAGGACGGCCCGCTCCAAGAGCAAAGCCTCCAGGCGCTGGATCGGATCGTTTTGAAGCCAGGCAGCGACCTCATCGGGGTCCCGGTACGCGCCCTGATCCCCTTCATAGTGCTCTGAAACACGGTAGGTTTTGCACTCGACCAGGGTCGGGCCCTTGCCCTGGCGCGCCCTATCGGCGGCTTTGGCAACCGTCTCGAAGACAGCCAGCACGTCGTTGCCGTCGGTGATTTGCGAGGGCATTCCATAGGCGGCGGCCCGGTCGGCCACGTTGGCGACCTTCTGCTGGGTCGAAATGCTTTGCGAGATGCCGTACTGGTTGTTCTCGCAGAGGAAAACCACCGGCAGGTTCCATATCGCGGCGAGATTGAGGGATTCATGAAAAGATCCCTCGTTGTTAGCGCCATCGCCGAAGAAACAAGCCACGACCCAGTTCTCGCCTTTTATCCTAGCCCCCAGGGCCGCTCCGACGGCGAGGGGAAGGCCGGCCCCGACCACCCCATTAGCGCCTAGAAAGCCAATTTTCAGATCAACCAGATGCATGGCCCCGCCCTTGCCCCGGCAGCAACCGGCTTGCTTGCCATAAAGCTCGGCCATAAGCGCCTTGGGGGAACCGCCCTTGGCCAGGAAATGGCCATGCGCCCGATGGGTGCTGGTGATCTTGTCCTCGGGCCGGATCGCCCGGCAGACACCGACCGCCACCGCTTCCTCGCCAATCCCTAGATGGATCAGGCCGGGAATTTCCCCGCGCTTGCAGCGCTCGCCGACTTTTTGGTCGAAGGCCCGCAACAAATGCATCTTCGCCAGCATCTCCAAAAGTCCGGCCTCGGATGGCTGTCCGCCCGAAGCGGCGGCGCTTCCGGTTCGCTTGTTCTTGCTTCCTGGCATGGGATCAGATCAATTAAATGTTTTAATCTGTTTGATATATGTTATATTATGATTGATTGAACATTATAGAACACTATTTTGTCAAGATGATTCCAGGATGATCCAAGCGGCGCGTTTGCAAGAGATCAGGACCAGGCTCGGCCGGAACGGCTCGGTGAGCGTTTCGGACCTGGCCAAGCGGTTCCGCAAAAACCCGATCACCGTCCGCAGGGATCTGTTGATTCTCGAAAAGGAGGGCTTTCTCAAACGGACTCACGGCGGCGCCATTGCCCTTGCCGGTGTTGAGCCGGCTCCCTACGAGGAAAGGGTTAAACAATCGGCGGTGGAGAAGTCATCCATCGCCAAAAAGGCCGCCCAATATGTCAGCGACGGCGAAAGCATCATCATCAATGCCGGCACGACGATGCACGCCTTCGCCATGCATCTGAGGCATCGGCGGGACCTTCAGGTAGTCACCAACGGCATCACCCTGGTTGCCGAGTTGGCCCACTGCCCGGCGGCGCACGTGCTTCTGATCGGCGGCGAGACCGATTTCAAGAAGCTTGGCACGGTCGGGCCGCTTGCCGAGGAAATGATCCGGGAGATACATGTGTCGAAGGCCTTTTTGGGTGTCTCGGGAATTTCGCTCGACCATGGGCTGTTGATGCACAGCCCCGCCGAGGCGAGGATCAACGCATGTTTCGCGCGCGCCGCCGACGAGGTCACGGTGGTCGTCGATTCCAGCAAGTTCGAGGCCAACTTCATTTACCGGGTTGCCCATTTAGGCGACATCCACCGGCTCATCACCGACGGCAAGATCAAGGCGGATGCCAGACGCTGCCTGGCGCAAGCGAGGGTGGAACTGGTCATCGCCGAAGATTTTTAGCGTTTCAAGAAAGACCCAGCCCAGGCGAGGCCGGCGATGGTTTCCGTTTTCGGCCGGTACTCGCAGCCGATCCAGCCCTCGTAGCCCAAAGAATCGATGAGATCGAACAGGTAGGGATAGTTGATCTCGCCGCTGTCGGGCTCACCGCGTTCAGGAACGCCGGCAATTTGGAAATGACCGATGCGGCCGATGTTCCGCCGGATCTTCGCCGCCAAATCGCCCTCGGTGACCTGACAGTGATAAAGATCCATCTGCAACGCCACGTTGGCTTCGCCGGCGGCATCCAAGACGGCCAGGGCGTGATCTTGCTTTTGCAGAAAATAACCCGGTATGTCGCGGCCGTTAATGGGTTCGATCAGAACCGTAATGCCGTCGGCGGCGAAATGGGACGCCGCCTTTTTGATATTGCAGATAAAGGCCGCCTGGCAATCCTCTTTATCGGCACCAGCGGGCGGGATACCGGCCATGGCGTGAAGCCGCCGGCAGCCCAAGGCGCGGGCATAACAAAGGACTTTCTCCAAGGAGCCCGCGAATTCCGCTTGCCGCCCCGGAATGGCGGCGATGCCACGCTCACCCTTGTCCCAGTCGCCGGGGGGAAGGTTGAAAAGCACGTTTTCAAGGCCGTTAGCGGCCAGCCGCCGGGCCAGGTCCGGAGCCGGGTAGTCGTAGGGGAAAAGATATTCGACACCTTTGAATCCGGCCTTTGCCGCTGCCTCGAAGCGCTCCAGAAACGCCAATTCGGTGAACATAACCGACAGGTTGGCGGCCAGCCTGGGCATGCGATTTCAGTGATTTTCCAGAGAAAAAACGCGGCTCGGTTTACTTTCCCTCATGGCAGCCTCCTGAGAGCCTTGGCGAAGAAATCAGCGGTCCCGAAGTTACCTGATTTCAAGGCCAAGGCCAGCCGCTTTTCGCCTAGGCTCACCGTGCACGGGACGCCGAGATCGATTTCCGCTCCGATCAAAAAGCCGCTGATACCAAGCGCCTTGACGACGGCGCCTGCGGTCTCGCCGCCGGCGATGACCAGCCTGCCGACGCCGAGGCCGACAAGGCCCTTGGCGATGGTGGCCAGGGCTTCCTCGACCAAGCGACTCGCCCGCTCAACGCCAAGCCGGTCATGGGCTTCCTTGACCGCGCCGGGCTCGGCCGAGGCATAAATCAGAAGCGGACCATCGGCAAGATGCCGGGCTGCCCATTCAAGGGCTTGGCCAACCAATCGGCCGTCCTTGGCCAGGCTAAGGGGGTCGATACGAAAGGCCGGATGATCGCGTCCAAAAACATCGACCTGTTCGCGGGTCGCCCGTGAACAGCTTCCCGAGATGACGGCGGCTTTCCCGCCGACCTTTGGCAAGGCATCGGCTTGCGTCGTCTTCAGCAGACCCTGGCGGCGGAAATTCTCCGGCAGGCCAATAGCGACGCCGGAGCCGCCGGTAATCAATACCAGTTCCGCCGAGGCGCTTCCAATGGCTTGCAAGTCGCCGTCATCCACGGCATCGACAATCGCCATACCGATCCCCTGGCCGCGAAGCCGCTGGTAAGCGGCGGTAATTTCCGCCACCCCCTTGCCAACGGCGTCATGGGCAACCAGGCCCACCGCGCCCCGCGTCTGGCCATCGAGTACGCGCACCAGGTTGGCGTCCGTCATCGGCGTCAATGGGTGATTTTGCATACCGCTTTCGTTGAGCGGCACGCCGCCGACAAACAGATGGCCCATGAATACAAGCCGCTTGTTTCTAGGAAAGGCCGGGCAGGCGATTGTGAAATCCACTTGCAAGGCATCGAGCAGGGCTTCCATGACCGGCCCGATATTGCCTTCGGGAGTGGAATCGAATGTCGAGCAGTACTTAAAAAAGAATTGCCGGCAACCGGCCGCTTGCAGCCACCGCTGGGCGTCCAATGACTGATCGACGGCCTCGCCGGAAGAACAGGTCCGCGATTTCAGAGCGATGACGACGGCATCCGCATCGGCAACGATTTCCGCCGCTTCCTTGGCGGGAACGCCGATCATCTGCACGGTGCGCATGCCGGCACCAACCAGGGTTCCGGCGAGATCGGCGGCGCCGGTGAAATCGTCGGCAATGGCACCGAGAAGGACGCTCATCCCGGCTCTCCCTCAGGCAGTGACGGCGGTGGTGAAAGGGAAGAGATGAACTCAATCACCTTCTCCTGGCAACCGTCGGTATTTTCGTTGAGGATGCCATGCCGTTCCGAAGCGATCATGCGAAGCGTCTTGTCCCCGGACCCAAGCCGGTCATGTATCAGTCTGGCGCTCACCGGGTCGACGATATGGTCTTTCGTGGCCTGAATGATCATTGCCGGGCATTCGACCTCCGGCAAACGATCTTCCAATTCCTCGACTACGTTACGGAGCTCATAGAGACCGCGTAGCGGCACGTTACGGTAATTTATGTCCGGGTGCTCGGACTCGTTTGGGCGGAAGGGCATGACGCCTTCAAATGATGTCAGCCAGCGGGTCAGTTTATTGGCGCCGTATACCAAGGGCACAAAAATTAGGTTCCGGTTCATGAATTTCAGCGGCGCCGAGACACTTGCGATCCCGGCCAGACCGACAGGGTGCTCGGCGGCCAGAAGCAGCGCCAGCGAACCGCCGGTGGAAAACCCAACCACGCAAATCCGCGGGGCAAAAGCCGACATGATCCTATATCCCCGCCGCACCGCTTCCAGCCAATCGGGCCAGCTTCGCCCGCGTAGATCCCAGGGTGAAGTTCCATGGCCCGGCAGGCGTACGGCGATAACCGGATAGGAAGCGGCGGCAAGTTTTTCGGCCAGCGGCCGCATTTCGGCGGGCGAGGCAAGAAAACCGTGAACCAGAACGATCCCTAAAGGCTTGCCGCCGTCCGGCAGCAGCATATAGGGCGCGGCGCTTTTGTTTGCCGTTTCCTGGCGATTGATTTCGTCGTAGCGCGGCTTGTCGAAAGACTGCTTGGACCAAAGGTAGGAAATATGTTCATCGTCGAAAAGCAACCGCGCCAGTGCCGGCTCATCGATTTCCGGGGCGCCATCCAAGGCCCGTTCCAAGGCCCGCTTGGCGGCGGTGATCGGTGCTATTTCGTTGGCATAGACCGAAATCAGGTTTTCCAGCCTGATCTCGTCAAATCCATGCTCCTCGCAGAGCTTGGGAAGAAAATGGATACGGTCATCTTTCAATTCCACCAATTCGGAAGCCGCTTCCGAGGCGATCAACTGTTCGAAGCCAAGGCACTCCCCAGCAAGAAGGCCACTGTATTTCTCTGGGTTGAGAAGGCTGTGATGGAGGTGGATGGAAGTTTCTTTCTGGGCCTTTTTAATAGCCAGAAAAAGAATCTTGTGAAACAAAGAGCAATCGACTTCCATTTGCCCCCGATCCACAAACATCAGCATCAATCGCGAGGCCAGATGCGAGAGGTTGATCGTCACCCCGTCATACATCTCGCGCATGTAGGCGTCGCGCACTTTCAGCGCCTGGCGGCCAATGGTCCTGGCGACAAGGCGTTCATCCCAGGACCCCGAATCAGTTTTCAGATCGAATAGGGCGTCGAGGCCATCGAATCTCCGGATCAAACGGCAAAACAGTTTGCGTTTCCACCAGGGCCATCTCTTTGCCGGGGTCAGGCATTCCCCAAGCCTTAAGTCCATATCCGTTTCTTTGAGCAGGATATTGCTTTCGATAAGGAGTTCCTCGGAGATCCGCTTGCTCAATCCACCGGTAAAAAGCTCTACCCCTTGGCGGAGAATGTTGTCGCTGACCCGTATCGGATAAAAAGTAATGTTGGAAGGAACGATAAAGGTGGCGCGATCGGCGGCGGCGAGGAGCGCATCAACGCCGTCGAATTTCAGCTTTCGCGCCCATTTCCCGAGCTGCCGGCTGTTGCCGGCGGCGTGCAGCAATAAGATCGCCTGCTTAAAACCGGCGACGACCAGGGCCAGAACGGCGGCTCCCGTATGGTGCTTGCGCCTTTCGCGGGCGGTACGGGAATAGATACGGTAGCGGCCGCTACGGTCAATAACCAGGCGATCCTTTACCATCCCGCCTTCGGGAAAAATGATGACTTTTCTGCCATGGAGTATTTCCTCGGCGAGAATGGGAAGCAGACGCGGATGATCGTGAGGAATGGCGCCAGCCTGAATAAGAAAACGGGCAAAGGCGTCGCCCCCTTCAAACAACTCGCCCGCCGCGATGGACCGGCAAAAAGCGCCCGTCTCCTGGAAGATCAGGTATTGGGGGATAAAGGTTTCAAAACGGGCGAAGTGGTTGAAAAGAAAAATTTGACCGGCGTCGATCTGGTCTTCCTTGTGATGAAACCGGATTTTAACGCCAAGCCGCTTGCCGATGACCGAAATGGCGCGGACGGCCCATTCATAAATGGATGTGTTAAGCTCGAATTCTTCTTCTACATCCATCGGCCAACCCAAAAAATCCGCGAATGGTTCCGCCCGCCGCAATCCCTGGGCATCATTATGGCGCCAGTGGCGGTTCGGGCGGAGACCTAACGTCTACGCCCAACCACGATCACCGGCATCTGGTCGCGGCCGTAGTAGCGCCTCGTTCCAGGAACGCGCCAAAAGTTTGGGGACGGGGACCGGCTCCCGGTCGAAGGGCCAGATGGCGACGCGGGGCGGCCCGCCGATGCCTTTCCATTTTTTATATTTATCAATTAATTTACCAACGAAACCAGGCTTCTCCGGCCGTGGCGGCTCCAGTCTGGCCAACAGTTCCTTGGCCATAGCATCGAAAACGCCCAGCTTTTCCGGCGCCACCACTGGCGCCGCGGCAACCATAAAAGTCATGGCGAAAACGATAGCGGCGAGACACAAGAACCGGCTCATCCGGAAATTCCCTTAATCCCTTTGCCAACCAGTGTAGCGGTAAGTTTCACCATGATGCCTGTTTCACCTCGCCCCAGCAACCTATCGGGCGCGCAAGGATCGGAAGGTGAAACATTCCCGTATGTTCTACGCGAGAACGAGGACTGGAATCGTGAATTTGAAGATGGGATACTGGGAAAAATCAGGATTTTGCAACAGCCCTAACAGAAAGCTAATGAGCGGTGCCTTCCTTTGATGTCCCCTATTCGCTGACCGGCAAGCGCGTCTGGGTTGCCGGGCACCGGGGCATGGTCGGGGCGGCCATCCGCCGGCGGCTAGCCATCGAGAATTGCCAGTTGCTGACGGTGGCGCGGCGGCAGGTCGACCTCAAGCGCCAAAAGGAGGTGGAGGAGTGGATGGCGGAGACGAGGCCCGAGGCCGTCTTCGTCGCCGCCGCCACGGTCGGCGGCATCCTTGCCAACTCTACCCGGCCGGCAGAATTCATATACGACAACCTGGCCATCGAGACCAATGTCATCCATGCCGCCTGGAAAACCGGTGTCGAAAAACTCCTATTTTTAGGTTCCGCTTGCATCTACCCCAAAAACCTGCCCCAGCCGATGAAGGAAGAAGCGTTGCTCACCGGGCCGCTTGAGCCCACCAACCAGTGGTACGCGGTGGCCAAGATAGCCGGCATCAAGATGTGCGAAGCTTACCGGAAGCAATACGGCTGCGACTTCATTTCCGCCCAGCCGACCAATCTCTATGGCCCCGGAGACAACTTCGAACTCCAGTCGAGCCACGTCATCCCGGCGCTAATCGCCAAGGTGCACCAGGCCAAGCAGGACGGGGCTCCGGAATACGTCGTCTGGGGATCGGGGAAACCGCGCCGTGAGTTCCTGTTTATCGACGACCTGGCCGACGCCCTGGTCACCCTGATGAAGGCCTACTCCGGCGACCTCCACATCAACGTGGGAAGCGGAGATGAAATCAACATCGCCGAGCTGGCGAGCGCGGTCGCCGAGGTCGTCGGTTATCCCGGTAAGGTCTTCTTCGACAGCGAAAAGCCCGAAGGCGTCATGCGCCGGTTCGTCGACATCAGCCGAATCAGGAAAATCGGCTGGGAGCCTAAGACGAGCCTACGCGACGGCCTCGCCCAGGCCTATGACTGGTACTTGGACAACAAAGCTTAATCACCACCGTTGGCCATTCGGGACTTGCCCTCCAGGGACACCGCCAGCACCAGAGCGGCGGCGATCCAGCCGAACGAGAACCACCAGTTCTGCCAGGCCCCATATGACAGAGAGCCAGCGGCCAGATAGCCAGTAGCCACCGCCGAGCACAGGGCAGTCTCAAAGAGCGGCGTCCCGGAGCGAGCACACTGAACGAACACCAGCGCTACCAGGACTGCCATTAGAGCGGCACCGACAAGGCCGAGTTCCAGCCAAGTCTGCAGAACCACATTATGGGGATGCAGGGGGAGAATTTCCTGCTTCCAGAGCCCAAGCGGATCTTTGCGTAGTTTCTCATGGGCCCCCGGGATACGGCGTGAGGAGTCCATACCCCAGCCGAGGATCGGCCGCTCGGCGATACGGTCGGTAACGAAGTGCCACATGTAGATGCGGTGAACGGCCGATGGATAGACCGATCCCACCTTCTCGAACATGACGTCGCCGCTTGGGACTGCTCGCATGAGCAATGGCGCAAGCAGGATGAGGGCGGAAAAGGCCAGGCCCATGATGACCGCCGCCCGCCTCTTGAAGAGCATGACGGCAAAGCAGGCTGCGGCGCCAGCCGCTAGGGAGGCCAGGACGGCCACATGGGGAAGGAAAAAAAAACCGCCGATGGCCATCGCGATACAAGCGGCGGCGGCATGCGTACCGCTTTCGCGCCAGAGTGCCGCGGCGACCGGCCACAAAAGAAGACCGAGGATGGTCTCGCCCTTAGAAATGGTGGTCAGCGGATCGCCGGAATGGTTGCTCCACAGGGAGTCATCGGTGATCGTGGCGTAGATCACCGCCACCGCCATCAGCAGAGCGGCGAAAAGAAACCCGGCCAGCAAGGCCCTTTCGATCCGCCGCCGTTCATCGCCCTCCAGCCGAGCCAAGACGCCGATTACGACCATCCCGCAAAGACTAAGAAAACCGAGCTTCGCCGTCAGGGACAAGGCCCGGAACGGATCGAGCGCCCAGACAGCACTCAGGCAGCCGTAGGCCGTGAATGCAACGACAAGAGCGGTCAGAACCATCGGGAAACAGGCCTTCACCTGTCCCCGCAAAACGGCGATTCGCAAAGCGCAGAGTCCGGCTACCAGAAACAACGGCACCACCCCCATGGTGGCTGCTACGCCAACCGGAGGGATCAAGAAAACGGTGCCAGTCAGAACGTCGAAAACTCGGGGATTCCGGGGTAACGTCATATACGCAAGGGGTCTCCGGTGGCGGGGAGAGGGAGGACGGTAGCCTGCCACCATTTCAGGGACTTGACAACCGGGACAGCTCCCCACAACGATTGGCGATGAGCTGGGCAATGAAACGGCTGTAGATTTCGGCACCGGTTCCGTTCAAATGCCTGCGGTCGAAGAACTTGGTTTCATCCCCGATCAATTTGTCAATGACGGAGCTGGAAATCTCGGTCAGGTTGCAAACAGCGCTTGTTTGAAATATTTTCTGCGCTGTTTTCATGATCCTTGAATAGCGTTTCTGTCTTGCCGGTATCAGCTGGTCCCGCCAAGGCGGCGAAACGACGATCAATTGTAAATTTCGTTTGCCCGCCAGATCGACCAATTGCCGAAGCGCTTCGTATGATTCTTCCGGTGCTTCGAGGAGCGTCGCATAATCTTCCGGGCGTCGGTTGGGATTGCGTTTTTCATATCCCTCAAAGAAGGTAAAACCATTGCCGGCATTCTTTGGCCGCCACCACTCGAACAATACCCGCCGGGCCCGTCCCTGGAACGGATAAAGACCGGAAACATATTTGTATCTGGCTAACGGATCGTTCAGTTCGTATTTTTTCATTAATTCACTGTCAATTTCGGCCAGCGGCGCCAGAGTCTTGAGGTATTTCATGAATTCGGACTTGTGTCCTCGGATAAAATCCTGAACGTCAAACCCGAAAATGACTCTTTTCAAGGAATGATCCAGCGGCAGGTTGCGAAGAAAGGCTGCGGCGTAAAAAATCGTCTGCCCGTTCTCGCTGGCGTTGTAGGCCCTACCCCCCAACGCCGAAGGGGACAAGCCACTCATCGCCGTCGAGCTTCCCAAAACGACCGTTTCAGGATTTCCCAGAAGCGCTCGGTAGATGGGATTTACCGTCGACTTTTGATAGGCCCCGCGCAAGACCCATCCGCCGACAGCGTCAAACGCGATCAGGAACAATGCCAACCCGGCCAAAGCCAGGGACAGCTCAGAAGCCGAAATAGATGATTGTCTTTCCATCATCGTGTCCAAGAACCAGTACCCAAATAACCAGCAGGCCGATGACGGCCGTGCGTGAGTATAAATTCTTCAACCTGTAATCGGGCCAAAATCGTCTAACGGCATCCACCCCCATCACCACGAACAGGGCTATAAATATATTAACCAGAATACCGCTGAACGGCACATGGCCGGGGGAGAACGCAAATGCCGCCTTCAGCAAGCCGAACCAGTCCTCCATGGTTTCGGCGCGGATCAAGGCAAAGGCCACAACAATCAAATGGAACGTCACCACCCAGCCGATCAGGGATGACATAACTCTTGGTCTGCGTCTCCGGCCACGTTTATAAAAACCATTTAGAATGAACAATATAGCCATTATAAGGCCGAAAATCAGGAACGGCACCTTGGCGCCATGCCATAATCCCATAGCGATCCAGGTCACGAGCAGGACGGCGCTTTCCTGAGCACGTTTCGGCAGCCACTTTATTTTAATCATCTGAACCCCCAACGGGCGGTAGACGTAGTCGCCGATCCACCGTGTCAGGGAGATATGCCAGCGTTGCCAAAACTCCTCTATATCGCGTGCAAATAATGGCTGTCGGAAATTGATGATCAGCTTGATGCCGAACAGCCGGGCGCTACCCAGGGCGATCAGCGAATAACCACAAAAATCCCCGTAAATCTGGAATGTAAAGCCGTACAATCCCAAAAAGGCGGCGACCGATGAATTAGCCGCCGGGTTCACATAGGCCGCATCAACGTAAAACCCCAACCAATCGGCCAGGGCCAGTTTCATGAAAAAACCGTAGGCCAGCAACTGAAGGCCGTCGAGCACCATGTCTGGGGTCGGACGCTCGGCACTGAAAAGCTGTTTCGATAGGCTTGGCCAACGTTCGATCGGCCCGGCTAGAAGTTGCGGAAAAAAAGCAATAAACAGTCCGAATCGTAACGGATTCCTTTCCGGCGGATAATATCCGCGCCTCACGTCGAATATGTAACTCAGGCACTGAAAAGTGAAAAAAGACAAGCCCACCGGGATCAAAACCGTGCCGTAGCCTTCCAGGTCGAACGTGGAGACTGGAATAAAGCTCTCCCACATCCAGGGAAACCATATGATTAGATATTTATAGAACAGCAAGGGTGACATGACCGCCAACGTCCAAATGGGCACCTGCCAGCCAAAATGCGGATGGCGCTGGATGAAACGACCCGCAGCGTAGGTGCAGGCGATGACGGCGACCAATAAAATGAGAAAGGCCCAGTTGAAGGTCCCATAAAAAGCCAGGCTTGCAGCCAACAGGAACCAGGGCCGGACAGGCTTGGAGGCCAGACCAAAGAGGATGGCCGCGCTAAACAACACTATGACAAATTGGATTGATGCGACGGTTATCACAGGCAGGATGCTTTCGGGAACAAGCTAGGACAGCGTCGTTTAAAAAAGTATTGATTCTTTACCCTACCTGCCCACGACGGTACATAGATGAATGTCATTCCGAACCTTGAGGGGGGAGGGGGACAGAGTCCCTGCGAGCGGGGCATGATCGAAGCGTGCGGACGGCGGGACTTCAGGAGTTGCGTACACTCACCCCTACTTCAGGCAAAGTGCGCGTTTTCATTAAGTTGCATAAATCCTTCTCATTGAAGCTAGGCTTCATAAAGAAGTTCTTGAAATATGTCAGGACTTCTTCCTCACCAAGAAATCTTCGAAGGATTTCATAACTGTTCTTTACCCGATTCTCGTTGAGAATGACGTCAGATATCCATTTCCATCGTAATTTCTTGATGTCATTGCTCTGCATGGGGACCTTTTCCCTTGAAAAAAAATCACCATAAAAATCCGGATCCTCGTTCAACTTGCCGACAGTCGGAGCGGCGGTCTGCTGTTCGATGAGGCGCGCTTCCTCTGGTGTTGGGTCCAGGAAATCGAACAAGGCGGTTTCCGGATAAACCCTTACCACATTAAGAACTGGTTGAGTCACATGTTCCAGGCTGGACGCCAAACGAACCGTTTCCATGGCCTCTTCGACGGTTTCCGTTGGGAACCCGATCATGAAAAAGGAAACTACAATAAAACGTTTCGATGCTTCCTGTATGATTTCGTAGGCTTTGTCAATTTTCAAACGCTTGCCACAAATTTTTTGCAAGCGCGGCGTGGCGGTTTCAATGGCGAGCGCCATATGGACGGTGTTGCACTCTTCCAGAAGGTCAATGAACTCGCTGTCCATTTGATCGGCCCGCAGTCCGTTGGGGAAATTCAACTGGACATCAGGTAGGCTCTTCGCAATATGCTCCAATAATTCCTTGCCATCCTTCCTCGGAACATTGAAAAGGTCGTCGAGGAAGATGAACTCCTTGATACCCTTCGTTTCACTGAGATTTCTCATCTCATCAACGACATTCTCCTTTGACCGCCGGCGGATGCCTTTTCCAAAACCCGTATGGCAATAAAAACAGCGGTACGGACACCCCCGGGAACTGCAAATATAGCCACATTTGGTCGTCAATTTTAGAGAGTGATTGGGGATGTCTACATAATCATCCAAATTTATTAGGTCGTAATTCGGGAATGGAAGGGCATCCAAGTTCTGGATGAGAGGCCTCCGGTTATTGATTTTCACTTCACCATTGACCATCAATACCGTTCCGTTAACGTCGATGGGCAGTTCATCATGCTCCCTGAGCCGACTGACAAGGTCGAGAAAGGTCTCGTCCCCTTCGCCAAGGACAACCATATCGACTGAATTGTTCTCCAAAATCCGAGTGAAGGATGCCGAGGGGAACGGCCCTCCGCCTATGATATAAACATCCGGCGCCTTATTCCGAATAACGGCGGCCAGGGATTCGTATTCATTCTGGAACAAGGAAAGCGCGCGCAACCCGACAAGCTCGGGGCGGAAATCTTCAATCATTAACTGAATATCCCTCTCCGCATTCTCGAAGGTTGTCGTATGGAATATTCTGAACTCAATATCCGGATACTTCTGGTTCACGACCGATGCGAGATACAACAGACCGATTGGATGATTTGTCATCTGTTTGTTGGTGACCTCGGGAGTCGATTTATCCTGCTCGACGTCACAGAGTAAAATTCTCTTTATCATTCGATTACTAATCTTCCCTCAGCATCGGCTGAGCAGCTTTTCAAACAAGACCCTATCGGTTCGATCACCATCGATGACAAAGGCCCCGCTATAGGCGCCGACCCGCCTGAAACCTACTTTTTCCAGGCATCGAATAGAGGCCGTGTTCACCGCTGCGGTCCATGCGGTGACGGAATGCAAGGCATCCCTTTTTTCCTCCAAGACCAAGCCGAGAGCCTGGGCCGACGCTCCTTGCCCCTGAAACCTCTCCTCACCCAGCAAGTACCAGCAGTTGGCGATGCCGTCCTCGGCGTCAATCCCATCGAACGCGACAAGGCCGACCGCCTCCCCATCGATCAAAAAGACTGACCAATGCTGGTCCGACCGGCGCAAGGCGGCCCGGATCAGGCCCGCCTGCATGTCCCCATGCCTAAGGTTGGAACTTAGGTATTTCCCGACCCTGGGCTGATTGATCCAAGCGGCCACCATTTCGGCATCCTCAACCATCATATCACGCACTAAAACCGTCATCGATTTTTGCCTCCTCGACAGGATTTCCAGGAATGGTATTCCGCCGCCAGATTTTCAGGCCATGCATTCAAATCGACGCCATGCTGGGCGATAATCGAAAGCGCCATGCGCTCGATTCCGAAGGCCAGGCACCCAGTGTGAAGGGGACCCTTGGGGCGTTTCATGGAAAAGGCCTTGGCAAACGTCACGCCGTGCAGGTTGGACGACAAAACGGACAGTTTCTTCTCCTGCCCCGGAATGGTCATTCGGTATTCGAATTTCATGGCCATGCGTTGCTGGTGCACCGCCTTGGCGGAAAAATCGGTGGTGAAGAACGGGTCATTTGATTGAACCAGTTCGCCGAACATCCGCCAGTCTTCCGCCAGTTCCTGGATTAATCGAAGAGATTCGATCCGACGGTCGCGGATATAATCCGGATGTCCCAGAAAAACGATCTCACGCATGGAAAATTCAAGAAGGCGGCCAAATTCCTTGTGGTTCGCAGCCTCGAAACGGTGACATTTGGTAATCGCCGTGATCGCCGTGTTCGCATCGACTTGGCCGCCTCGCCTGGACGCGTAACAATGATAACAGGTCGAAGGATTATGAACCAATTCGGCTTGGCCGAAGGCAGCGCCGTCCAGCGCCACCCGATCTTTCTCTTCCTTGGCCTTGGCGGCGAAGGCATCCAATTCATCCAGGTCCTGGATCAGGTGAACCAAGTAATGCAAATGTTCCGGAAATGAAGAGAAATGCTCCGCCAGGCCTAAGGCTGAAACCGGAATGCAGTTTGGATAGGTTTCCTCAACTGCCCCGAAAGGGGCCGCAAAACGATCCAGAATTGCCTGGTCCAGAAAACGGACCAGGGAAGATACAGGGTCGCGATAGACATTCAAGCCCGGATGGATCTCCTGGACCGCGATTCCATTTTCAAGGTCTTCCCGGCCGCCATTTTTTGCGCCACCTTCCGGGAACTCCAGGGTGAAAACCGGATCAATGGCAAAATCGGACGCGATTTCGAACCGTTCTGATAGTTTTTTTAAGCCCCGTTCGAGCAGGCCTGCGTCCACCTCCCCGTCCAACTGGAAGCGCCACTGGCTACCCTCGACGCTCACATCCCGGACTGCAGGGTGGATAAACGCCGCCGCGTACAGTATTTCAGACGTCAGCTTTCCGGACAGTTCCAATCGTATCTGTTTTTCGATCATGTGTTTTGCTTCATGATCGTCGCCGAAATCGCTTCAATCGTTCGGATATCCTCACCGTAAAAGTCGATGTTCATCATATCGACACCGAAAGATTCCTGGATCGCAGCGATCAGGTTGACGATGCCGAACGAATCCAGATAGCCGTAATCGAAAAGATCGATGGAGGTGGAAAAATCCTCGTCATCCACCCCGACTTCGGCGATTTCGCGGATGATCAGCTCGATGGTTTGAACGGTCGTCATGGCCTTAACTTATCCCTCCAACCGATCGTGCTGTCAGGCGCTCAAGCGAGTTTTGTATAATATTCGCGGATGGTGTCACAAACATATTTCACGTCTTCTTCCGTCAAGTCGAAATCCGCCGGCAGCCACAAAGCCTTGTTCATGGCCTGGGTGCAATTCGGGAAATTCGCCCCGTCGGCCCTGTAGGATGGCTGGGTGTGGATCGGGATCCAGAAGCGCCGGCTGTCGATGCCGTTATCCCGAAGGTATGCTTCCAATTCGTCCCGGCGTTCGGCGAGGACATCCGTCCATAACGGCACTTCCCCATTTTCGACGTCAAATCCGGGCAGGGTGATTTCTTCAATGCCGTCCAGTTCGCGCTCGTAAACCCTGTAATGGCCGCGCAGACGCGCCATCCGCCAATCGAGCGTTTCCAGCTGCCCCATCCCAACCGCCGCCTGCAGGTTGGTCAGCTTGAAATTGTATCCGATTGAAGGAATGACGTAATCGACGCCCGTGCTGCGTCCCAACCGGCCCTGATCCTTGATTTGACGCAACCGGTTCATTACGGCTTCGTCGTTCGTGGTGACAACCCCGCCCTGTCCCGTGGTGATCAGTTTCAAGGGCGAAAACGAGAAACAGCCCGTAACCCCGAAGGCGCCAAGATAGCGTCCGCCCCCTTTCGACATAAAGGCTTCGGCGGCATCTTCGATGACATGAAGGCCGTGCGCCTCGGCGATCTTTGTGATCTTTTCCATGTCTGCCGCCCGACCGCTGACGTGCACCGGGATGACCGCCTTGGTTTTAGGCGTGATCGCAGCCGAAACCGACTCCGGGCTCAAGGTCAGGCGAACGGGATCGATATCGGCTAGAACCGGGGTCGCCCCCGACATGGCAACGGCGTTCACCGTGGCAATAAAGGTGGCGTCGGGAACGATTACCTCGTCACCAGGACCGATATTCAGCACAGCTAAGGACATGAACAGGGCCGCCGTCCCGCTGGTCACCGCGACCACATGGCGGCACTCCAGAAGATCGGCAAGACGGTTCTCGAAATCGGTGGTGACCTTACCGTCGTTGATGAAATTACTGGCGAGAACATCGTTGACAAGCGCGCGTTCGCTTTCGCCGATCATCGGTTCCCACCAGGATATTTTTTTCATACTTTTTTCTCCTCCGGATACGATTTGTTTCGCCGTTTATAGTCCGCAAACCTGTCCCTACAAAATGCAATCTTCTTGAAGAGACTCCGGGCGGGAAGAGAAAAAAATAGGCAATCCGGAAACTCGGCCTTGCCAAAGATTACCCTGATCACCACAATCCCCGGGAGGTCGAAAAATAAGGAACCTGAAGAGGGAAAATCCTATCTCTAGGATATGTTTATAAGACTTCCGAGCTTTTTCTGTCCGCACTTCAATCAGAAACGACGGTGGGAATTATAATCAAACGCCAGTTCAGCATTGCTTTTTTCTGCTTATGTCTTGTTTTTTTTCTGATCGTGAGAGTCGGGTTTATTTCCACAGTCATTGAGGAACGCAACCTTCCTATCGAACCGGACGACTCTTACGGATATATCCTCAAGGCGGCGCAGATCGATGGTTGCTTCCTGCAGCAATGCCGGGCGTTAGAAAGTCTCAGGAAACAGACGACAAAACCAGTGGCGGACCCAACCATCGCCGATGGCAGATACCGCGAATACCATCGCACTCTTTTCCAATACCACCCCCTCCATTCCTTCATTCTTTACGTCCTGAAGGGTTCGGGCATGTCCTGGGAAGTAGCCTACAATAGCGTACAGGTCGCGGGGGCCGTCCTGATCGGGATTTCAGTAGGCTACTTTCTTTTAACTGTTTGGGGTCCGGGCGCGGCGGGAATCACCTTGGCCGTACTGTCGATAACTTTTTTCCGCGGCCATGGACTTCATACGATCGTTCCCAGCAACCTTACACTCGCCATTGCATTCTCGCTCTGGGCGGCCATGCTGAGAGGCAAAAACCATCCGGCTCTCGTCATCGGCGGAATAATCGCCATGCTCACCATGCACCCAATTGGGATAATCTATTGTGGCGTTACATTGGCACTTTACGCTATCTGGCTCCCACGCCCATGGGAAGGCAAGTCCTGGAAATGCCTCATTGCGGGGGGGGCAATCCTGGCCCTGTGGTCCACACTCGGCCTGTTCATATCTTATCCAGCCCTCTCCATCAAACCCTATCCCAACTGGGCTTCCGATCAATCCATCACCGTGGTGCTGTTGGAAAACCTCAAGGTCGCCTATGAACTTTTTCAGGGATTGGTCAACAATTTCGGAGGAAGGTTCTCCTTCGCCCTGGTTGTCGTTCTAGGTTTCTTGGCGATCCCGAAAGGACGCCGTTTTCCAATTTACACCCTCACAGCCGTCATGGCGGGAATGGTGTGTTTGGGGTTGTTGCATAACTACCAAAATTATTTCGGCGCAGCCGTTATGCGCCTCTGGATTCCCCTCAATTTGATTCTTGTGGGTGCTGTTGGATACGTGGCTTGGAAGTTGGCGGAACTGGCGCTGACGAATTTGCCAAAGCTGCATCATCTGCAGATCAGGGACTACTTCAATAATAGGCATTTGGTTTCAATGCGTGGCTGGGTCATCGCCGCGATGTTCGCAATAGGTCTTCTAATAGCCCAGTCATTTGTGGCAATGGCCTTGAACGGCGTTTCCTTTCTAGTTTGGTATGCGCCGATCATTAAGCGAGCCGATAACATCTACCTCGACCCCGAGCAACCAAAAACACTCCTCCGATCATCGGAATCGAACCATGATGTATTTTATCGTGATGAAGTAAGGCTTTATTACTACTTGATCTACGGAGCCCTCGATAGGGGGGCGGTCTACAGACGGGCCGTTGTCGGCAGTGAGCTTGAAAAGAAACTGATCACCGGGAACCCCAACCTCCGTTTTGCGGTCGGTGCGAACCCTACCTTATATGGTTATTTTGATATCGGGAAAAAACTGTCCTTGGAGATCAGGGATTCTTCCGAATTCAACCTCAGATCGCTCTCCTTTTTCATCGAGAATAAGGGAAAGGAAAATTACTCCCTTGCCTTGAAACCTTTCGCTGAAGAGGCGGACCAATGGACTGGCGGCTGGTCGATAACAGTACCGGCGGGCTCAAGAGGTTGGGTCGCTATGGATAGCCCTGGCAATATCCCCGCGAAACGTATCCATATATCCAGCGACGCTCCATACAACATCATAAGAGTTTTTGGTGTTAAGACAAACAGCGAACAGAAAACTTACTGGCCATGGGACAGCGGTATTGAATTTCGCTATTTTAACAGGCGGAAGAAAAATGAAGAGGCCAGAAACATCCTTTTTTCCACCGCCGATATGATCCCGGAAATCCACAAGAAAGCGGTTGTCATAGCCGACCTTGGCGCATCCACTCTGATCAAAATCGATCCTGACCGTGATGCCTCCCATGACAGATGAACTTCTTGGGCATCAACGCTCGGAACGACAGAAACGCATCGTCGAATTGTTCGACCGAGTCGCACCATCCCGCGATGAGTGGATCAAGCGGAATGCTTTTTATTACGAAGATGACCGCAACTTCATGCGGTTCCTCATTCCGGAGGGGTTGAGCATCCTGGAATTGGGATGCGGTACGGGTGAACTCTTGTCCAAGTTGTCGCCTTCACGCGGTATAGGCATCGACATCAGCCCGAAGATGATCGAAGCGGCAAGGGAGAAACATCCGGAATTCGAGTTCCATGTCGGCGACATTGAGATCCAATCTATTCTGGAGAAGCTCGATGGGCCTTTCGACATCATCATCCTTTCGGACACACTCGGCCTCCTGGAAGATTGTCAGGAAACCCTGACCAATATTCACCACCTGTGCAACAACCATAGCCGACTGATCGTCGCCTACTACTCTCACCTTTGGGAACCGATCCTCAATCTTGCTGACAGATTTGGAGCCAAGATGCCCCAACCGAAGCATAATTGGTTGTCCTCCCAGGATATCGTTTCTCTCCTCGACCTTGCCGATTTTGAGGTGGTCAAAAGGGAATGGCGGCAGTTACTGCCCAAACGACTGCTCGGCCTGGGTACCCTGATCAACCGCTACATCGCCCCTTTACCGCTGATCCGCAATCTATGCCTTCGCAACTACGTGGTCGCCAGGTCGCTTACGAAGAAGTCCCTCGTCAAGCCGTCAGTCTCGGTGATTGTTCCCTGCCGCAATGAGAAGGGGAACATCGCGCCGGCCATCGAAAGGCTCCCCCGGTTATGCGATGACCTGGAGACCATCTTCATTGAGGGACATAGCAGCGAAGGCACCTACGAGGAGGCCTTGCGGGTCAAGGATGCCCATCCCGACCTCGACATCAAGGTCCTCAAGCAGGACGGCACCGGGAAGGGAGACGCCGTGCGCAAGGGCTTCGATGCGGCGCGGGGCGACGTGCTGATGATCCTCGATGCCGATCTCACCGTTTCACCCGAAGACCTGCCGAAATTCTATCGGGCCATTGCCGAGGGCAAGGGAGAGTTTATCAACGGATCGCGCCTCGTTTATCCCATGCAGGAACAAGCCATGCGGTTTCTAAATTTCTGGGCGAATCAAGCCTTCTCGGTGGTTTTTTCCTATCTTCTCAACCAACGTTTCACGGACACTCTTTGCGGGACCAAAGTCCTGACCAGGGAGGCTTACGAACGCATTGCCAGGGACCGGGAATATTTCGGCAACTTCGACCCTTTCGGCGACTTCGACCTTATATTCGGGGCTGCCAAACAGAATCTCAAGATCATCGAAATCCCGGTCCGCTACGGCTCTCGCAGTTACGGCAGCACCCAGATATCGCGATTCATCCACGGTTGGTTACTTCTGAAGATGGTGGTCTTCGCCTTTCGAAAGCTGAAGGCCCTTTAATGCAGGTCAACGAATACCTGGCCAAAAACCGGGAAACATGGAAGCGCAAGCCGGCGATCAGAGAAATTTATGCCGACATCTACCGTCGGGTCGCCGCGGCCTGCGTCGAGGGAACCACCTTCGAGGTTGGAGGTGGCATAGGCAATTTCAAATCATTCGCACCCCATGTCATCAGCAGCGACATCCAATTTGCCCCCTGGCTTGATCTTGTTGCGAGCGGTGAGAACCTACCCCTTGCCGATGCCGGTCTCGACAACCTGGTCGTCATTGACGCCTTGCATCACATGGAACGGCCGTGGCGGGTTTTCCAGGAAGCGGAACGGACACTACGCGCCGGCGGGCGGCTGATCATCATCGAACCGGCGATCACCACCGGCAGCTGGCTGTTCTACAAGGTCCACCCGGAATCCTTCAACATGTCGGCGGATCCATTCGCCGACGTCAGCGGTGATGCGGGAAGCTCCCCTTACGATGCGAACCAGGGTGTTGCCACCCTTTTCCTGGTCCGCCACCGGGACAGGCTTGAAAAGGAGTTCCCGGGCTTACGCCTGACCATCCTCGACTGGTTTCGGTTCTTCTCCTTTCCCCTTTCGGGGGTCTTCAAGCCCTGGTCACTGATCCCCGGCTGGGCGATGCCCCGCCTGCTGGCCATCGAGGATCTGTTTGAAAAGCCGCTCGGCCGGCTGCTCGGTTTTCGCATGATCGCCGTCCTGGAACGCCTTTAACCCACCTTGTTGGCCAGCTTTTTCCAGTTCCTTCGCGTATGGAAGCGGTCAACAAACCACTTGGCATAACGTGTGCTCTCCTCGCCTTTGAACACAGCCCGCAGCACGTTCCGCGCCAAGGTGACCGGATTATGCAGGAAGGACAACATATAGAATTTGAAGAACAGCCACAGCATCGTCCGGTAGAGCATCTTGCTGGATATCGCCTCGGCATAGGAAGGTGCCTTGGCGGTGTAGAAGTCCATCGGCGAAACGAAGAAATCATCATCGAGGTGGACTTTCCCCTCCGCCTGCAACTGGCGGAACAGCTCCGAGCCGGGGTAGGGAACGAACTTTGTGACCGCGATGTCGCTCACTCCCATGAAAGCCAGCTTTCCGACCAGCCTGCTGGTCATCCGGAGTGTGTCAGGCGTCTCGTTGGGAAAACCGATGACGATGAAACAGGACAGCTTGAAGCCATGCCCAACCGCGATCCGGACCGCCTCCAAGAGTTTATCCATATCCACCTTCTTGCCGATGCTTTGAAGAATCTTCGGGGCTCCGCTTTCGGGGGCGAAGGCGAAGGCACGGCACCCCGAACAGGCCATCAGCCCGGCCACTTTCTCGTCGAAGATTTCAGCCCGCGTGCCGCTCGGCATCTGCCACGTGATGTTCAGGTCCCGGCGGATCAACTCGCTGCAGAATTCAACCGCCCAGCGGCGCTTGACCGCCGGCGTGAGGTCCTGGAAATCGAAGTTAGATACGTCGTACTTGCGGACGTAGAACTCCATTTCGTCAACGACACTTTTTGGATCCCTGGGGACGTAGCGGGTCGTCCACATGCTTTCATTGGAGCAGAAGGTGCAACGGTAGGGGCAGCCCCGGGTCGCCAGCAGTGGCATTGAGCGGCCTAAGTTGATGCCGTTGCTCTGGTGGCGGGCGATGTATTCCTCTATGGGAAACGAATCCCAGTCGGGGCGCGGAATATTATTGATATCCCGTCTGCGCGGCGAAAGGCCCGTATTGACCACGCCGCCGCTATTGAAGGCCAAGCCCTTAATCGTGGAAAGACTCTCTCCGTTGCGCCGTGCCTCCAGCAACTTGAGGAACGTTATCTCTCCCTCTCCGAGAACCACCACGTCGAATCTTGAATTTCCGAGCACGGAGTCGGGAACCGCCGTCCCATGCTCACCGCCCAGCACCAACAACGCCCCTGGGAAGCTCCGCTGCACCTCCTCGGCCACCATCCTGGCCAGGGGCCAGAGAGTGCTGAAGTTGCAGGTAATCCCCACCACATCCGTGGTAGCCGGCATGCGCTGGACGATCTCGGAGGGCGACAGCCCTTGGATCATCAGGTCTTCCCGCGCTGGATAGGAGCGCACCCTGTCCAGCGCCTCCCCCACCGCGTCGACGACATGGTATTGGTGACCCGCTTCCTTGACTGCAGCGGCGATATAGGCCAAGCCCAGCGGCGGGTTTGGGGTGTGCATCTGAAGGCCGGAGAAGCTCTTCAGCCCCGGAGGGTTGATGAGTATGATCATGGGATAGGTAGCCAGCCTTTTCAGAAAGCAATTTGACCTACGGGGACAACCATGTCATCGCATGCCCAGCGCAAACAATAGCCGTTCCTGTTTCTACTTGCCAAAACTCCCCAACCAATATCAGTAGCGCCGATCAATATTCTCACTCTCAGTGCCCAGGTGCGGGGAAGTAGGAGGAGGGGCGTTTCAAGGAATACCTGTCCGTTTGAAAATGATATTGGCCTGGAGCTGATGGCCGGTCACGGGATCGGCGAAACCGGGTTCGAACGAAACCGGTTCGAAGGAATGCCCACGCAGGAACTGGATCGCTTCGTCGGCCAGAAAGGCGCTATCATAGAGGGGACGAAGGGAAGCCTCGATCTGAATAAGCTTGATTTCCTTGAGCGCGTCACCGGCGCCAATCAGGACGTTCTTTTCATACCCTTGCGTGTCGATCTTAAGATAGACTCTGTCGTCGGAATCGATATATCGACCAAAGATGTCGATTAGGCGGTTGATGGGAACCGCTACCTGACCGACATAGGCCGAATCAGGCGCGCCGTTCAAATGGGCGGGCAACATGTCGAGGAACGAACTGCTCACCGAATTGCCGGCAATGTTTATCTTTCGTGTTTCCTGCTTATCGCCGAGCGCCAAATTTTCATATGTCCACAAAGGATCGCTCGCGGCACAGCCGGCCAGTTCGGCGAAGGCCTCCGGCAAGGGCTCGAAGGATGTGATGCGGCCGGAATAGCCGAAAGACCGAAGCGCACGACCGTAATCGCCTGAATTCGCACCGACGTCCAGAACATGATTGATTCCGGCATCCTCGAATAACCGGATTCGCCGCCAAAGGGGATTGTCCTGATTGAACTGAACGATATCGTACCCCAGTCTTCTGGCGAGGTTGAGGATGGTTTTTTTCAGATTCATTTGATTGATCTTGCTTGCGACGCTGATTTTTAAATGAATGTATCGAAATCGATCACGGGTACCTGTACCTTCGTGCGTCTTAACTTAACATTTATTTCCTTTGGAAAATTGGAAAATGTCCTTCCAATACCAAAGCCGCCCGAAGACCAAGAAACATATGCCTGAGGAAACATTGAACATTTTAACCTTGAGCGGCCAAGACCGAGGCGGGGGCGCCAATGAGATCGCCAGGAGCTTGGCCGAGATCTATCGGGCGCGCGGCCACCAAAGCGTCATGGTGGTCGGTGAAAAGCGCAGAACGGACCCTTCCGTCATCGAATTACCGGACAGGACGGGTGGTCTCGCCGGAATCGCCCTCGCCCTCCGCGACACCATTCGCCCGGCGCTTGGAACAATTCGCGGGGCGGGACGATTGCATGAATTTTTCCACTGCTTGGGCCGCCCCAGGCGGTTCATCTACCGCCTGAGCGGCAGGGAAGACTGGGTCCTGCCCGCTTGCCACGACGTCCTGGACCTTGCGCAATCGACGCCGGATCTGATTCACGGCCACAACCTTCATTCCTACGCCGGCCCCAGGGGGCATTTCGACCTTTCTGCCCTACCCGCGCTTTGCCGGAAACGTCCCGTGGTCCTGACCCTTCACGACGCCTGGCTGGCCGCTGGCCATTGCGCCCATTCGATCGATTGCGGCAATTGGCTTTCAGGATGTGGCAACTGTCCTGATTTATCCCTGTATCCACCTATCCGACGGGACCAAACGGCTTATAACCTAAGCCGGAAAAAGGAGGTGTTTGAAAACTCGCGCCTTTATATCGCAACGCCTTCGCGCTGGCTGATGGACAAGGTCAAACGATCTATCCTTGCGCCCGCTATAATCGAAGAACGGGTGATCGCGGGCGGAATTGACATTTCCGTTTTTTCGCCCGGCAAACAGGAAAAATCGCGCGCGGCCCTCGGCCTGCCTGTCGACCGCCCGATCCTGATATTCGCCGCGCAAGGAGTGAAAAAAGGATCCTGGAAGGACTACGGAACCATGCGTTCCGCCCTTGCTTTCGCGGTACGAAAACTGCCAGATCGGAACATTTTATTCATCGCTTTGGGCGATAATTCGCCACCCGAAAAGATCGATGGCGCGGAAATCCGATTCCTGACCTTCCAAAAGGATGCGGCCCTGATCGCCGAATACTACCGGGCCTCTGACATCTATCTGCACGCAGCCAGGGCAGATACCTTCCCGACAACCATCCTCGAGGCCATGGCCTGCGGGCGGCCGGTAGTAGCGACGGCGGTTGGCGGAATCTCCGAACAGTTGACGGCAAAAACCGGCATCTTAACCCCGCCCGGCGACGGCGAGGCCATGGGCCGGGCTATCACAAATCTTTTGGGCGGCGAAGATAGACGCCGTCAAATGGGCGACGCCGCGCGCGCTCGAGCGATAGAAAATTTCAACCAGGAAACCAAGGCCGATGAATATCTTGCCTGGTTCAAGGACATTGTGGAACGTTTAGAGCGATGACCACCGCGCCTTATATCAGCTTTGTCGCTGGATCCAGAAACGATGACCATGGTGGAAATCTTGGCCACCGGATGCAAGTTTTCATCGAGAACCTCCTGGCCCAATGTGACCGACACGGTCTGGACGCGGAACTGGTGCTTGTCGAATGGAATCCGCCTGAGGATCGCCCAAGCTTGGCGGAAGCCTTGGTTTGGCCAAAATCAAGCCTTTGCTGTGTACGTATCCTCACCGTTCCCGCCGACCTTCACAGCCGCTTTGATCATGCCAGAGCCCTACCTCTGCACCAGATGATCGCCAAGAACGTCGGCATCCTGAGGGCCCGAGGGGCCTTCGTCGCGGTCACCAACATCGATGTGCTGCTGTCCGATGATTTGATACGGTTTCT
>Ga0187827_10001296_pt1 | contig 37243 bp, 35 predicted proteins | sample ETNtaG_39_FD_167969 | JGI IMG/M metagenome (GOLD analysis project Ga0187827, IMG submission 167969) | Marine microbial and viral communities from oxygen minimum zone, Eastern Pacific Ocean - ETNP2014_SV_150_PacBio MetaG (Illumina Assembly) | ecosystem: Environmental > Aquatic > Marine > Hypoxic...
AATGTATGCTCCCGCCATCATCGACCCAACGAAAAAGCCGACAAAGTTTCGTTTTAGCGCCTCTACCTTCATGGCGGCGACTTTAGCAAAGTAATCAATCGTTTCCGCGTTCATCAGCCTTTCTCTCCTATCAGAGCAAGAACTAAATCTAGACACCGCTCTATAGAGTTGAGCTTGGCTGCCGAGCCAGGATTCGAACCTGGGCTGGAGGATTCAAAGTCCTCTGTGCTACCACTACACAACTCGGCAGTATTCTATGGTGCCGAAGGTCGGACTCGAACCGACACGGAGGTTACCCCCCAACAGTTTTTGAGACTGTCGCGTCTGCCATTCCGCCACTTCGGCCCTCTGGACCACATTCAGTATTTAGTAATCTAGTTACTAAAAGCCGACGGCTTTAGTTATTTGGTTATTGTGCCGAAGGGGAGATTTGAACTCCCACGAACTCACGTTCACCACCCCCTCAAGATGGCGCGTCTACCAGCTTCCGCCACTTCGGCATGCTTCATTGTTTCAGCTCTTCGTCCGGAAGGTTCCAAAGCCGGCACTATATCTACTTTCCCCAAGATCTCCAGCCCCAGAAGGATTTAGCCCTAAGATAATCAAGTTAACCAACCAGATATATCCCCCCAGTAAACCACTGAGTATACCCACCTTCCTAAGAAGAACGAAACTCCAACCGCCACAAAGATTAGCCCGACAAACCCAATCACTACTCCTACTGGCAGGAGTGGCAGGATTCGAACCCACGGCCTGCGGTTTTGGAGACCGCTGCTCTACCAACTGAGCTACACTCCTAACCCGGTATTATATTACCATAATTTCTCACGAAAATTAACCGAGCCAGCTGTAATTCGTTTCTACAATTACCTAGCTTGATCCGCTGCTCTCATACTTAATAAAATCGCAGTAGGGGGGTAACAATCAGGATAAGCAATGCAAAGACAAAACAGATTTTACAGAGTCTCATCCTCTTTGCTCGCAAGGCGAAAAATATCTTGCAATTTGCCTCATCGGGTTGCTCCGATGGTGAGAATGTCGAAAATATCGCTTTTATCTTTGGATTGATAAAGAAGGCGATATAGAAAGCACCGCCAACTATTCCGAGAACAAATACGTGTTTGAAAAAGGAACCGATTAATGCCACTGAGCTAGTCTCTTTTACTGCTCCATGGAAAGCATAATGTACCGCAGGAAATCCAAGGCCGGTTACAAACAGTGTCAAGATGAATACCCAGCAGTATGGTTCTAGACCTTGAATGGTATCCTCCACCACTTTGTCCAGTTCGTAAAAGACCTTCGGCCCATATTTTTTTCTCTGGTTCGCGAGCCTCAAGTTATAAAAAGGAGCAGCCGCACAACCGACTAAAGCGATATTGTGCAATGCCAAAAGCACAACATAAATCAAATTCTCCATTTACTCTTACCCCCTTTTTATTCACCTTATAAAAACTAATCTACTACCAAAATAAGCCCAATCCCCCACGTTCCCAACCTAAATGACATATCCTACAGCATATCCCCCTCTTATTATAGAGCGTGGTACCCCTGGGGCGACTCGAACGCCCGACACGCGGTTTAGGAAACCGCTGCTCTATCCACCTGAGCTACAGGGGTTTGAAGCTAAATCCCAATTCATTAACACCGTTATGTAAGCAATTGGCGTTAATTTGGCGTTATTTTATTGAAGCACCCCCTCGATTATATGGCTGTAAACGTCCATTGTAAAGGTTACCGAGGCATGCCCTAGAGCTTCGCTGATGACTTTGGACTTTGCTCCACGTAAAAGCATAAGGCTGGCAAAGGTATGTCTCAGGTCGTGGAATCTTACACCAGATAGGCCAGCACTGGCCTTGTTTAAGGCACTCAAGGACAAGCTGGGTGAACTGGCATCGGTACTAATCTCTACAACGCACAACAAGGGCCGGATGGAAGAAATTAGCTGAACTGCGAGACGCTGGTATTCTGAGTTCTGAAGAGTTTGAGGCTAAGAAAAAAATTATTAGCTCGGCTCTGAAAGAATGTAGCAAAGCTATTTACGAAATATCATCGCTCTTCGACCACACCATCCCCATCGGTCTTCACCAGGTAGGCATCCCAACTACCTGCTCCATGGGAAGCTGTGCGGCCGGCGATGATATAGCCACCGTCCGTAGTCTGCTGCACCGAGGAGGCTGAATCATTTTCCTCACCACCAAAAGTCCGGGACCACTCTTCGTTCCCTTCCTCATCAGTCTTCACCAGGTAGGCATCATAATTACCTGCGCCGAAAGACTTTGTGTAGCCCGCGATAATGTAGCCACCGTCCGTGGTCTGCTGCACCGAGTCGGCTTCCTCAGTCTCCTCACCGCCGAAAGCCCGGGACCACTCTTCGTTCCCTTCCCCATCAGTCTTCACCAGGTAGAAATCACCATCTACGCCGAAAGACTCTGTGTCGCCAGCGATGATGTAGCCACCGTCCGCGGTCTGCTGCACCGAGTCGGCTGTATCATTGTCCTCACCACCGAAAGCCCGGGACCACTCTTCGTTCCCTTCCCTATCAGTCTTCACCAGGTAGACATCATAAATACCTGCGCCGAAAGAATCTGTACCGCCGGCGATAATGTAGCCACCGTCCGTGGTTTGCTGCACCGAGTCAGCGTAATCCCAGCCCACACCACCAAAAGCCCGGGACCACTCTTCGTTCCCTTCCCCATCAGTCTTCACCAAGTAGAAATCGAACTCGCCTGCGCCGAAGGAATCTGTGCCGCCGGCGATGATGTAGCCACCGTCCGTGGTTTGCTGCACCGAGTCAGCGTAATCCCAGCCCACACCACCAAAAGCTCGGGACCACTCTTCGTTCCCTTCCCTATCAGTCTTCACCAGGTAGAAATCGAACTCGCCTGCGCCGAAGGAATTTGTATCGCCCGCGATGATGTAGCCACCGTCCGTGGTTTGCTGCACCGAGGAGGCTGAATCATTTTCCTTACCACCGAAAGTCCGGGACCACTCTTCGTTCCCTTCCCTATCAGTTTTCACCAGGTAGACATCACCATCTGTGCCGAGAGAATCTGTGCCACCGGCGATGATGTAGCCACCATCCGTGGTCTGCTGTACCGAATTAGCGTAATCCCAGCCCACACCACCAAAGGTCTTGGTAGAGGAAAACGCTGGCATCTGGGTGGTTGTGTTCGGTGCTGGTGCGGGAGTTGGCTCTGTAGGTGACAGAACCACAGCGCAGACAGTAAGCGAAAGAATACCTATAACCAGAATCAGCAATAATTTTCGCATTCTGTTATTCCCCTATTTCGTAGGGTAAGCTAACTAGTGGCAGGCCGTCCTGGAGTATATACTTGCAAGGTTAATCTCTCTTTGGAAATTCACCATCAAGAGCATTAGTCGCTATGTTTTTAACTTCGCCTGAGAAATCGGAGCGTGCAATCCACTGCAAGTAATCCGGATCATTCAGTGCTATATCCTCTAGCCGTTGCCCCGGGTGCTTCTTGCCAAAGTTACAGACCGCCTCACCCTCTACCCATATGAATTTACCATTGGTATCAATATAGTCTTGTTCGCCTCTCCGGCATAAGGCGGATAACCCAGCTACATCTCTTGGTAAATCCACATACGTCTCTATCTGACCATCCAATACCTCGGCTGATACCTTCGCATCCTCTTCTGCGCTGTGGGCATTTTTCATTTCCCCACCGCAGTATTTACGGTAGGCAGCTTCAAGATTACGAGGCTCATGTTTGTGGAATATCACTTGGCTGTCGACTAGGTATCGTCCTTGTCGAGAGAAATCAACGTTAGCCCTGGTGAACTCTGCTTCAAGGCACGGCAGGTCAAATCTAATAACATTAAATCCCGAGATGTCGCAATCTTCAAGGAAATCCCGGATACTTCTCGCATATTTGTGAAACATCGATTCACTTTCCACATCAGCGTCGGTTATGCCGTGAATGGCGGTTGCTGAGAGCGGTATTGGTATCCCCGGCTTAATCCTGTGACTTTTATACTCCTCACTGCTATCCGGATGAATCTTAAGGATTGACAGCTCTACTATCCTGTCTGAGGCAGGATTAAGACCAGTAGTTTCAACGTCAATGAACGCAATTGGCCTTTCTAGCCGAAGGTTCTTTAACAATTTCTATACCCCCAGATACGCTGGTACGACAATACTACTTCTTGAATAGAATTAAATCAATACAGGGATTCGACTAGCCCCGACCACGATAGGCCTGCCGGCATTTGTTTGTTTTCACGTCACCCGGGAATCGGTTCAGTCAGTAGAGTAATCCCCTTGTCTTGCCTATTCTCATTTAGGTTAGATTTTGTTGGTTCCTGCCGATAGGTGTATAATTTCTGAAAAGATTTAGAGAAGTTTAAAGTGATAACTGAATATACAAAAAAAGACTTTTCCAAGATTCTCTACGTAATTAACAATGCCGCTTTAAAATATAAAGGAGTTATTCCAGATAATTGCTGGCATGAACCTTACATGTTAGAACAAGAACTAATCACCGAGTTTCATAATGGTGTTCGCATGTTTGGGTATGAGAAGAATAATATATTGGTTGGGGTAATGGGGATTCAGGAATTAGAAGATACAACTTTAATCAGGCATGCTTACACATTACCTGATTATCAAGGAATAGGTATAGGAAAATCGTTATTACAATATTTATTTAAAATCAATAAAAGTTCTAGTTTGTATGTCGGCACATGGCAAGATGCAACTTGGGCAATTAAATTTTATGAAAAATCTGGTTTTGTTCTTCATAAAAGAAAACAGACTGTTCAATTGCTTAAGAAGTATTGGAAACTTCCTTTAAAGCAAATTGCAAATTCAGTGGTATTAGAAAAATTCATAAATTGATAGTGTATAATTTCCGAAAAGGTTTAGAGAATTTTAATCAGAAGCCAGGATCACCAAGCAGCAGGACAGCCCTCTTCCCCAGCATAAATCCACCACTGTCCGTCAAGAAATACCCACGGCGCGCCCTCACCCTCCTCAATAATAGAAGGGAGACGATCGGTGTTTTCGTCCGGATCACCTTTGTACAGGACGTCTGCCCAAACTTTACCTTCTTCACCCTCCACTGCTACTCTGGAGACTAGCCACTCGAGAGACTCATTCTCTTCTATACCCATAAAGCTTCGGGACATCGTATTAAACAACTCAGCCTGCATGGCAAACTCCCCCGCTTTGCACTCCTCCCGAAAGCGGGGTTCCATGTACTCGTAGTATTCCAGCCACTCGCCGGCGCTGAGGGCCTCATAGGCTGCCTCAGCCCGCTGTCGAAGAAACTCTTCTGTGAGTGCAGGTGCTGTGGCTGATGCACCACAAGCTCCTAATAAAAGAGTCCCTATAACCAGAAGTAGCAATAATATTCGTTTCATGCTATTATTCCCCCTTTTGCCACGATTATCAGACTGCTGTTTACCAAAGCCAATCAGTGATATGCAAAGTGTATACTATCCAGTGGGATTCGGTAAACTACATTTCTCTGGCAACTTTAACTGGAAGAGTGGTATCCTTTACGAGGGTAAGTCAATATACGAAACACGGAGTGATAGATAAAATGCAGAGAGTATTAGTCGCTGGTGCTACAGGCTATCTCGGCAGGTTTGTCGTAAAGGAACTAAAAGAACAGGGTTATTGGGTTAGAGCACTCGCACGAAATCCTGAGAAACTTAACCGGCTTGGTGTCTTCAGGGAGCCACCAATTATTGCAGACGAAGTTTTCGTAGGTGAAGTCACTAAGCCAGCATCAATACAAAGGCTTTGCGATAACATTGACATCGCATTCTCTTCAATCGGACTTACCAGGCAAAAGGATAAACTTACATATCGGGATGTGGATTACCAGGGAAACAAGAATATTCTCGATATCGCTGTAGAGAGCAGTGTTAAAAAGTTCATCTACGTCTCAGTATTCAACGCCCATCTATATGAGCATCTAGAAATCGTAAAGGCCCACGAGGACTTTGTCAGGGAACTACAGAATAGTGGACTTAACTACACTATTATTCGTCCAACAGGCTACTTCTCGGATATGAGCGAATTCTTTAATATGGCAAAATCAGGGTGGGTCTTTCTTCTTGGTAATGGGAAGAGTCAGATAAACCCGATACATGGTGCTGACTTGGCCCGGGTTTGTGTTAATGCTATCACACGTGACGATAATGAAGTTTCTGCTGGTGGCCCTATTACGTATACCGGGCAGGAAATAGCTGAGCTTGCTTTTGCAATATTGACAAAAACTCCTAGGATAATAAGAATACCATCGTGGTTGGCCCAAGCTGCGGTGAAGGCAGTTAGGCCGTTTAATAAACAGACATCAGACCTTATTGATTTCTTCGTTGCAGCTGGCCAAGGTGACGCAGTAGCTCCGAAAACTGGAGTAAATACACTAGCAGATTATTATCAGGAATTAGTGCCCAGTATACGTACTAGATAAAGCAACAACAACGGGTTAACATCAGCTAACTTTAGAGAAGGATAGTAGATCCTTGCCGGGCCTACTTGACGGTAAGAAGCCGCTGCTCTATCCGTCTGAACTATAGGGGCACGAAGTTAAGGAACCAACCCTGCTTCCACCAGAGCCGTTTCCAGAACTGAGACTCTTGCTTCCGCATCAGCTAGATCTATTTCCAAGGTTAAGATTGCGGCTTCTGTTGCCGCTATCAGATCAGAAACTCTTGCTACAGCCGCTAGTGCCGTTTCCAGCTTTGCTTTTACGTCTTTGACTATTTTTTGTGCTGCCGCTATGTCACCTTCTGGGGTTAAGACTTGAGCTTCTGCATCAGCTAGGTCTGCTTCCAGAGTGAAGGCTTCGTCCTTTATCACTACCAGGTCTGCTTCTAGGGTTAAGATTTCCGCTTCCGCTGTCTCCAGAGCTACTTCCAGAGTAGAAACAGCAGTGGCTAGCTCATCTCTTACCTCCAGAGCTAATTGTTTAAGCTCCTCTGGAGCTAACGCCAACAAAAGAGCTAACTGCTTGATCTCCTCCGGGGCTAACTCCAATAAATCGGCCGGGCTGTCGATTCCATTCAATAATTGCGCCATAGGCGAATTTGCTTCCTGGACTGGGACTTCCGGATTTGCTTCCTGGGCTAGGACTTCCGCTTTTACCGTTTCTAGACCTTCTTCTTGGGTTAGGACTTTTAAAATTTCAGCTTCGGCTTCTGCCGCCGCCGGATCTACTCTTAAAGTAGAGACATTCCCTTCCAGAGTAACTATCTCAGCCTGAGCGTCCTTTGTTTTATCGGTTCCCTGAAAATAGAAAACCCCCAGTACTATAGCCCCGACTACCAAGACACCAATGATGGAGAGTGTTATCCGTTTATTCATTCTTAAGCTCTATTTGTTATTAAGTTTCTTCCCCTATGAGATTTTCCTTATCCACAAACCTTCGCTATACAGTGCTCATTTCCTGAATACCCAAACAAAATATCAAATAAGTACAGGGCTCCAACCACCACTATGTATTCAGCGGTTACAGTGCCATTATCTCATCACCCTTAGCTTTTCAAAAAATGCTACGGGATTATCTCCTCAAACTACTTTTCCAGCATTGAGTTTAGTCCCCAATTAGGTGATTGTCAACACACAAAACACAGCTACCCCGAATAACTCTACAACTCGGATTGACGCCAGCCGGTAATTCACCTTATAATGATGATAGTCTAATTATCTAATTCCGCCCGACTATTTCCGTTAGGGGCTGGAATTTAGTGAAGAACCCACCATCTTTCTGGTAGATTGAATCAGGAGACAGTACTGGGTATGTTAGGGCTAAATACGCTACGGATCAATATCGCTCAGCAGCTTAAAGCTAATATCGGATCAGCCCAAGACTATATGGTGAAAGATATGGTCGATATCGCTGATAGTAGCCGTCTGGTTCAAGGCAAAGCTAGGCTGACGCGTACTGACCGAGGCATCTTGGTCCAAGGCACACTACACATGGACGTTGAATCTACCTGTAGCCGCTGTTTGAGTCTGTTCAGCCACCCGCTTACCCTCAATATCGTAGAGGAGTATTTCCCGCAGATTGACATCGATACAGGTAATACCCTCCCATCACCTGAGGACTATGATTCCTTTACCATCGACGAAAATAATGTTCTGGACCTACGCGAGGCCGTCCGCCAATATGCGTTACTATCAGTACCGATGAAGCCGCTTTGTCGTACTGATTGTGCTGGTTTAATTCTAGCAACCAACTAAACGTCAGTAAATAAACAGAAAGGAATAAGATAAATATGGGACCTCTACCAAAACGAAAATACGCCAAAGCACGCCAGGGTAGAAGACGGCAGCACCTCAAGTTATCCCCTCCACCATTAGAAAATTGCCCTCAATGCCTTAGCAAGAAACGGCCTCATCACGTTTGTCCTACTTGTGGGTTTTACGCTGGCCAAGAAGTCACAGAGATAAAGGGCCCGGAAAAGAAGCTGACAAAGATTACACGCGAGACAAGATAGAAGGCCGCTCCAAAGCTGCCGAGGTCTGGGGTACAGAAAAGAAGGCTCGACTCGATAGGAAAAATCTACCCGCTCTCAAAACGAATATCGGCGACCTTTTTGGCATTACGCAGCCGATTATTCAAGGAGGGTTCATCCTGAAGGGTTTAGCATGACTAAGACGACCAAAGTTGCCTATGTCTTCCCTGGTCAAGGTTCCCAGTTCCCCGGTATGGGACGTGAACTTTACAACAACTTTACCTCATCCAGGGCCATATTTCAGCAAGCCGACGAGGTCTTAAAATTCCCGCTATCTCGATTATGCTTTGAAGGACCCGAGGAAGAGTTACGCCTGACAATTAACGCTCAACCGGCGCTGGTTACCGTCAGCTTTGCTTATCTTAAGGCCATTTCAGAAATAACCGGTACCAATAAATTACCCCCACCAGCATTTATGGCCGGCCACAGCCTAGGCGAATACACAGCATTAGCCGCGGCCGATGTCATCGATTTTACCACCGTCGTTTATTTGGCACGGGAGAGAGGACGACTGATGCATGAAGCCGGACTAAGAATACCGGGCGGCATGGCGGCTATTATCGGGCTTGATGAGATACTATTAAACGAAGTCTGTAAATCAACCGACACCTGGATTACCAATTTCAACTGTCCCGGCCAGCTAACCATTAGCGGCGCTAGAGAAAATCTGACCGAAGCGATGGGCTTAGCCAAAGCTAAGGGAGCCGCCCGGGTTGTTCCTCTACAGGTAAGCGGCTCCTTTCATTCGCCACTAATGCAAACGGCTATGGAGGGATTGGCACAAATTATCGCCAAACTTACCTTTAGGGACCCAAAGGTTCCGATTATCGCTAATACCACAGCACAACCACTAACCCACGGGGAGCAAATAAGCACCGAACTTACCACTCAACTGCTCAATGGTGTTCAGTGGCAACGTTCTATTGAGTTTATGATAAGTAATGGCGTCTCTACATTCGCTGAAGTCGGACCTGGAAAGGTGCTGACTGGGCTAATCAAACGAATCAACCGAAATGCCAATATTCTAAATATTAGTGATGTTTTAGCTGTGAAGAATCTGGAGGGATCATGAACTTACCAAACAAAGTAGCCATCGTTACTGGCAGCGGACAGGGCATTGGACGAGCGATTGCTGTGAAACTCGCCGAAGTCGGCGACACCATAGTGGTCAACGATCTCGGCGAAACCGCACAAGCTGTTGCCGAGGAAATCAGGGGTATAAATCGTCAAGGCCTGGCAATTCTCGGTGATGTCAGTTCAACCGCCGATGTCACCCGCTTGGTCGACCAAACGATATCCGCCTATGGTAAGGTAGATATTCTGGTAAACAATGCTGGCATTACGCGCGACCAGCTTCTTCTCCGGATGTCTGATGAAGAGTGGGACAAAGTATTGAATGTCAATCTAAAGAGTGTCTTCCTGTGCACCCGAGCGGTATTACGACACATGATCCGACAGCGCTGGGGCAGAATTATTAGCATTACCAGTATTGTCGGTATCGTGGGAAACGCCGGGCAGGCCAACTATGCCTCAGCGAAGGCAGGCATCATCGGCTTTACCCGGAGTATCGCCAAAGAAGTCGCCTCTCGGGGTATTACGGTTAACGCCATTGCCCCTGGTTTCATCGATTCGGCAATGGCTCAAAAACTATCCGAAAAACAGAGGCAAGAGTTGACGAGCCGCATACCACTCGGTTACCTCGGCACACCCCGTGATATCGCTGATGCGGTAGCCTTTCTGGCTTCAGAAGAAGCCAGATATATCACCGGCCAGGTCTTAAATGTCGATGGTGGGATGTCCGGAGGTTAAAAAAGCTGCCGGCAAACGCTGTAATTGACCCGGCTTAACTCATTTGCTAAACTTATCTGGAGATAAACCCGGAAGACATCACGGCTCACTTGACTGATGCTTTGATCGCTCTGGTATAATACTCACTCTAGGACAGAGGTTATCTATGATTGGCTCAAGACACCAAGCCCGGGCGCTCGCCTTGCAAGCTTTGTATGAAATTAATTATACCGGTCACAAAGCGGAAAAAGTGACGGGCCATCTTCTGGCAGAGAAAGCATTAGACAAAGAATATACGAATTTCGCTCATGATTTGATCAGTGGGGTACTTCAACATCAGGCAGAGATTAACGAAAAGATTAGAAATTTCGCTCCGGCGTGGCCATTAGAGCAAATGGCGGCAATTGACCGAAGTATTCTTCGGCTTGCAATTTTTGAAATTTTAATTGATAATAAGACACCGGTTAAGGTCGCCATCAATGAAGCGATCGAACTGGCGAAGGCTTTCGGCAGTAACAGCTCGCCAAAGTTTATTAACGGCGTCCTGGGCTCAATCAGTACTTTAGTTAGCAAATAGAAAACTCCGGAAGGGGGGGAAAGTGGCAACTATTTTCGAACAAGTAAAAAAGATAGTCGTGGAGCAGTTAGGCGTCACTGAAGAGGAAGTTCTACCCTCGGCTAACTTTGTTGATGATTTAGGTGCTGATTCCCTAGATTTAGTCGAATTAATCATGGCCCTGGAAGAAGCATTTAGCAGCCCGTCTAAGAAAATTGAGATTCCAGATGAGGATGCTGAGAAGATAATAACCGTACAGGACGCGGTTGACTACATTAAAGACTTGGGCATTCCGGAACAATAATGGTTACCTCGTAACCAGTTCCGCGATGGTAACACCACCCCCACCCTCACCATAACCCGCCGCCCGGTATGACTTGACCAGCGGGTGTTTAGCCAATTGCTCACTAACAACCTGACGGAGTGTCCCCGTTCCTTTACCATGAATGACCCTGACCCGGAATAAGCCAGCCATAAAGGCATCATTCAGATATTTATCCAGCTTCAAGAGGGCCTCATCCACGGTCAGGCGACGAAGATGAACCTCATCACTTACCAATGTCATCTCACTACTAATTGTAACACCAACACCAAACACTTGGGAAGAACAAGTTCGTTGAAATAGACGCTGCGTTTAGCTATAATGCCTATTGTCAGAGCCATCGGTCCAGTATTCGTCTATGGTGGGTGTGGCCTAGAGGCTTAAGGCACCAGGTTGTGGCCCTGGAGATCGAGGGTTCGAATCCCTTCACTCACCCCAATAATTATGCGCCTGTAGCTCAGCGGACAGAGCATCGGTCTTCGGAACCGAGGGGCGTGGGTTCGATTCCCTCCAGGCGCGCCACTTTTTTGAAGCTAAATGCAGAATTATGACTACTCTCTATAATGGTTTCACATGCAGGGGCGGATCAACCCTATTTGACAAATAAGGATAAACGATAGCATAATACGAGTATTTTAAGCTCATAGGAGGTACACCATGACTAAGTTAGACCCAATTGTTGAGTTCAGGGAAGACCATCGTAAAGTTAGGGATGGTCTTATGAAATTAGCCAGCGCCGCCGAGAGTGGCGACCTGGACACCGCTCGGACAACTCTGGGGGATATAAATGTTGCGGTCGGTCCCCATTTCCGCTATGAAGAAGAATCCCTCTACCCTGCAATGAAAGAATTCCTGGGTGATTATATAGATCGCCTCATTGAAGAGCACGATGGTGCCATAAAGACTGCCAGAGTAGCCGCACAGATTCTATCTCAATCTTCGGTCTCTGCTGAGGAAGGCAAGGCAGCGGCTGGTGCCGCCCGAACTCTGCTGATACATGTGAGCAACTGCGATGGCCTAAATATCCTAGCTGAGAGATTCTCCCAAGCTAAGTTAGACCAGCTGGCTGACGCCTTCCAGAAGTCTCGGGATCAAGGTGTCCCTCTTCTAGAGTGGGCAGAGAAGATCAGAGAGCGCAAAGTAGCCGCGTGAGCGCGAGTAGCCAACAGGCTGCAGAACAGGCTACCATAATCCTGCATAGTGGTTCTTACGACAGGGTGAGTTATGCCCTATCCCTAGCTAGTATCTGTCTAGCAATGGGGATGGTGACGCATATGCTACTTACCTATGGAGGACTAAAGAGGTTCGTAAAGGGGCACTTAGAAGATCTTGAGGGAACTGATAGTGCGTTCCAAGTTATGTTCCAACGGGGTAAAGCCTCAGGAGGTATCCGCTCTATTGAGGAGACGCTCGCTGATACCCGGAAACTCGGACTGAAATTATACGCTTGTCCCAATGCCCTGGCTAATATGAGTATCGTTCCGTCTGATCTCGTGGAAGAGGTAGACGAGGTTATGGGACTAGCCACCTTTGTTCAGCTTGCGAGGAATGCCTCCATTAACTGGTATATCTAGACTATTCTCTTAACGTTCAACCCGTTTAATCTGATAGCGCAGCTTACCGACTGGAGCCACAACCTCGACAACTTCTCCCTGCTCCCGATCAATAATTACTTGCCCAATCGGTGAAGCGCTGGAAATCTTGCCCCGGGCCGGGTCTACCTCGCGGGAGCTCACTAGTGTATAACGCCGTTCTTCACCAGAATCAAGATTATGAAGAATGACGCTATTACCAACACTTACTCGGAAAACCGTTTTTTCGTTCTCGTCAATAATAGCCGCCGATTTCAACATTTTTTCCAGTTCCAGAACACGTCCCTCTAAACGTCCACGCGCTTCCCGAGCCGCGTGTAGCGGCACATTCTCACGAAAATCCTTATCGGCGGCAGCCCGCCTAATTTCATCTATAAGCCCAAGACGCTTGTCCTTAAGAGCCGCTAACTCCGCTTCCAGGCCATCATAACCCTGCTGGGTGAGTAAAACAGCATCCGCTGGATTCCGTCCCGACTGAAGTCTGGGCTCTCGTCCAGGTTTATCTTTCCTCACCTTAAGATGGGAGGCTAAATTAATCCTACTCCACCCTTCTTTTTTGACATAGGTCAGGAAAGCTCGAATCTGCTCAAGTTTTTTCGCATAGCCAGCATCCGAGGACGATAAACTCTCGGCATAGTGAACCACCCCAGCCTCCGTCAGCCCCACCAAAATATGTTCCGCACCAAACCAGCGCACGAATTTATATACCTCTTGCCGGCTGGAGTCTCTCTCACCCACTGATAAGGTAAGCAGAAAGTGATTTGCCGCCTCACCCAAGTTTAAATTCCGAGTTTCGCCACTCATTACCAAAATACCCCCTAAAGGCACGACATGCCGCGCCCCTACCTTTTTTCTCCCTTCCCTTGAAGAAAGGGAATCTTCCATGCCACCATCGCCTTGGACAATGCCTTATCCGCCATCACCCGTAACACTACTTTACTGTGCCAATCAAAAGACAAGTCCTCAGCCTTAAGCAAAGCCTCATCAATACCGTTAGATTCAATTATGTCAAATACCTGGTCAATCTGCCGATCACTCAAGCGCTCATATAATTTCCTCGCCCAGTAGCCAATTCTCAGCTCTACTCCCAACCTTTTCCGCCACTCCCTCTGATAACTAGACAGATTTTCGGCTGATAGGTTATCACTTTTCAAAGCCCGGTTTAAATGATTAGCCGCGATGTCGGCACACAGCAGACCATAGTAGATACCGCCACCTGTGGTTGGTTTCACTTGCCCAGCGGCGCTACCAACGACCAGCAGCCGTTCACCATAAGTTCTAGCCAACGCCTGCAGGGGAATTCCGCCGCGAGTCATCTCGACTTTAGTCGAGACTATTTTCCCCTGAGCCAACAAACGAGCAAGAAGTCTTCTCAGATAAACCTCTGGTTTTCGACGAGATAATAGTCCGACCAGTGCTTTCTGTGATGAGATTGGCACCAGCCAGGCAAAAAAACCAGGAGTTATCTCTCCACCAAAATAGACCTCTACCTCATCCACCCCCATTATCTCCACTTCAGCCTGAGCGCCCATAGCAAAATCGCCCACTTTACCCAAACCCAATGCCACCGCCAACCCCGCAGAAGCGGCGCCGGCGGCAATAACGACCGCTCGCGCCTGAAGATATTTAATTCCATTACCTTGCATACCAAACTCAAGACTAACGCCGTTATCACTGAAGTGTGCGCCCACCACGGAGCTATTCAGCCGGTATTCCACACCTTGGCCCTGAGCCCGATTAGCTAGAGCAACATTGAAAGCTGTCCTGTCGACGATCGAAACCTGCGGCTCTGGCCGCCATAAACGGAGTACCCTCCCCGAAGGAGACAGCAACCTAGCACCGTTCGCCCGGCGAAAGACAACATCCTTATCAAGAGCCAACGAACTAACGCACTCACGACTAACAATGCCGGTACAGCAAACCGGACCCCCGGTTTCGGTCTTTCTTTCCACCACCACCACCTCATACCCCAGAACGGCTAATCGAAAAGCCACATGGCTCCCGATTGGCCCACCACCAATGACGGCTACATCATACAACCCATCGTCTCCCTTCTATGAACGAAAACACCGAAAGACAAAACCGCCGATTTAATACCAGCTTTTAGCCCTAACATTTACGCGTGGTAATACCCAAAAACTTCTCCGTAAAATCCATGGCGCAGAACTGCCCACACATACTACATGCCGACCCGGATGAAACGTGTTTACGGTAGACCTGACGTGACCGTTCCGGATCTATCGACAATCGGGCTTGCTCTTCCCAATCAAGCTTCTTACGGGCTACAGACATCTTCCGGTCCCACTCGGCGGCACCCTTCACCTCTTTCACGATGTCCGCCGCATGCGCCGCAATTCGCGAGGCAATTACTCCCTGCCGCACATCTTCAGCGTCAGGCAAACCAAGGTGCTCAGCCGGAGTAACATAGCAAAGAAAATCAGCCCCAGCCCCAGCCGCAATCGCTCCGCCGATAGCTCCGGTAATATGGTCATAACCAGCACCAATATCAGTGACTAGCGGACCAAGAACATAGAAAGGAGCTCCTTTGCAGATAGCCTTCTCCAGATGAATATTAGTCTCAATCTGATTCAGTGGCATATGCCCTGGCCCCTCAACCATCACCTGGACCCCGGCTCGATGGGCTCTCTCAACCAGTTCCCCCAAACTCAGTAGCTCCTCGATTTGTGCTCTGTCCGTAGCATCCGCCAGACTACCAGGACGCAATCCATCGCCCAAGCTCAATGTGACATCGAATGCTCTGGCAATCTCTAACAAACGGTCATACTGCTCATAAAGTGGGTTTTCGCGATCATTATAGAGAATCCAGCCGATAAGAAAAGCCCCACCCCGGGAGACAACATCGGTCACTCTGCCCTGTTGCTTGAGTCGCGCGATAGCAGACCGAGTTACCCCACAATGCACTGTCATGAAATCGACGCCATCCCGAGCCTGCTCTTCAATCACGGTGAACAAGTCATCAACGGTCATCTTAACAATCGCAGCATGCTTCTCAATAGCCTCAATGCCGGCCTGATAGATGGGGACCGTCCCAACGGCAAGACAGGTGGCCCCGATAACTGCCCGCCGTACCTTCGCTATGTCACCACCAGTACTCAAATCCATCACCGTATCGGTACCACCATCGATTGCGACCTGCAACTTTCCCAACTCGGTGTCGATATTACCATAGTCAGAAGATGTGCCGATATTGATATTAACCTTAGTCCTCAATCCTCGGCCGATACCGCACGGAATAAGATTAAGGTGACGGGTGTTAGCCGGAATCACTATCGTGCCATTAGCCACACCCTGTCGTACCGGCTCAACTTCTAAGCCCTCGTATTCCGCCACTAATTTCATCTGCGGGGTAATAATGCCTTGCCTGGCTAATTCCAGCTGCGTCATCGCCCACCTCCCCAAAAAAAGATGACCAAGGGCGGCGCTCACCGGACCCTCAGTCTTTAACACCGGCCGCTTCCCTACGCTCGTATTACCGAGTTCAGGTTTCTAGGGTTATCCCGACCATATCGGGATTCTCAGCCTGGAGCACCCCTAGCGGTTTAAATACTAACTTTTTACAATATTAGCACAGAAGAGCCTAAAAACACAACGCACGACCAATTATACATGTATCTAATATATTTATTAGCGAGCAAGTTACACTCTGTTATTACTCCAGGTCAGATAATTTCCCTAGGCAGTGTACACATATATCGAGAGAGGGGAAAAAGAGATTATTGATACTTTACCAGTAAATATGCTAACATAAAGAAGTGAGTAGGCAAGCTAAACCAAGAAAAGGAGACAATAATCATGAAATGGTATGCTTATCTAGGCTACTTCTTTGCCGGGGCTTTCCTAGCTAATAGTGTCCCTCATTTTGTTCAGGGAATAAGTGGGCAGGAGTTTCGAACCCCATTTGGAGATCCCTCTTCGGCAACAGTCAATGTCATCTGGGGTTTTGTCAACCTTATCATCGGATGTTCAATTACTACCGCTCTTGGTGGACTTTGTTGTGCCTTCAATAGGCGGACTGGGATAACGGCCCTAGGCGTTCTTACAATGGCTATCATGCTATCCTGTGCTTTTAGCTAAGAAGTTAAAACCTCTCCTTGGTAATTTCTCAGGCAGGATGTTTGGCTTGACATCTATGTTAAGCTGTGGTGGTTTTGGCCGCCCCAATATTATCCAAATCCCTTCAGGCACTAACGAATTCCCAGAGATCAAATCTGAATAACTTTTTATTTTATTTTCATTGATTTAGAAGATATTCGAGTTCCCTGATCATATCCTTTTCCGAGAAATACGGGTTCCCATATGATTTTCTGACCATCCCATCTCCATCAATAAGGATAATCACGATGCTATGTCCCATCTCCCATTCGCCCGCCTCCCGCTCATAACCTACTCCGTAGTCAGTTGTAACCTGCTGTATTTGCTCCTCGGTACCAGTAAGGAACTGCCACCCTGGTACGTTATATAACTCGTCATATTGCTTTAGTACCTCGGGGGTATCATAAGAATCAAAACTAATTGATATTAAAACAACACCTTGTCTCAATTCCTGCTTCAGTTGCTCCCATACACTCTGTAACCTATAGCTCAGTTCCCCGCAAACATCAGGGCAGCGTGTATAGATAAAACTCAAGACGACAACCTCGCCCCGAAAGTCGGAAAGCTTAACTTCCTGACCGTCCTGATTGGTAAGAGTAAAGCTTTGAGCTTCGTATAATACCGGCAAATACACGGCAGGGGCGCAGGCTCCTATGGTGATGATCGTCACAAAAAGAAAAACTACCATAGTAATTACATTAGCCTTAATAATCATCTTAGCTTTAGTACCCATCTTTAGTCTCCTTATTGGGCCCTAACAAAAGATATGCCGATTTTCTCCTTCTACTGGCAGAGGGACTACGCTTTACCACGAAAAGAGTGTCGCCGTAATCGCCGCTGCCCCGATGGCCGGGAAACTAACCAAGGCATAGCCACTATCAGTAGAAGAGCCACCAGGATAAGGTTGTTAAAGTAGGTCAGGGGTAACTCCCGGTGACTGCTCAGAAGTAGCGCCATCGCGCAAGCCAACAGAAGATGGCCACGGTTTAACAGGGTAAGAATCGCCGCCAGAGCCGCCCATAGCGCCACCACATAAGCCCAGAAGGGCAAATACAAACTTATGCCGAAGGCCCACATTGATATTAGGGGTAACATATCCGGATTACCGAGATATATACCTAGCAGTGGGAGCGTCAGCAGAATAGAACCCACCAACACCTTGAAACTACGACCAAAACCGATGGTTATGGGTAGCGAAATTGCGACCAGAAGCAGTAATCCCTCACTCAACTGAAAGGCAACTATAGAGCCCCCTAACCATACTATTCCCAGCTGATGAGCTAGAGGTACAATTTGAAACCAGTAGGAAGTCAGAAACAGTGCCAAAAGAAGCCCCAAGGTTAAGGCCATCCGGAGACCACCACTCCTAAAATAAAGGATAAGAGCTAGGCTCACCAAAAAAATAGACGAAGCAAAGTAGGTAAGGGAAAGACCCGGATTAGCGGGTGCCCAGAAAAGAGAGGCTTCTAGACCCAAGGTGACCAGTATGACCGCAGAGACCAGTCTAGAAACCATCGTTCTTCGTTGCCAGAGCACGACCACCAGCACCAGAAGAAGTATAGGTGCCAAAGTAGCAGCGAAGTTTAGGGCGGCTCTACCCAGCCATACCAAGGAACTGTAAACAGTGTACAACCATTCAGGAGAATTATCCTGAAAGATGTATATGCCGGCGCGAGCAAACATCCTTAGGAACACTATCTCCATTACCACCGCCACCACCAAGGGCAATGAGAAGACAGTAAGTACCCTTTCCGAAGTTGGTAGACCTGTTAACCATCGCTGCAATGAGCCTGCTCCTCTTGTAAAAACGCCAGCAAGAAAGCTCCTAGAGTACCGGAGGAATAAATGACAATACCCTCTCTAACTCCCGTACCACTTGCTGAGAGGGGTAGCTAAAAGCCCTAGCCGGGAAGCTATACACCGACCTCTGGCTACAGTCTGAGAAGAGGTCTGCGCAGTCATTAATTCCCTTCACTCAACCAATACAGCGCCGGCCACATCACCACCACAACAGGCACCATCTAGACAACGGTAAAGACCGATACAATACAGGCACAGGTCATTGTCGTTGTCGCCGTGATAGTGCGATTCCCCTTACCAAAAGCGTAAGAATTAAAGCTCCAGTAATCGCCAGAACTGCGGGAAGAACGGTGGTGTACAGGGAAGCAGCCGTCCTTTCTGGTTGCACCTCAAGGATTAACCAAGAAGATACCGATTTCCTACCATCTACCTCTTGGTTATCACCATCCCAGGAAGCTATGGCCACGGAGGTTAACTGCCCCAGTGCTAACGGAGCGTTCGCGTTGTCTTCGGGCACTAGCGGCCGGGTAATAATCACCTGCCATTGTCCATCCGCCCACTGTCCCCATCCGGTAGCATCTACAGATTCCCTGCCCTCTAATGAACCAAAACCCTCTGCATACAGGCGTTCTATCGGCTCTGACCGAGTACTACTGGCTAGCCGGTTGCCCACCGCTTCCGCAGTTCTGAAGGTAACCGGGTCAGGCTGGTCAAGCGCAGGATAGTAGTCTACAACTGTGTTAGGGAAAATATCCTGGACATCAAGAAGCCCCTCCTCAATGTCCCTCTGAAAATCAGAGCGCCAAAGAATAATATCTATCAGGGCGGTCTCCTCGCCTTCCATACCTATCCCCATACAGATAAAGTCGCTGAAGGGGTCGCCATTTTCTCCGGCCGGGAACTGGAGCGCTACCGAATCACGGTAAGTCACAACCCCACCACCCTCATCTTTGACTTCATCCTCCCACTGCAAAAGAAAGGTAACCTGATCGCCGTTATTCAGGGAACGAATATTCATAGTCCCCACTGATGCGTTACGGTTCATCGGCTGGGTAGTTTGCTGACCACTAAGGGGTACACCTACTGGCAGAGCCCGTTCCCACAGCTTTGAGTCCATATCCTCCGTCGGTAAAGGTTCTGTCACGTATGTAGACACTATGTCTACGCCAATAGCTGTAACTATAGAAGGCCGAGTCATTGTAGTCGTTACTGCTATAATGGCGACAATTATTAGAACTAGATAAAGCCTCTTCATAGTAACCTCCTCGGGTCTATTGAACCGTCTCCACCTGGAGTACCAGGGCAAGAATCACACTCTTCATCCTGTGCCTCTTCCTGTGCCTCATCCTGTACCGGCTTAGGCTTCTGAAGAGTCACTCCCATGGCCTGAGCCTCAAGACTCAGGAAACCTTCCGCCAACTGGCCCCAGATAGCAAAGAAGCTACCCTCCACCTTTTGGCTCAGCCTTTGAGCAAAGAGAGGCAGCCAACTCAGGTGCTCCGCAAGAAACTTGGCCTGGGCCTGGCGGCACAGGGTAATCTTTTCGTCGTCATGTCCCTGTTTCAAGGCATAGGCTTCTTTCCAGGTTAGGAAATGCATGAACTCCAGTTCCATACTCAAATGATCTTGCCTCTCCCTGGCTTGGGAAGATATTTTCAACCCAAAGGCACGATAAAAGCCAGCTATATCAGCCAGACCATGGGACTTCTGGAAGATATGGGCCGACCCGTATTCCATCTCGTAAGGAGGACATTCCGAGGATATGGTATGCCCCCAAGTCTTCAGATAAAGTCTTTCCAAGACTTCGTAAGTTAGCGGTAGAGCTTCTCGAGCCGAATGCAGGGCAGGAAGAATGCGACTGTAACCCAGAAATTCCAGGCAAGCCACCGCTTCCTCAATCCCAGAGCGCAACCGAACCAAATTTTCTGCCTCGGGGTAGAGAAAACCCAAAGAGAGAAGTCGGTACAGGGCGCTGCGGGCAGCAATCTCCTCTACCTGAACAACCCCCCGCCTATATGGAGTTGAAGTATTTGTCTGACCGGACATGGAAAGGTTCCTCCACACTAAGCCGGGTTACCTCCCGACCGTCTTTCGAAAAGCCTACTGCGGTATCGTTATACATCTCCCAGGTCTTACCGTTAATGGTAGTCTCATAGACCTTCTCACCGGGAATAATCTCATACCTGGAGATGATGGACTGGGTAGTACGGAAGAGTTGGAGCACAGCCAAGAGCTCCCGGGAGGGAGCGGCATAGCGTTCGATAGCCTCATCCACCCCAGGGCCAAACATCTGGTGCAGGTACCCTCTGGGAACCCATCGGGGAGGTATATAGTATCCGTTAGGCTGAGTCCCAAACTGAGGATAGAGCGGCAGAGCTACCTTCGCCACTTTAACCAAGTAATAGAGAGGATTTTGAGGGTCATCAGCCCAGCTCCCATCCTCATTAAGCCGAACCATACCTTGCAGCCGGATTTTACCCACACAGGCGCTCATGCATCTGGTCTCCATCGGTAGCCCATCGTTCATAGGGTCACCGCCCTCAATTCGAGGATAGCAAGCGATGCACTTCTCTGATACGCGGGTAGTAGGCCGGAACATTGGTTTTTTATAGGGGCACTGCTGCACGCATTTTCGATAGCCACGGCAGCGACTCTGGTCAATGAGAACAATGCCATCACCGGGGCGTTTATAGATAGCCTTACGGGGACAAGCAGCCAGACAAGCGGGGTAGCTACAATGATTACACAACCGCTGCATGTAAAAGAACCATCCCTGGTGCACTGGTAGCTGGACGCCATCCTTCCACGAAGTATCCCCCGGTGACCCCTTCAGCCCGGTAGCAGTATCTTCGTGTATATTAGGGGAGCTCCACTCCTCGTCCGAAGGTAGGTAGCCCAAAGCGACTTCATCCCTCAGATCCCGGTTTAGGGTAGCTTCGAATATAGTCAAACCATTGTAGACACCGTAGGGCTTATTTTTTCCGTCACTCTGGCTCGGATCCCAAATAGGACGCACTCCGGCCTCCTGGTGTACCTTATCCAGCATCTCCAGAAGCTTAATATCCCAGTGCTGAGGGTAGCCGCCATAGGGCTTGGTCTCCACGTTATTCCACCACATGTATTCCTGGCCCTTAGAGAAGGTCCATGTACTTTTACAAGCCATAGTACAGGTCTGACAGGCGATACAGCGGTTAGTATTGAACACAAAGACAAATTGCTCGCTAGGGAACTTCGCTTCATAGGGATAATCCATATCCCTCCCGAGTTGCCAATTATAAACGTCGGGCATCAGAGCCTCCTTTGTTGTTGGAATCTAAAAAATAGACGGTCATTACCTTACCTCCTAATCTCCACTGTCTCTCCCCTCAGGTATTTTTGCATAAAGGGGCTTTCCTCACTCGGAATAAAGCCAGTGGTAGCCGGTGCCCATATTCCCTGACCACCGAGACCACCGTCCTCGGCCTTAGCTATCTTCACCAGAGTCTCCTTAGGTACAGTATTGATAGCATGGTTATCAGCCTCGTAGCCATACACGAAATTCATCTTGGCCTTACTCTTGTGGAATAGCCTGTCCAACTGGTGCATCGGCATAAGCCAACTCCGGGTGAGGCTCTGCTGTGAGCCGTAGCGAAGGGAGGCCTGGTAATTAGTGCCCTCGGCACGAGCAAGACCGTCAGCCCGGGTCTCATGGGCTAAAACCGTCCTCTCAGTAGCCATGAAGGGGGCATGCTTCATCATACATACTTGGTAGGGATAAGCAGGGTTGTATATGACCCGAAGCATACAGCGAGCTACTTTGTAGAATGGGTCTTCAGGCTTCCAACCAACATAGGGACGGTCGACGGGGTTAGCATCCACGTAGACGTAATCCCCTTCGTTTATACCCATATCTTTGGCGGCCTGAGGATTCAAGTGGAGCTGGTGTTCTCCCACAAATGGCGTCCGCTTGTCCCTACGGTAGGGGTCACCAAAGCTGCTGTCCCAGATATGGTGCCAGTCGACGGTACCCCATGAGGAATGGACCCGATGGCGTGTCTTGGGGGTGAGGCAATAAAAACGGTACCCCTGCTCCCACAGAGGATTCTTGGTATTTTTAACCTCAGACCACGGGAGCTTGATATTGCGTACCGTACGCTGGTCGGCGTCCATAGCATCGCGGGGGATACCATAGTCTTCGGGTCGTATGTAGGGGTTGGAGCTGACGATGACATTGGGCAGGTAAGGAGTAGCCTCGGGCCCCTCCCGATGGACAATAAAGTTTTCACCATACTCTATAGCCTTGTCCACATCACAGTAGGATTGGAGACGACCGTCTGTGGTGTAGAAGGGAAGACTGTCGGTGATTTGTTCGTAAAATGGATGTCTAGGATATGTTCGGAAGAGCAGGAGAGCGACTCCAGGCTCCCCATATTTGCCGTCCATAATATCCTTGTGGGTATAGCCCTCAGTTGGGATACTGGTTGCCAAAAGCCGGTCTATATAGACATGTTCTCGGCCCTCTATGGCAAACTTCCAGTAATCTTGATAGCGGTTGTCCCCGGTCAACTGGGAAAGCTTCTGGGCTACCCCGGTCATAATAAGAAGATCGTCCTTAGTCTCCTTATAGATAGGCTCTAAACCAGCGCCTCCACCCCAGATTTGAAGGAAGGGATTAGAGCAGGAGGCAGTCATCTCATAGCATTGGTTCTCCACCCACGAGACGGCAGGTAGGAGTATATCCGAATATTCGCAGCTACCCGTCATCTCAATTTCTTGGGTAACTATCATATCAATCTTAGGGTTAATATTCTTTACAAGTTCATAGGCCCATTTGGCGTTGTTGATGACGTTGACATTACAGGTCCACATGACCTTAGTAGGAGTAGGCAAGTGGGTACTACCGGTGAACACCTTACGCCCGAACTTGGGGGTGTCGACTATAAGAGGCTTATCGCCATGGGCCCAATAGCCTACTTCTTCACCGCGGGCATAACTTTTAACGTCGTCCCAGGTCTGGGGCTTCGCCGGGTCGAGATTAGGCTGAAAGGGATCCTCTCCCACCCAGCCGGCGAAGCCTGGGCCTGTCCGCGGGGAGCCTTGGAAGAGGCCTGCCTTGTAGTTACCTGCCCAAGTATGAGCTCCGGAGCCGGGGATACCGATATTACCGGTGAGCATCAGGGGAAGGTAGGTGGCCCGATTATGGAGCGTGGCATGAAACCAGTGGTTTATACCTTCACCGTAATGGATAGCCACGGGCTTGATAGTGGCGATGTCTTTAGCCAACCTCTCTATCAATTCCTTAGGGGCTCCGGTAATTTCATGCACCGTATCCGCATCATAGTCCTTAAGATGGACCTTATACATTTCCCACAGTGTCAGAGCCTCCACCTCTTGACCATCGGCAAGCTTAATTTTCCCTTTCCACTCCAAGGTCGGGTCTATGCCTCTAGCAATAAGCTTCTCCCCCACATCGTCGCGGGTAATAGCTTTGAGGCCATTGGTCTTCTCATCCCAGACCACGCAGTCGCCGACGTCCTCCCGTTGCTCTGAAGTGAGGTTCTGGATTCGGACGCTGGCCCCCTGAGTGATATCCTGGTTTACGTAATTAGGAAAGACATCCTTAGCCTTAAGCTTCTTAAGGGTATCCGCCCGAACTATGAGAGGGAAATCAGTAAACTGCTTGACGAAGGCGGCATCATACCAACCTTTGTCCATGAGAATTTTTGTTACCCCGAGGAACAAGGAGGTGTCGGAGAGCCCGGGCCGTACAGAGATCCAATAGTCAGCCTTGGTAGCCGGCGGGTTATACTCCGGGGCGATGACCACAATCTTGGCGCCACGCTCCATAGTCTCGGTAAACCAGTGGGACTCAGGCATCTTATTTTCGATAAGATTCTTACCCACATGAATGTGGAGTTTAGTATAGCGGAGATCGTTAAGGTCTATGTCTGAACCCTGGAGACCATGGACGAAAGGATGACCCGGAGCCTGGTCGCCATGCCATGTATAGTTAGACCATTTACGACTAGCTTGAGCTTTATCCGGCCCCACCTTCCGCACTTTACTATCCAATAAGGCCATCATATTAGAGAAACGATAGAGACCATATTTACCGATGACGCCCAGAAGACCCATACCGCCCCGGAACTTAAACGTCCGAGTACCGGCCTCCTTCCATTCCGTCAGCATTTCTTCGGGGTAGCCATCTTTAAGGAGGCGCTGTTTCCCGACTTCGCCGCTATAAGTCTCAGCCTCGGCTATGAGGCCCCTAGCCAGGTAATCGTTAACCTCATCCCAGGAGAGACGAAGGAAGGTGTCAGTGCCCCGCGAGTCGAACTTATATTTAGTGCGAAGGGTAGTATCATCAGATAGAGATGGGAAACCATCATCGGCCCATTGCTTCCAGCCCTGCCGCATCAAGGGGTAGCGCAGACGGCTGGGGCCGTAGATACGGCGGGTCATGGTGAAGCCCTTAAGGCAGCCCCTAGGATTCCAGCCACGAGTCGCCTGTGCCCCCTTACCAAGGTCAAGGTCCGTAATCTTTTGGGAGTCATAGTTCTGCTCCATCCGGATTACCACCCCGTTACGCACAAAGGCCCTCAAACGGCACGCATGGGTATCGTTAGGCGAGCAGACGTAGGTGAAGCTACTATCATAACGATACTGGTCACGGTAGACCTTTTCCCAATCCCGCGTAGGATAAAACTCCAGGGGATTGTCGATACCTTCTCCTATCGCCTCAAAAAAAGTAAGCCTGCCCACGATCGAAGTGACAGCAACAGCGGCCACAACACCGGCACTGGCTTTCAAAAAATCCCGTCGCGTTAGTTTATGGCGTCCCATTCTCGCTCTACCTCCAAACCTCTAAAGTCATAAAAATTATCCCTTGCTCCTTTTCGAGAGCATTACAAACCACTATAATATTTCCTTACAAGGCAGCCGATAGTGCCCACAATCCCGCCATGCCCATAACGAATACGAAAGCGCCTATCGGTAAAAAGGCTCTAAAGGCAACTTCTCTATCCGCAAACATACGTCCGGCCAGCTTATAGGCAATATAGAGACTAAAGGCGAAGCCAACGCAAACCAGCACCAGCTGCACCATAAACGTCTGGTCAGCCGTCAGAAGCTGCTTTACGGTAACCTCTTGAACATAAGCACGATTCAGTGGAAAATCCTGAGACAGACCAATCGTCACATCAGGAATTGCACCCCATGTCCGGAAGACATGGTCTATGATATCTGAGATGAACTTAAATACCCCCAAAGGTAGTAACGCATAGCCGAAATGGGCCACGAAATCTTTGGTCTTGATGCCCTTGACGCCACTGAATAACTTGGACAAGTGGCTAAAGCCAAACATAAGAAGTATCGCAGCGGCGACACCAACCAGGTAGAGAACCCCTATACCCACTATCCTGGGCCAATCATTGGGGGCCTGCCCGGGCGGCAGAATCTCACCGAAAAAGGACCTCACCTGAGGAAGGAAGAGGACAATGAAGAGAGAAACCATGGTAACTACCGTAGCTATGACTATGGCACCTATGGACTCATCAAGTCTGGCTTTTGTTCTACCCCACAGGTCGTCCCCGTATCGTCTGAACCTCAACTTAATGTTATCGTTAGGACAGGACTTAAGGCACTCGGTACAAAGAATACAGTCACGGTTTATGTCTAAACCTTCCGGGTTATGGGAGTAACCGCAGTTCCAGCAGCGAACGGATTCAGTAGTGGCTAGTTCCCGACCAAAGCCCAACTCAACCTCAGAAAAACCGCCTCGCTTCTCTATCTCAAGCTTCGGCATCACGACTCTTTCCTCAGACTCTTTACCATTAGCTGATGCCCTTTTAACCGGGGCAGGTCTGCCTTTCTTTAAGTCCTTCCCCTTAAGGTAACGGTCAATAGAGATGGCGGCCTCCTTGCCATCAGAAATAACGCCGATAACACTATCCGGCCCGGTCACCACATCGCCGCCAGCAAAAACACCCTTAAGGTTTGTTTGTCTAGTAAGCTCGTCAATCGACACGGTACCCCAATCAGTATATTCAACCTCCTTGGGTAAGGTAGTTTTGTCCACTGACTGGCCGATGGCAACAATCAAGCTATCAATAGCTATATCAAACTCAGAGCCTTTGATGGGTATCGGGCGACGGCGGCCACTGGCATCGGGTTCACCCAACTCCATTTTGGCGCACTGGACACCAGTTACTCGACCATTTTGGGTCAGGACTTTAACCGGCGCTACCAGGAGATTAAATTTGACCCCTTCTTGTTCCGCTTCCTCTACTTCTTGCCTAATAGCCGGCATTTCATCCCGGGAACGGCGGTAAAGAATTGAGACATCACCCACCAAGCGCTTGGCAACTGAAGCAGCATCTATAGCGGCATTACCACCGCCGATAACGGCCACCTTCTTCCCAAGTTCAACCTTCTCGCCGGAATTTACCCGTTTCAAGAAATCAAGGGCATGGATTACTCCCTCGGCGTCTTCACCGGGAATACCAAGCGCGGGGCTCTTACTAGCACCAACTCCCAGGAAGACGGCCTTATAGCCCTGATTATGATCAAAGATATCATCAAGGTTCTTCACCAGACTATCGGTCTTTATCTCAACACCCAACTCTTCGAGATAGCCAATCTCGCCATCCAGAATATCTTGGGGCAGACGGTAATCTGGAATACCATAGCGTAAGAGGCCACCAGCTTTAGGAGCTGCCTCGAAGACGGTAACCGGATACCCTTGCCTGAGCAGATCATAGGCACAGGCCAGCCCTGATGGCCCGGAGCCAATAATAGCCACCTTATCCTTCTTCGTCTTTTTAAGGGGGGTTACCTTTTCTCGGCCCGCTGCTAATGCGTGGTCAGCCATAAAGCGTTTCAAAGAACGGATAGATACATGCCCATCAGCCACTGACCTTTCGCAAGCTGTTTCGCAGGGATGATTACAAACCCTCCCTAAAACCCCAACAAAGGATGTAGTTTCTCGATGCAGCTTAAGGGCTTCTTTGATCTTACCCTTTGAAATAAGATTTATATAGCCATCACTATTAACGCCGGCAGGGCAGGCAGCGTGACACCGTGGATAACCTTGTTCGTTAATGGTGAAGCTGCAGTGACGCAGCAACATTGGGCAACCATAGGTATGCTCACTGCCATTAATGCATGCCTTAGAATGGCACTGGTCACAGACCTCTTTTTCCTTTCTCCGAATCTCGAAGGGAGCAAACATAGAGGAGACGCCGATAAAGAGGGTGATAGGGCAAAGGTAGCGGCAATATATCCTTCGCTCAAAGAGGAGGTCTACCCATATTGCCCCCACAATCATCACCATAATAAGAACGACGGTGAGGAGAGGACTATTAGAAAGCCCGTAGCCGGCGTCCAGGTAGATAAAGACGGTAAAGAAACCTACGGGTAACCACAGATTCCGCAGCCGACGAGGCCACTTGAGGTTAAGTTCTAGACCCCACGACGTCTTCCACCACAGGCTGCGCCTCGTTATCCACTCCCCGATAGCGCCAAAAGGGCAAGTAATGCACCAACCACGGCCGACGATGACATACATTAAAATCAACACTCCCCACCAGACCACCCAGGTAAATACCATACCCCAGTTGTATCCTGCATGCTCGACACCGTATATGATGGTGGTAGCAGCTAAAATAAAAATAATCAGCGATGGGGCAATAATAAAAAATTGGAGAGGATGAAACTTCACTAGGCGCCTAATGACGCCAAACTCCATTAAGTCAGTCGTAAGTGTCTTGAATATCTGTCTCATCTTTCTCTACGCCCTCCAATAACAACGAAGATAGCAAACATGCCCGCCATAATTACGGTGGCGGCATAGGGCAAAACCTTTCCTATCTCAAAACTAGGCTCACCAATAAGTATGATCCCCTTCATATAGGGATGCCCAATACCACAGAAGATGCTACAGTACATAGTATAAGTTCCATCAGGCATATCCACTGGTATCATTACTTCACGGACTATCCCTACGTCAGGATTTAGAGCTAGGTTAACACCCAACTCATTTATGGAAAACCCGTGCATAATGTCTTGGCTAGTAACGACAAACCTGATCCTATCTCCAGGATCTACCTTAAGGGCTGCTGGGTGATAAACCCATTGCTCCGCCTTTATCTGAAACTCCTTAACTCCATCGATCAAAACCCCTTCCACCGGAGGCCCACCACCCCCTACTACATTTTGGACTCCATAAGCTATACCACCAGTAAAAAGAAGACTAATAAGTACCGTTAGGGTAACGAGTAAAGCCTTCCCAGCGTAAACGCCTCCAGACTTTTGGGGAACTTTTTGGACTTTTTCCTTTTCTTCAGTCAAGTCTCAACCTCAACAGTAAGAATTTTCCTGTGATAATCCACAGTAACCAAGATAATGTTCGTCATCTCCGTAAGAACAACTGTTGGCTTCCATTAATGTCCATCCAGTTGGAATATAGAACACGACTCCACATAGCATACTCTATCATCTTCTTTATTTCAAGACCCAAAAAAGATACTAACCGCGATATATTCCCGAAAAATTACGAGAGACTAAATTCATTTTACAAAACTATAAGATATTCCACAATAACAGGCCAAGGTAGGACTATAGCATCAGACGAAGGCTTTGTCTGTCAAAAAGGTGACAAAAAACGACGAACATGTTACTATGATTTAAATATCTATACAACAAACAGGTAAAGTATGCCGACTACCACCTCTATAAGTCTTCTAGAATCTATCCCTTATTTGGCTAGCCTAAGTCCTAAGATTAGGGATAGGCTACTAGCCTCCGTAACGAAGCGCTCTTTTAGCAAAGGTGAGCTAATCATACTAGAAGGAGAGCCCTGTCCCGGTGTATTCGTGATAGAGTCCGGGATGGTGAAACTCTACCGTACCTCAATGAGAGGGGACGAACAGATAGTGCGCATTGTATATCCCAAGGACTACTTTGAATGTACCCCCATTTTTGACCATAGACCCAACCCAATGAGTGCTCAAGCGATAGAAGCAACCAAAGCCTACCTCTTACCAGCACCTGATTTTTGGGCGGCACTCAGCACCCAGCCCAAGGCACTTTTAGAAATGCTGGCTATTATTTCATTAAGGTTGCGCTCGCTTCTTAACACGGTAGATGACTTTTCCTTCAAGCGGGTACCTTCTCGTTTAGCTAACTTACTTCTCCAGCTGAGTGGATGGCAGAACGACGCACCGAAAGACATTTGGAACGAAATGGGTATTCCTAATGTAGCATCACCTTCCCTCACCAACCTAACCCAGCAAGATCTAGCGTGCATGCTGGGTTGTTCCCGACAGACGGTGAACAATGCTCTACAAGAACTGAGACGAGACAACATTATCGAGATGGATGGGCACCGTATCGTTGTCCTGAAACCAAAGGAATTAAAACAACTTTAAGGGAAGAGATTCTAGAGAGGGGACGCCCCCCTTAAACGTCCCAGAGTTAAGAACAGGCGGGGAATAAGGTTTCTGCAAACCTTCCTGCTATACTGATAGTATGGAAAAACTTAGAGCTGGCGCCCAAAAGTTGGGCTACCGCCTCACCCCGGAACAGCTTGAGCAATTCTCAATATATTATCAGGAACTAGTGGACTGGAACCAACGTCTCAACCTGACCAGGATAATCGACTACGAGGAGGTTCAAATCAAGCACTTCCTCGATTCCCTTACGGTAACCTTAGCCTTAAAATCATCGATCACTAGTAACCACCCACGCCTACTTGATGTCGGCACCGGGGCCGGTTTCCCCGGGATACCGCTAAAAATTCTATTACCTCATATCAGCCTAGTACTACTCGAAGCTACTACTAAAAAGACCACCTTCTTACACCATCTCAAAGAGAAACTGGGGCTGCATGACATCGAAATCATCGTGGACCGAGCTGAAGAAATCGCCCATCTAGAACAATACCGGGAGAAGTTTGATATCGTCCTTTCCCGTGGTGTTGCTTCGCTGCCAACCCTAGTTGAATTGACCCTACCTTTCTGTACCATCGATGGTCAATTTATTGCCCAAAAGAAGGAAAGTATTGAACAAGAAATCAGCCAAGCTACTAAAGCCATCAGTACCTTGGGCGGCAACTCCGGTAAAGTCGAAGTAATAAAAATAGAGCTAGAAGAGTTTACCAATGAACGTTATCTGGCAATCATCGATAAAGTATCACCCACCCCGGTACAATACCCCCGACGTCCGGGCCTACCAGCGAAGAGACCGATAGTACGAGATAGAGACTAAAAGAAGACGCGACTAAGAGAATAAAGTTGCTAAACACACCGAACAATAGTAAAATACTATGAGACTAATATACCCACCGGCGGGAGGCAAATATGGAAACGGGAACCTGGAAGGTTAAGACTGGCCTCGCCCAGATGCTTAAAGGCGGGGTCATCATGGACGTCGTCACAGTCGAACACGCCAAGATTGCCCAAGATGCCGGAGCCTGCGCCGTAATGGCGCTGGAGAGAGTCCCGGCTGATATCCGCGCGGCGGGCGGTGTAGCACGCATGTCCGATCCGGTAGTGATTGAAGCGATTATGAAAGCCGTTTCAATTCCGGTAATGGCCAAGTGCCGTATCGGTCATTTTGCTGAAGCCCAGGTATTACAAGCCCTCGGCGTCGACTATGTCGACGAGTCGGAGGTCCTAACGCCGGCGGACGAAAGCCATCACGTATGGAAACATGATTTCAAAATTCCCTTTGTCTGCGGCTGCCGTGACCTGGGTGAAGCCCTGCGCCGCATCAACGAGGGAGCAGCCATGATTCGAACCAAAGGCGAAGCCGGCACCGGCAATATCGTCGAAGCCGTCCGACATATGCATGCCGTGATGGATGGTATCAATAAACTGGTCAACACCCCCCAAGACGAGTTAATAGCCGCAGCTAAAGAAATGGGAGCCCCCTTCGAACTGGTTGTCGAAATCAATAAAACAGGGAAACTACCCGTGGTTAATTTCGCCGCTGGTGGCGTCGCCACTCCAGCCGATGCCGCCCTGATGATGCAACTAGGAGCGGAAGGTGTCTTCGTTGGCTCCGGTATCTTTAAATCCAACAATCCGGCCGTTATGGCCAAAACCATTGTTCGGGCCACCACCCACTATCAAGACCCGAAAATCGTTGCCGAGGTCTCGAAGGGTTTAGGTGGGGCAATGCGTGGTTTAGATATCAAGAAAATCCCCGTTGACGAGTTGCTGGCCACCCGAGGATGGTAGCATGAGAATTGGTGTCCTCGCGGCCCAGGGGGCCTTCATTGAACACATCGATCGCCTGCACCATCTGGGAGTCGAAGCCTTTCCCGTCCGTCTACTCCAGGAACTAAAGGAAATCGACGGATTGATAATACCCGGAGGGGAAAGCACCACTATCAGCCGGTTAATGGTGGAATATAGCCTCACCAGCGAGATAAAAAAACTGGGTGAGCAGGGGCTACCAATATTCGGTACCTGCGCCGGCATGATACTCCTCGCCAGCGAGATTACCGATGGTAATAATCTCACCGACAAGCCGGGGACAAGACTCGATCTCATGAATATTAGAGTCAAACGTAACGCCTTCGGACGGCAAAGAGAAAGCTTCGAGACGGAACTCACCATCCCCGTACTGGGCAAAAAAACATTTCCCGGTATCTTTATCCGAGCACCACTAATTGAACAGGTAAAAAGTGGCGAAATACTCGCCCGACTAGACAATGGCACGATTGTGGCTGCCCAGCAAGGAAGATTACTCGTCTCCGCTTTTCACCCAGAGTTAACTGATGACCCCAGGTTCCACCATTATTTTCTCGATATTGCTGGAGGGCACAATTAGTCGCACCTCCCGAGGAGAAGTTTTGCGGCAAGTACTCACTGATGACCTGGATGCATTACTGGATATCTTCCCGGCGCACATTCGCGAAATTTTATACCAACAATCGGACATCAACGGACTACTAGAAGTCGTCCTGGACCTCGGTCGGCCGCCAGAGGCCCGTTTCCCCCAGCGCGAGATTATACTCAACCCCAAAGAAATTAACCAGCCAGACATCGAGTATGTCGTGTCACGTATCGGCAGCTTTACCGATGATAATCGTGCCGGCATCGCCCGTACGCTGCACCGCATCTCAGCCATCCGAAACCGGCAGGGTCTCATCGTCGGACTTACCTGCCGCGTTGGTCGGGCTGTCTTTGGTACGATAAAGGTGATTGAAGACCTCATTGAGACAGAAAAGAGCGTCTTACTCTTAGGCCGCCCCGGAATCGGCAAGACCACCATGCTCCGTGAGGTTGCCCGAGTGCTGGCCGATAATTTTAACAAACGGGTAGTCATCGTCGACACCTCCAATGAAATTGCCGGCGACGGGGATATTCCCCACCCAGCCATTGGCCGCGCCCGGCGGATGCAGGTCAAGTCCCCCACCGGGCAACACGCCGTCATGATTGAAGCCGTGGAAAACCACATGCCCGAGGCCATCATCATCGATGAGATTGGTACGGAACTAGAGGCTCAGGCAGCCCGAACCATAGCTGAGCGTGGGGTACAACTGGTCGGTACCGCCCACGGCAACACCCTGGATAATCTAATCATGAACCCCACCCTCTCTGACCTTATCGGCGGCATCCAGAGTGTCACTCTAGGTGATGAAGAGGCAAGGCGACGTGGCACACAAAAATCTATCCTAGAACGTAAGTCACCCCCCACCTTCGACGTCATCGTTGAAATTCAGGACCGCACACGAGTCGCCATCCACTCTGATGTCAGTCAAGCCGTTGATGCCATTCTCCGTGGGCAACCCCCGGACAGAGAAATCCGCTGGCTGGACGAAAATAGGGAAGTACACCGGGAAAAGATAACGCCGGTGGTAACCACCGGCAGGAAAGTCAGCAAGGAACAGCCACCGGCAAAACAGGTGGGAAAACACAGGCTTTATCTCTTCGGCGTCAACCGGGGACGATTTGAACAGATGGCTAAAGAAATGCAGTTAGATATCGACATCACCAATAGCCTAACCAATGCCACCCTTTTTGTCACCTCGAAAAGCCACTTTCGGCGCAGACCACAAAAGGTAAAAGAAGCCGAGACGGCTAATCTACCCATCTATGTTCTGAGAGCCAACACGCCGCCCCAGATTAGGCAGTTACTTAACACTCTCTATCCGGGAAGCGAAAGGACAACCAGCCCCCAAGGCTGGTGCGGTTTCGGCCGGGCAAATTTATTACAGGAAGCCCTCGGCGAAGCTCAGGAAGCGGTCGATCTGGTCAAGGAAGAGCGGCAGGCGACGGTCGAACTCAGCCCCCAAGGCTCTTATATCAGGCGCCTCCAGCACCTCATCGCCGAACGGAACGGCCTCACCTCTCAAAGCTCTGGTCAAGAGCCGGTACGAAAAGTGAAGATTTTTGACGGAGAGCCCGGGCGGTACAGAGATCCAAGGGAGAAAAACTTGGTTCCAGGGACATCATTATAATCCTGCCCCCACCTTTTTATTACTCACTAAAACCAGGCATAACCCCATGTAAAAAAATGGTAGGGATTCCCTGTATCGAAGATATCCAGCCCCTTTCTAACGTCTAAGGCAAGAAGCGAGACGGAGCGGTATTAATACTATCATCCGTGTTACTCGGAAGGGCAACGGTCACACAAGCCGTAGAATACTATATAGTGTCCTTCCACCTGGAAAACATCGTCATCCCTTACCGGCTCAATCTTTTCTGGAATACCGCTAGCTTCAAAATCCCATAGTCGTTTACACTGTCGGCAGAGGAAATGAGGATGAGAAGATATGTCTCCATCGTAGCGATTGAAATCCCCACAGAAGATCGCAGCCACCCTTCCTTGGCGTCTCAATAGGTCTAGATTTCGGTAAACTGTCCCCAAGCTTATCTGAGGCAACCGCCGGCGGACAATATCGTAAAGCTCATCCCCTCGAGGATGAGTCTTGAGCTTCTGTAACTCCTCTAAAATAGCTCCGCGAGGCTTACTCTTTCTGATGTTCACTCTAGTAATACCGCCTAGTAATACCGCTTTAGGAGACCTTCAAGCATGTGAGCATGGCGAGCCTCATCACGGCTGGATTGGTCGAAGACTTCGTGGGTCTCGTCACCAACTTCTTTAGCTTTCATCGCAGCTTCCCGCTTTCCCTTATTGGCAGCCACTTCGCCAGCAAGCATTGTTTCAAGATTTTCCTTAGTATTCACAGAAATTTTCCCGTTGAGTATTGCAAAGCGAAGAGCATGCTGGGCTTCCTCCCAGGCAATGGTCCTTAGCGTCTCCGCTACCTCAGGCAAACCCTCACGTTGTGCTTGCCAAGCCATAGCCAAGTAAAGCCCAACTTCAGAGGTTTCACCCTTAAAGTTCGCCTCTACTGCTTGCTCAAGTGCGGTTCCTTTCGCTTCCCCAAACGGATTCTCATTAATTAAACCAGACATTTCCAACCTCCTTAAATAATAATAATGACTATTTCGGTAAACCGGCCCCAAGCTTATTTGAGGCAACTATCGGCGTACAACACCGTAAAGTTTATATCCTCGGGGAGCTATCTTGAGCTTCTGTAACTCCTCTAAGATAGCTCCCCGAGGTTTACTTGCTTTGGTACTCACTCTAATAATAGCGCTTTAGGAGACCTTCAAGCATGTGAGCATGACGAGCCTCATCACGGCTGGATTGGTCGAAGACTTCGTGGGTCTCGTCACCAACTTCTTTAGCTTGCACCGCGGATTCCCGCTTTCCCTTATTGGCAGCCACTTCGCCGGCAAACATTGTTTCGAGATTTTCCTTAGTATTCACAGAAATTTTCCCGTTGAGTATTGCAAAGCGGAGAGCATGCTGGGCTTCCTCCCAGGCAATGGTCTTTAGCGTCTCCGCTACCTCAGGTAAACCCTCACGTTGTGCTTGCCAAGCTATGGCCAGGTAAAGCCCAATTTCAGCAGTTTCACCCTTAAAGTTCATCTCTACTGCTTGCTCGAGTGCGGTTCCTTTCGCTTCCCCAAACGGATTCTCATTGATCAAATCAGATATTACTGCCTTCCTTTCTGCTACTTCTTCTTGTGGTATTCTTACTTCCCCGAATGGCTTCTCCTTAACTAAATATGTCATTTCTGACCTCCCTAAATAATAATAATGATAACTGTTATTAGTTTAGTAAATAGTATCCCACTTGTCAAAGTGATCTAAGAGGATGCAGAGAGATTTAGAGAGATTTAAAAGCATTTAAACCTATTTATTACCCTAAATTCTCTTTAATTCGCTTTAATTCATAATCACAGAGCACATACAACATACGAGACCGAGATATTTAATATCAAAAAAAGCTTAGAAGAACTAATTACAGTACGGGAAAGCCGGCCTTTTTCATACTTTCTGTTTGGAAGTGGTGGGCGGTACTGGACTTGAACCAGTGGCCTCTTGCGTGTGAAGCAAGCGCTCTAACCACTGAGCTAACCGCCCGAAATCGCATCTATTTTAACCATAACAAGCAGCTCTGTAAACATACTGCAACTTTTAGACCTATCCTACCAGCTTAGATATTGACAGGCAGCGAGAGGGGAGGTCACATACCCGCATTTGTTAAGATATAATACCGTTCTCCATGGCAAGTGCGATACTGAACTAAATCATAAAGAGATCTTCTATATATCTTGTGGAAGTCATATTATTATGTATGATAAACTCACTAAGTAACTCATTAGTGAATTTTTTGGGTTAGAATTAAGCGGGGCGCATTCGTCTAGCGGCCTAGGACACCTCCCTCTCAAGGAGGAGACCACCGGTTCGAATCCGGTATGCGCTACCAAAGACAAAATAACCCCCTGTTTTAAGGCTAAATCAACCGAACAGGGGGTTTCTTTTTGATGTTTTGCTAATAATTTGCTAATAATAATTCCCAGCAGGCTCACTTTCACGCTTAGGGTTAAGTAATCTATCAAAGCTCTCCGCTGCCGCTTGCTGAAGCCCTGGGGTGACGTGGCTATAAGTATCAAGCGTCATGGCTATGGTAGAATGTCCTAAACGCTCTTGGACTATCTTAGGGTGTATACCAGCTTTAAGCATTAGAGATGCATGGGTATGGCGCGCGTCATGAAGGCGGATTACCTTCACACCGGCGCGCTCAGCTAACATAGACCATGCTCTGGTAATGGTATTAGGGCGTAATGGTTCACCTTCAATGGTAGAAAATATAAGGCTATCATCCGCTATCTTTTTCCCTAACATTTCACTACAAACCTCTTGATTTCTTTTATGCTCACTTAATACTAGTATTGCAGAAGGTGACAACGCGATTGAACGGCGGCTTCTAGTTGTTTTTGGCTCTGTAAATACGTAAGTGCCGTCTTTAAGATGGTGCAAGCTGCGATTAACATAGATATTACACATTAAGAAGTCTACATCGTGCAAGCGTAAAGCTAGAAGTTCACTTCTACGCATACCGGTGTACAGGGCAAGGCAGAATAGCGCATAGTAAGGGCTTTCTTTAGCAGCCTCAATAAAGCGTATTACATCGTGTTCGACCCAGGTTTGCATTTCGGTACGATGTTTATGGGGTACATCCACACCATCAGCCACGTTACGGTTTATTAGTCCCCAAAATGCTCGTTTTCTAGCTTC
>Ga0187827_10001298_pt1 | contig 37220 bp, 24 predicted proteins | sample ETNtaG_39_FD_167969 | JGI IMG/M metagenome (GOLD analysis project Ga0187827, IMG submission 167969) | Marine microbial and viral communities from oxygen minimum zone, Eastern Pacific Ocean - ETNP2014_SV_150_PacBio MetaG (Illumina Assembly) | ecosystem: Environmental > Aquatic > Marine > Hypoxic...
TGATTCCTGCCAATAGGGGCAGTGGAATATGGAAAGCGTGTAAAGCCATACTGTATAGGACATAGGAGAACAACGTCAACATCGCTAGGAACTCAAATCCAGACAGCAGATGAAGGAAGGTCAACAGCCACAACAGTAGTAGCCAGAGGCCAAGGATTCCGCCTTCCAGTGAGTCCTTGTACCTCCATGATGACCAGATTCCGAGTCCTAGTAGAATCGGGCTGTTGTAGAGAAGCATCGCAAAACCTCCCTGCCAACCATATTCTGCGTGTATCGGCATACCCTCCATTTTTGAGGAGAAGAAGTACAAGGTGACAAACATGGCCGCGGTCAACGTAGCCAAAGCTGCCAGCATTGCCTCATCATCTCGTTTCTTTGATAACCTGAATCTGAACAACATACCGGCGGAAATGAGTAGAACCAGATAGATTGATCCGGTTGGATGAATGATTCCTGTCATCAGCACGACCAGTGCGAGAATGGCGTGGTGAAGTCGTGAATTATTGGCATTGTTCTGAATTGTCATCACGATGCCGATAATGACCCCTGTCTGTGCAGCAAGAGTAGGATATCCCGAGTCATGAGCCTTGACGAAGAGTCCGAATCCGAGTGCTGTGGCAACCAGTGTCATTGCACCAGCATTCCATTTCTCAGCGATTCCTCCAATTCCAAGGATGACTGCTAACAATGTCAGTCTTCCCAATAGATGAACAGCGTCACTGGCAGGGATATCGAGTATTGTCTGTAGCCATGCAGCGAGGGCAGGAAAAGCAGGCGGATATGTCCAAGATACTATTTGTGGGTGAGACAACTCTGTAACGCCAGTACTCGCGTATAGATTGGTCAGAGTAGCGAATCCAATCCAGTCCACTCCATTTGGAACTCTGAACAGGAACAGGGGTAAGAGCGAGCAGAACAGGACAAGAGTGATTGCAACCTTGAGCAAGGTCTCGTTTTCTTTCTTTGAACTGTTGTTGGGGGCAATTTCCGTATTGAGAATATATCTGAATGCGAAGATATTGGCAATGATGACCAGAATCAGCAGCAGGATTGGTGAAAATCCTCCTGAAAATAGAACTGAGAGCCCAGCCAGAGTCAGTAATATGAAAATTCCAAGGGCTGGGCTGAGCAATAAATAACGTCGAAAATCGCTGTCTTTATCGATGATTCGAGCCAGTGCCAACCCCGGAATAGCTGCTAATCCGAAGATCAAAACTATTGCCAGAACGGTGTTGGTCAGCACCTCCAATGCCCCACCAATCATTGACTCACCGAAGCGACGAGTCGGTTGAAGTCCTTCAACGATGTTAGAGAACCATCAAGGAGAGGGGCTATCTCAGGAGAACATGGAAGAGCAGAATGATGCAGCACTTCTCGTTGGATTGGCTGCAAGCCAACCGGTCAGTCTTCCTGAGGAGGTTTATCTGCATGATTTCTCAAAACCTCAACCCAATGACTGGGAGTGTCCTTTGCCTTATTCGATAGGGAAATACGACGAGGTAAGGCCGAATATCTACACATCAGCAATATTCAACGATGAGAGGGACCTGCATATGGGGCTCGATATCGGAGGGCCAGTCAATACCCCAGTCCACTCTTGCCTTGATGGTGAGGTGTTCTGGTCGGGGTATCACTCTGAAGATGGCGATTATGGCAATACCATAGTCACCATACACCAAGTTTCAGATCGAATACTCTTCATCCTATATGGCCACCTTTCGACTCAGTCTACCGAGTTGTTCAAGGCAGGAAGGAAGGTTTCGAGTGGGGAGTTGATAGGTTGGTTCGGTGATGAATCTGTCAATGGAGGTTGGCCTCCACATCTTCACCTCCAACTTTCATGGGTGGAGCCAGAGGATGGAAATCTACCTGGAGTGGTGAATAGAAGTGTAAGGGATGAAGCCCTTCTTCTGTATCCTGATCCACAATTCCTCATCGGTAGGAAATATTGAGAATCCTGACCCGCATATTGAAAGCCGGCGGCAAGACCGCGCGAACGGTGAAAGGCATGGAACTGGGGGGAGACTTCTGCATCATTTGTGGTTCGCCACCGCCATTGCTTCACGAGCGGATGTGTGAGTCATGCCTTCGTCAGAGAATCACTCTTGCTGAGATTCCCAGTACGGTTCAACACCTGAGATGTGCCCGTTGTGGATTGGTTGAGGTTCAGGGAAGGTGGATTGAAATCGCTGAGGAGGACCTCTGGGAGGAGTTGACCCAAAGGGTTCTGAAGGTCCATGAAGATGTCAGGAATCTGAATATCTCATTGTCATCACAACGAGTGGATGACCGTAACACTAGGCTTCACCTTGAATTGATTGCAGATATCCATGGGATGCATATGCATGAGGAACATCAGATATTGGCAAGAATGTCCAATGGCGTATGTTTGACCTGCACCAGAAGAGCGGGCAATTATTTCGAGGCCACCGTGCAGTTGAGGTCTGCAGGCAGGAGATTGGATGAGTTCGAATTGGTTGAGATGAGGGGCAGTCTGGATTCATTGATTGCTGAAATGCAACCAGACCCTATGTTCTTCATCACTGATGAAGGACAGGTTCAGGGAGGTTATGATGTGGTCATGGGCTCAAAAGCATTGGCCAGAACCTGGGGCAGAAGACTGATGCAGAGATGGGGAGGTCAGGTGAAGGAGACAAATTCAGTGGTCGGCCGCAAGGACGGCGCAGACCTGACCAGACTCACCTTACTCTACAGGAGGCCAGCGTATGATGTGGGAGATGTGGTAAGGTGGAAGGATGATTTGTGGCGTATTTCTTCTTGGTCCAATGATGGAGCGGTTTTGTCCAAGATCAAGTTCTCCCAGCGTACTGGAGTCTCATGGAGGGACCTTGAGAAGGCACAGGTTCTCTGTAGACAACGAGACCATGAAGTGGTTGAATTGTTGAACGTGGATAGTTCAGCCGGCGAGTTCCTCGACCCTCGAAACTGGAGGACCAGTACGGTTCGCCTCCCATATGACCATCAAGGAGATGGTAGCGTTCGTCTTGCAGAGGTGGAAGGAGAATGGCTCGCTTTACAGCGCCTATCGGTCGACAAGGAGGAGGAATGAGATGAGCGAGTCAACCATTGCCGATCTTGCTCTGAAGTTGGATTCAGAGGGGATGTTGGGCTATCTTCGTTCCTTCATATCAGATCTGAGAGGTTCGTTTGAGCGCTTGGGCAGTGCAGGTCCGGCCTGGGTTCCTAGTCTGAAGACCAATTCTTGGAAAGGAATCCTCTGTTTAGGTATGGGTGGTTCTGCGGCTGGAGGCTCAACTCTTGCCTCTTTGGCTGCATTTGGTGGTGTTTTGCCTGTGAATGTGCATCGAGACCATGGTCTTCCATCTTGGTGGGATTCTGAACATCTGATAATCGCAACTTCATATAGCGGAAATACCGAAGAGACTCTCGATGCGGTCAGGAAGGCCATCAGTGATGGTGGAACCGTCATCAGTATTTGTTCTGGAGGAGAATTGGCGGGCCTGAGTGAGTTGCATGATAATGCACATCTAGTCCTTGTTCCATCTGGTCAGCCGCCTCGCTCAGCCTTTGGACATCTTTTTGGAACCCAGTTATCTTTGGCTTGGAGCCTCGGTCTGTTGCGCAAACCAAGGTCCAATGATCTAGAGGATATGTTGAACCGATTACAGACTCACGTTGATGAAAGCGATTTTGTTTCTAGACCCGAAAATGATATCGCTCATCTTGCTGCTGCAATGGTCGAGCGCCCGATTGCTGTTATCGGTCCAACCGAGATGTCGGCGGTGGTGGCTAGATTCACGTCGCAGTTGAATGAGAATTCTGCGAGATTCGCTCGAGCAGCAATTCTTCCCGAAATGAATCATAATGAGATAATCGCTTGGGGGGGTGTCGGTCCAGATGCGGACCCACTCTCTTCTGAACAGGCATTGTTACTGTTGACATGGGGAGGAATGCATCATCGTATTATTCAGAGATTTGATTGGTTCGCAGAACATCTTACAACCGAATGGGCATGGAAATTGAAGTGTGAAGGTCGAACCTTGCTTGAAGCGATGTTGTATTCATGCATTACCATGGACTGGTTGAGTTGCGCCTTGGCTCTATTGCATGGAAAGAACCCAACCACCATTGGACCAATAATCGGTCTCAAGGAATATCTGGCAAGTATCAAGCCTGATTGAATTTATTTTCAGTCAAATTTGGAATGTCACTCATCTTCATTCTGGTCGTATACTTTCTCTATCAACGAAAGTCTACTCTGAATTTCCAGCAAGCGTTTTCCAAGCATCCAACTCCAAGCTGCAATGAGCCCAATCATTACCGTGTACGCTACAGCCAGATTCACAATGTCTCCCATTATTCTCCACCATCCATATTGTTCTGAATTCGTGCAATCCGCTGCTCAGTGCTGACCATGAACCATTCTATCAGCATCAGACCAGTCAATAATAACATGAATGAAAACACTCCTATCCACATCGTAGTCGCCATCTCTGGTTCGAGCCCTCCTCCACCAGGCCCAACAACTGGTCCGGGGTGTCTTCTTTCCCACCATCGGGTTGCCATATAGGTCAAGGGAACAAGAGCAAACCCAAACAGGCCAACTGCGCTGAAGGTGTCGCGTGCATCATCACCATCAGGCTGTGATCTACGAGCGACTACCAGATAGGCCGATAGAGCGGTCAGTAGACCGAAGGTATTGATTCTGATATCGGTCCAATCCCACGCTACACCCCATTCCGCCTGTCCCCAGATGGGGCCACTGGTCACTGCCATCAAGCCAAATAATACACCGGCCTCAGCGGCTGAAACATGCAGTCTCCAGCCCCATTCTGAACGTTTCCAGAACCAAGCAAGACTTCCGATGAAGAGTGCGGTGAAAGCCAACATCGAGGCCCATGCTGAAGGAACGTGCCAGTAGAAGATTCGTTGTGCAGCGGGAGCATTCATGGTTTCATTATCGATACTTGGTGCCCATGCGAAACCCAGCAGCAGGGTGACTGTGGCTGCTATCAGGCCAAGAATCCATAGAGCCAATCCTTGCTTGAGTAGACGTGTTGACATCTCAGCCCCGATGCTGGGTTGACATTCACCGTTTCAATCTGTGTGTCGGTCAGGCACGTCTGACAAGATGAAGGATGAGGTAGGTCGAGATGAGTAGACCGAATGAACCGATGAGCATGGTCCACATCTCTTCATTGGCTCCTTCAACTGCCAATAGAGCCATTCCTTCTACGGCCAACAGCCATGGGAATACCATGAACACCAGCAACATCTGTGCTCCTTGTTTTGGTCTGGGAAGCCATCTGTGAACGACCCATAGAGCCAGATTGACTCTACTGATCATCAGGGTGAGCAGCAGTCCACAGAGCAGCAATTGTGCTAAATGAATAGTGGATGTTTCAGCAAGTTCACCAGTTGGAATCATCAATACTGCCATCCAAGTGGAGACGAGTCCAAGAACAGCCACATGAATGCTCACCGAATCAGGTGCCCTGCCTGCTGTTTGAGCGGCCCACCATGCTCCCACCGCATTTCTTTCCAACAGTCTCTGCCCTGGCCCTGGAATCAGACCAACCACAAGTGCGGGAAGCAGCACCAGACCACTCCATAGTCGCCACCCATCAACTCCTGCCATTCCTGTTGGGTCAAGAGCCATGGTGGTCAATATCACCAGTATTGCAGCGATTCCCCCATTCATGATAGTGGTTTTTGTACGCGCGTCTTGAGCACTTATCCAATTGCGATAGGTGGTAGTGGGATTACAGGGCTGAGCCTTGATGGTTGGCTTGGAAGCAGCATTTGTAGTCGGGGTCTCTCCACTTTCGATGGTTTTGCTTCCCTGCCATGATATTGTTCTATCAGAATGGGCGATCAAATCTTCATCGTGACTGGCCATGAGGATTCCATGCCCAGCTCCTGCGAGGCTTTTGAGATGAATGACCAAGGCCTCCCTAGAGGTTCTGTCAAGGCCATCATCCGGTTCATCGAGCAATATCAGAATTGGCTCTGATGAAACCATTGCAGGAACCAAGGAGGCGAGGATGCTGACTCTACGTGATAATCCTCCAGACAAGGTGGCAATACGGTCATGAGCCCGATGTTTCAGATTCCACGATAACAACAGGTCCAACAATTCATCCTGTTCGACATCATATCCTGCCAATCTACCTGCGGTCTGTAGGTGTTCGAGGATAGTCTCTTCTCCGCTGGTAGAATCTTTTTGTAAGCATAATCCGAATGGGTTCAATCTCTTTCGCATACCATTGGAGTCAGTGCTCACCTGTAATCCGCTGTCACTCTGATGTTTGACAGAACCTTGGCGCAATGACAACAGGCCTGCAGCAGTTTCAATGACGGTCGATTTTCCACAACCATTCTCGCCACTCAAGCCGATGATTTCTCCGCTGTTCACCCTGAGGCTGAAATCCTCAAGAACGGCATTCATGCCTCTGTTGACCGTGACATTCTCCAACGAGAGAAGCACTTTTACTCCGCTCATCAGAATCCTCGAGGAGAATCGCAGAGATGAAACCTCCCTATTGTTCTTCATTGAACATTTTCCAGCATTCGGTGGTCCATCACAGGAGTCCTCAAGTCGGAGTCGCTCTCGTGCACCATCAGATGGTCTACTTCATTTCGCCACTCTGGCAACTATTCAGCCTAGGCGATTGGCTGATTCTGTCAGCGATGTTGATAGCGGGAGTTGTGCCATATGCGATGGCTATCAGAGACAAGACCAGTCTGGCATTGGCAACAACTGTTTCCATACTGTTAGTGTATGTGGTCCAGACCTTCACTTGGATCCTATGGTGGGTCGGACTGGGTTGGCATGATCCTCTCATTGCCTTGGTGGCAATTCCAGACCTGATATATCAACCAGGGGAATGGCATAGATTTCTCACTGCAGCCTGGATACACAGTCCGAGAGACATCACCCATGTGCTTGGAAATGCATTGATCATCGCCTTGGTAGGAGTGCCATTGGAGCAGAGATTGGGCCGTTCGAGATTCATGTTGGTCTATCTATTGGGTGCATTCGCTGGAAATCTGGCGTGGTGCGTTGCAAATCTTGGAGAATGGTCATTGGGTCTAGGTGCTTCAGGTGCTGCTTTCGGGCTTCTGGGAATTTATCTTGCAGCATGGCCAAGAGATGAAATTGAATTCCCCCTGATAATCATCAGACCATGGCCAGTACAATTGATTGCCTTGCTGTATTTTGGCATTGAAGTCGCACGTGCATGGGCAGTCCATGGAATGTCTCAGCCATCGCATGTGGCACACGTCGCCCACCTTTCCGGATTCTTGGTCTGTTATGCATTGGGTAGGCCCATTGCAAGAGGGGGGCCAATGATGCCAGATACCAAGGATTCAGGCCCTAGTCAGTCCGGAGCGATAGAGGCTGCCAGAAATCACCGCAAAGGTGGGATGGCATCGCTTGAAGAGAACCCTTGGATTGGCTCTGCACATCCGTTATCGGATAAGGCTGCGAGAACTTTGGAACGATTGAAGCAGGAAGGGGATGAGTTGGAAACCAGAGAGGCATGGCTAGACCGTCTCTCTGAACAGGCCAAGTGTTCTCAGTGCGGAGCTTCGTTGAAGATGAGTGGTGAGCCCGGTAATCATTCTCTTTCATGCAGTGAGTCGCAGAAGCACTTTTCTTGGCCTTGATTGATTGACGTCCGTAGGACGTCCACGGGGAATGCTCAAAGCAGGCTGTCTATTGGAAAATCGTTGAAGAGGGGTTGGTGCAGGTGCAGAGGTCTCGTTCACGGATGATGATTGCATTAGTTCTCATCGTCTTGATGATACCCATTCAATCCTTGGCATCGCCCAATGTCGTTGATGCAGGAAAAGGGGTGCAGTATAACGAACCCATGATACTTGACCACGCTCCTCCATTAATGTGTGATGATGGTTCTCCATGCATGGTTCCAGACCGGATGTACCAGCGGAATGGAAGACCTGCTTCCGAGGAATGGGGTTGGTGGTTGACTTACGGTCCAGATGATGATCATAACGGGATGGATGACCGACTGCAGCGTTTGTTGGATGGCCGTTTTGAATCATTCAGCCCTACAGCGATAAACGGTCCTGATGGTCGCAAGACCGTTGCAATCGTGGTTGACTGGGCATGGCATCCAGAGAGTGCTGAACAAGAGAGTCTCTTGGAGATTCTGTACTCCCATGGCTGGGTCGGTACTGAGGGAGGTGCTTGGTGGCAGGTTCTGAATTCGATTGACAGCATCACTGTTGACAAAGTACCGGTCAGTGCGTTGGTGGATATCTGGTCGCTGCATGGAGTAGTGGTGGTGGAGCAACAGAACGTCATGGTACCTACTCTCGATACCGCAACTCCTGGAGTGTTGGCCAGAGCCGGTGAGGTTTACGCAGATAGTGCACATGAGATGGGTTTCACTGGAAGTGGAGTAGTCATCGCCATTCTAGACACCGGTGTTGACAATGAACATAGGTCCCTCAATGATTTCGATGATGTTGATGATGAGCCTGATCCTTCTCCAACATCATATGATGATCCAAAGTGGGTCGCTGGTTATGATGCCACTTCAAGTACATCACTTCGTGATGGCAGTGATGATCCAGATGATGCTCAAGGACATGGTTCTCACTGTGCAGGAATCGCATTGGGAAGTGGTGACTCCAGTAGAACATACATGGGTGCAGCACCCGGTGCTTTTCTGGTTGATGTCAAGGTATTGACAGATATTGGAGGAACTAATTCTCAGAACTCGGTCAATGGAATCCAATGGGTCATCGATAACAAGGATACTGACTGGGGAAACAATGCAAGTAGCAAAGGAATCGATATTGCATCTATGTCCTTTGGTAGCGTTGGTAACCCTGCAGACCAGAGTGACACCGGAAACAATGGGTCTGAAACGAGTGCAGAGAATCGCGCAGTCAACAATGCATCTGCAAATGGAGTCGTCATGGTCGCAGCGATGGGCAACGATGGCAAGCGTAGAGTTCCTTCACCAGCAGCGGCGGATAGTTCTATCACAGTAGCCGCAGTGAACAATCGAGATTCTATCAATCGAAGTGATGACACCATCGCTTCATATTCCAACTATGGCCCTCGAGATGATGATGATGATGACAATGATTGGGACGAACTCAAACCGGATGTGGCCGCCCCCGGTTCCAATATCAAGTCCGTAAGTGCGAATACAGAACAGCAATTTCCCGGACAATCCAAGCCTTTGGCTGATAATGAATATGAGAATCTTGATGGCACCAGTATGGCAACTCCATTAGTTTCAGGAGTCATCGCTTTGATGCTTGAAGCAAATCCAACGCTCGATCCTCAGGAAGTAAAGGACTTGATCAGAAATAACAGTCAGGTAATGGGTAGTGCAGATGCCCCCTCGGTCTCTTCTGTCTGGGATGATCACTGGGGTTTCGGATTGATAGATGCAGCATGTCTGGTCAATGCAGCAAGAGGGCTGGAATGTGATGGATTGACGACAGGTGGCGGTGAGGGACCACCACCACCACCTTCAGAGAATGGAACTGGCATGGTCATCAATATCACGCAACCCAGTAATGGAACTTGGATGATAACTGAGAAGATGACCCGAATCAAGGGGACATGGGACGAAACATTGGACGGTAGAACGTTCGAGGAAGTATTTCTCCGAATTACTAGAGATGGTGAGGATTTGATGCCTTGGACAAAAGCAGGAGGAGGTGCTGGAAACTGGCTCATCGATTTCAAACCGGATGCAGATTGGGGCGACGGTGAGGTGGCTTGGATTGAAGTCAAGGCCAAGGATCAGATTGGAGATTGGTCAGAATCAGCATTTTCCAACGTCAAGATTGGTGAACACAAAGTTTCATTCACCTCTCCAAGTGGACATGATCCTTTGGTTGGAGATGCCACTTTTGGGGGTACATGGGAAGGTGTCGAGCCCGCTAAGGTCCAGTATCGCATCGATGCTGGAGATTGGTCGAATGGAGATAGTCTGACAACTGTCGATTATGGTTCTGGCACATGGAGTTTCGAATGGGATTCCGAGACGGTCGAGGATGGTACTCATCGAGTCACTGTCAGACTCGAGAATGCCAGCGGCTATCTTTCAGATGAATTGCGTCGTACCTTCATGGTCGATAATGACCCACCATCTCCCGAATTGAGTATTCTTGGAAGTGTTGATATTCTTCAGCATCGTGTTTCAGTCTCCAATGCACTGACCTTGACGAATCTGGTTATTGAAGCCGAGATTATCAATGATGGTGATGCGGCAGCGAAGGATGTCAAGATCAGATTGAACACAGGGAGTGGCACTCAGCCGATTGACATCAACATCGTGCATCTTGAACCGGGCGATGTGAAGAAGGTTTCATTCATTTGGAAACCTATCACTCCAGGAATCAGAAATCTGAGTCTGGACATAGATCCTTCACGGGAATTGGGTGAAAATGATGTTTCAGACAATAGTTTCCCATTCAGTTTCACAGTCAATGACAGACCTGATGCTGTGGATTTGACCATGCTGGAAGGTGCGTGCCTATCTTCACCTACCATTCCTACTCCAATGCGGACCTTTGAGCTGGTGTGTCGAATTGACAATCTGGGTAAACGTGACGCTGTAGATGTTGACCTTTCGTTGATGGTGTTGACGGATTCTGGATGGTCGGTACAATCCAGTGAGAGTGGATTGGTGATTCCAGGCAGTTCAGATTCAATTGGATATCATGTCCATTCATTCGCAATGGCTGCAGATGAAGGGCCATTGATGCGATATCGGATACAGGTGACAGCGGATGATTACAACATGAGTGACAATGTGCGAGAGTTCACCATTGTCATAGATGACGTTGAAGTCGTCGGCGAGGGTTCAGAACTGGATCTTGACGATGAGACTGATGAGATGCCACTTGGTTATTCTGGGCATGATGATGGAGCTCATCTCTTGACCGAGAGAAATGGTGAATTGCATGTCCGAACAATGACAACTAAATTGATGATGCCGGGAGATGTAACTCTGGATTCAGGATATTCTGGTAGTTCAGACATCGAACCAGCTGGAGGGGGGATGTCCTACGTGGTTTGGAATCGACGATTCACCAGTGATGATGGGTACACCATGACTGAATTGGCGTTCACCACCATCGATGAGAAGGGGCAATCTTCTGCAGTACAGAAACTGATGCCTCCTTTGAAGCATAACGAAGGTGAGTACTGGGGCTTGAGACTCACTACAGATGGCGAACAAGTCGTGATAGCAGGATTCCATCGAGATATCTCTACTGGAGGAACATATCAGGATTTGACCAGTCTTTTCCTTATCTCTACTGAAACCCCCTCCAATCCGGAAACTTGGATATTAACTCGTAATGTCATTAATTCAATTGATACTGCCAACCACCTATCCGACCCACCTGCGGTTGCAATAGGCAAGGAGAAAATCCATATCCTCTATCAGGCCAAGAGGGATGATGCAACTGGAATCCAGCGGATGGGTCTGTTCTATGCTCACGGTAGAGTGACTGAATCCGCATGGTCGTTCCAGACTGCAGTCGGTGATGAGGCTAGCAAGCCATCTCTAGTCGTGAAGAACATAGATGGTGAAGACGTATTGATTGCTGCATGGAAGGAAGGTTCTGGTCTCGATGCTGAACTGGCTCATATCATCAATGATGGTTCTTGGTCGATTGAGGAACCGCATAGGTCTCCTGCGGTCGGTTTATCCAATCTTGTGTTGATTGATGTCGACGAGGAAGTACAAGTTGTTCACGACATGGTTGATGTTTATGGCGATGCAATCTCCTACGGAATCTTCAGTGACTTCTCGATTGGGCTTCCTGCATCATTGTCCTCGACACTGATGGATGGGAGTCTTGTGATCGGTGGACCTTCTCATGATGGTTCACAGATAGTTATTGTCGATCGTTTCGGAGATTGCAAAATGGTGGTGCTTGCAGACACTGATCCCACCAAGGAGCCAATAGATGAGCCATCATTCTGGGAGAAGATATTGGCACCACTTCCGGGTGATGACAAGTTGAAGAAGAACATTGCAGCCGGAATTGGAGGCTCATTATTACTCCTAATGTTGATGGTTACTTTGATGATCAGAAGGGCTAGAAGCAGATTGGTGTCGCTCCCTGTCTCCGGAGAGAGTTCCAGTAGTAGCAAGGAAAAGGAAGTTGTTGAGATAGTTCTCACAGATTCGGATCTGGAAGAGGATGAAGAGTTGGAGATAACAATGGAGAGTGATGAGGCTCCAGATTCTAAAGAAGAAAGTATTTCTCTACAGGAAGACCTTGAAGCAGCGGCCGGTGATGATGATGCCAGTGAGAGGCTGAAACGTCGAATGCAACGAGTGAAAGAGGCAGAGTATGCTGATATGGGACTGCCATTACCCCCAGTCTTGTCCGGTCTTCCCCTTCCACCACCACCGGAGAATCTCGGCAATGAGGCCACTACAGATATAGAATCTGCATTATCAGCACAGGCACTTCCACAGATCGATGGTTTGGGTAGTCCTCCACCTCCAACAGCGATGGACGCCCCTGTTGTCCCTCGCTTTGGTGACCTGCCACCTCCTCCAATTCCAGGAGCAGAGGGTCTGCCAATGCTCGATAGACAAGCCAGATGTGAAGAATGTGAGGTTGAGTTCACTGTTAGGGATCTTACCAGAAAGAGGGTGAACTGTCCAGTTTGTAATTCATCCATAGAAATTTGAGGTGTTCATCTGAGAGTGATAGTGCTGGCAGCTGGTAGAGGTGCCAGATTGGGTGGATTGACTGATAGCCGTAGCAAAGTCATGCTTCCAGTTGCTGGTAAACCGATAATCGAGTGGTTGCTTCAGGAGATGGTGGATGCGGGCATCGACAGAGCCACCATCGTTCATGGATATGCAGGAGCAAGGATTCTTTCCAGTCTAGGCTCGGGCAAGGCTTTGGGAATTGAACTGGACTTTGTTGAACAAACCTCACCGCATGGAACTCTTGGTGCGGCACTCGATGCTATGAAATCTATGTCTCTTGATGAAGATGTGTTGATCCTGAATGGAGATAATATTGTCTCAGCATCAGCCATCAAGAGTTTGCTGACTGCAGAAGGCCCGAGCCTTTTGATTGCAGAACACGAAAACCCCCAAGAATTCGGAGTTGTGACTCTGAATGGAAACATTGTCGCTGCAATTCAGGAGAAACCAGCGTCGCATGAGGCACTTGGAAGAGTAGTCAGCACCGGCGCTCTTCGCTGCCCAGTGCTTTGGCGCGAGGTATTTGAGTCGACGGTCAAGGTTGGACTGACTGGAATCCCTGATGCAATTCGAAATCTTCTGGACGATGACGTTGAGATTGAAGCTATCAGAACTGACACATGGGTCGATGTCGACCATCCATGGGACCTCATTGACATGAATGCGACATTATTGGATGGTATCGAACAACATATCAGTGAAGATGCCGATGTTCATCCCTCAGCAGTTATCCGCGGAAGTGTTCACATCTCAGAAAACGTGGTGATTCATCCTGGTACTGTCATAGATGGTCCAGTGCATATTGGGCCGAACTGTGACATTGGCCCCATGGCTGTGATTACTGGCTCTACAACTGTGGGTTCCGGAACAAGAATCGGTCCCTTTTGCCGCATACGTTCGTCATTCTTGATGGAAGATGTACAAATCGATTCAGGCACTTGGCTACAGAGGTCCGTAATTGGGCCCGCATCTGTTCTAAGGAGCCATGTGCACGTAGATGTTGGCGAAACACAGAAAATAGGAGACTCGGGAGAGTTCATTGTGCGTAGACTTGGATTGGTTACGGGAGAAGCCTGTAATATAGGCCATGGCGTTGTTTCTGCGCCGGGTACTATTCTTGGCTCTCAGGTCTTTGTTGGGCGGAGGGTGAGGATAGCTGGAGAACATCCCAGTGGTTCTGAAATTCAATCAGGAGGAGTTTGAATGTGCGGCATCTTTGGAATCGTTGGTCAGGAAACGGAACTGGTATCCAAATTGATGGCAGGCTTGAGCAAAGTGGAGTATCGGGGATACGATTCGGCAGGCATCTGCATTTCTCGACCGGAAGGTCTTGACCTCATGCGTGCAGAGGGCGTTCTCGATAACCTCAAGCAGATCATTGTTGATATGGAAGACGGTTTCTGTGGAATCGCTCATACTCGTTGGGCTACTCATGGTCCTCCAACCGAGGAAAATGCACATCCACATTGCGACCCACAATTCAGAGTGGCAGTGGTACATAACGGAATCCTCGAGAATGAAGTCCAACTCAGACAGATTCTTATCGAAGCGACTTCCAATACTTGTTTCAGTTCAGAGACTGACACTGAATTGGTTGCTCACGTTCTTGCTCAAGAAATGGATGCAGAGTGTGGAGATGCAATTCCGGATGATGAACAATTGTTAGCCGTATGGAGGCGTTCACTCGACCGTTTTGATGGTAGTTTCAGTCTTGCAGCCGTGGTCAAGGGCAGAGAAGATGTGATACTCGTCGCACGTTCATTCTCACCACTGATTCTGGCCTTCAATGATGCTGGATACCTTGCTAGTGATGTTTCCAGTCTAATTGGAATGGTCAAGGAAGTATATTTCATCGAAGATGGAGATTGGGGTCTGCTCCAAAAGGATGGAATGGAATTATTCGATTCTGAGGGAGAACCGGTTAGCCGTGAATCCTCCCCTTTGCAATGGAATGAAGAAGATGCAGAACTTGGCGGTTGGCCAACCTTCATGTTGAAGGAGATAAATGAGCAACCTGGAGTGATTCGTTCTTGTTTGCAGGGCAGGCTGAGTAGAGATACCCTACGTGGAGTGAAGATAGCATACAAACCTGATTTGGTGAGAATCATTGCATGTGGCACTGCATTCCATGCAGGATTGATGGCACGTCATTATATTGAGGAGTTGTCAGGGATTCCATGCATCGTTGACCATGCACATGAATTTCGATATGGAACACCATCAGGGCCCAAGGCATTGGTTCTGGGAATCAGTCAGTCGGGAGAGACTGCTGATACTCTTGCGGGATTGATGACGGCACAAGAACGCGGATATCCAACTCTCTCAATAGTCAATGCGGAGAACAGTACGATTGCGAGACAGAGCGACTCAATACTTGGAATACGTGCAGGTCCGGAGATTGGGGTTGCTTCAACCAAGGCTTTCACCGGACAGGTATTGGGAGGATTATTGGTTGCTCTTCGGTTGGGTAGATTGAGTAACAAGGTTCGTTCTGAGGAGTTGGCGGTCATCAATAATGCCGCCCGTCGTTTTCCGAATGCCATGGAAAGACTCCTTGCCTCATCTCAACTGGAGAAGGGATTGAAGCGAGCAAGAAGGTTGTTCCACAACCAGAATCACGCCTTCTTCCTCGGAAGGAATTCTTCCTATCCAATTGCTCTTGAAGGCGCTTTGAAGTTGAAAGAAATCTCCTACATTCATGCTGAAGGCTATGCTGGTGGAGAATTGAAGCACGGCCCGTTGGCCTTGATTGACAAAGATGCCCAGACTCCAGTGGTAGTGATATCTTCTGATGGAATAATTCAGCAGAAGTTGTTTGGAAATGTCAGAGAAGTTGCAGCACGTGGAGCCCGTGTGATCATGATTGCAGTGGAAGGGGATGAGGAAGCAAGTGCTCATGCTGATGTCGTAATCACAGTTCCCAAGACTCACCGATTGCTGCAACCTATCATGCATAACGTGGTTTGTCAATTATTGGCATATCATGTTGCCATCGACAGGGATTGCGACGTCGATAGGCCAAGAAATCTGGCTAAATCGGTAACTGTGGAATGAGTTTCACTCGCCAACCTTGAATCTCTGTTGGTCAGGTTGCCAGTTGAAGGCTCTGTAGCCGAGAAGATGTTCAGTATGTCGCATCTTGACCACACCTAGTTTTCTGGTAATCTGGTCATCCTTACGGTCCATCACCAAGTGGATGACACCATCTGAAAGATAGTCTTCAACGCCATAGTCTCCGTATTGTTTCTGATTCTCACCGGTCATTTCACAGATGAAGTAAGAAGTCAACTCAAGACGGCGTACTGCTTCGAAAAGTCGGAATATCTCGTCTCTGGGGTTCTCCATTTTTGTCAAGGTGAAGAAAGCACCAAGGCTGTCGAAAATCAAGGTCTCAAAGCCAATGCTTTGGCGATAATTAGCCAGTTGTTTGATCAATTGTCCCATCCAGTCAACACGGCCCGACATGCCTTGTTCGTCGAGTTGTACTCGAAGGTCAGCCAGATCGATGATAGCAATGCGGTTGCGGACTCTGGAATCATCAACGTTCATCCCCATTCCAGCCATGTGTGAACGAAGGCTGTCTTTGCCCTGTTCAAGCGTCACATAGATTCCTGAAGAATCGCCATGCAGAACATCATTATACAGCATCGAGAAGGTCAAACTTGACTTCATCGAGCCGCTTGCACCAGCTACCAAGCAGATGTGTCCCTTAGGGATACCACCTTGCATGTTCTCATCCAATCCGATGACATGTGTTGGTATTCTGTCACGACCCTCCATTCAATCACCGACCCGTCGATATCCCTCCACAAGATAAAACCGACCCCAAGAGGACCACGATGCAAGGAGTGAATCTTCTGTCCGCAATGCCCATGTCTCAGAGCCTCGAGGGAGTCTTATGGCGCAGCGACTGTGGCTGGCATCAGCCTCGCCCAGACGCATGACCAGTCTAGGTCAGAAGTTTCCAGACCTAGAGGTTGAACAACACCCATTGGTTGGCCATAAGGAATCTATCAACAGCACCATTTCAGTGAATGAACAGGTTCGGGACATTTGTCATTCCAAAGCCTATGCCGCTATTTCACGTTGGCCTGAAGATGTGCAAGAAATGATTGCACTGGTTTCTGATACCTTGGTTGCGGACCCAGATGATGTCCATCTAGCATTGGGGCAACCAGATGATGAAATATCTGCGCTTGCAATGTTATCTAGATTATCAGGAAGGATTCATGCAGTATGGTCTGCAACAGCATTGATAGTTCCAGAGGATTTCAGTATCGATAGTAACTTCGATAGAGAATCTGAATTGTTGGTAGAACCAGGTTTCCGTGCATGGATATGGGTTGAGCGGGCTCTTGTCGAAATTGAGGAATTGGATGCACATGCGCTGGATGACCTGATTCATAGCGGGTCGTGGAAAGGTAAGGCTGGGGGCTATGACATGGCAGGAGCAATGCGGGAGTATACACGCCTCATGGATGGTCACGAGATAGTGGTTCTTGGTTTTGCAGAAGCTGCGATGTCAGCGATTCAGGAAATCATCGGTGCTAGACCGAGAGAATGATTGTTGATGTCGATGGTTATCCCAATCCCTGGCATCAGTAGGATTCGTTCCTCTTCATCCAAAGAGAAGGCAGGGAGTTTCATGGAGTCAGCAAGTTCTCTCAGCAATCTGCGACAAGCATTCTGATGAGCATCCATATGGATCAGGTTTCTCAGGTCCACTACCAATACATCTCCTCCATTCAGTCTTTGTTGCATTCCTTCGAGAGGTAATCGATGTTTGTCATCCGGGACTACGTATCTCAATCCGCGATTTACTTCAGCGGGTTCGCTTTTCTTGTTTGAAGATAAAGCCAAGTCGTGGAATTTCTCTCCATCTGGTGTAATGGGACCTCTCCAGAGTCGATTCATATCAACTGATGGAGCCTTTCTGGATTGAACTGGCTTGTCGATGATCGGCTCAGGTCGGATAGGCTGATTTCCAGGGATTTTTTGTCTCTTCTTGTCGTTCTTGTCAGGCCCATCTGGGTCTGGCAGTCCAAAGAATTGCCATAGATTAGCCATTTGAGTCAACCTCTGCTCAGAAGTCCAAGCCATCGAGCAGACCGGCGAGCGGGTCATCCACGTTTGATTGCGTCGGTTGAACAGGTGATTGAGCAGCAGGTTGTGAGGCGGTCATGTTCTGGGCGAGCCACTGTTCTCCATAGTGTTCCCATTGTTCCATGGTCCAACCGGCAGGTAGTCCACCTGCTGGTATTGGAGGGGTGTTTGACAGAGGTTGTGGAGCGGAAGCAGGCTCAGCGATAATCGGTGTAGATACATCGAGTGGAGATGCTGCAGCCGCGCTGGGTGCTTGGCTAAATGCTGCTGGGTCATAGGCTGTAGTCTGAGCATAGGCTGGCGTCGCTTCTTGCAACGGTGCAGTAGTTGTAGGTAGTTGACTAGGCACGTCAATGGGTGGAGGTGCTGATTCCAATAGACCTACAGAAGCAGGAGGCAGGGTCCAATCCACATCTGGCATGTCATCCTCTCCACCACGTCTCAGCATGACTACAACGACCAATAGTAGAACGAAGATGATGAGTATTGACAAGCCTACAGTTGTGCCTCCATCCTCGCCCATGAATCCAGCAAACAGCCCTTCTTCAGGTTCCGGCTCTACCAGTACTTCAATGAAGACAGGGTCCCAGTCTCCATCGTCATCAATGACGGTCAGAGTGATGGTAAAAGTACCTACTCTGTCGAAATTTGCTTCGTAATACATCCCCGAATGGTCGATATCATTGGAAAGATCACTGTCTCCGTTTCCATCGAGTCCGCTATGGTCCCAATGATATTGCAGTGTAGCCATATCAGAGTCCGAGTCCGAACTGTTCTCGGCGGTCAAGGAAAGGCTGTCTCCAATGGTTACAACAATGCTGGCAGGCATGCTTCCATTGGCGATACCGATATTCGCTTCAGGTGGCCTGTTTTTCACATTGATGGTTGTTGAGCGCATAGCAGAAGCGCCATCATCATCTTGTACAGTGACTGCGATATTGTAGAGACCAGTTTGATTCCAAGCCATTGCCAACTCTGAACCTTCATAATCACAGTCGTCTGCAGTAGTGCCATTTCCATCGCTGTTGATGCTGGTATCAAGGTCCCAGCACCAGAACCAGGATTCCATATCGCTGGGTGAATCAGAGCCAGTGGCATTTATCCAGACCATCTTGTCTTCATGAACAACATGAACAGGATCTAGAGCGTCAAGAGTTGGAGCGACATTTTCTACCATGAATTGAATCTCGATACGTTCACTGGTAGCACTATCATCGTCCCATGCCTCAACCCAGACCTTGTGCAGGCCACTCGATTGCCAAGATTTTGTGATGTTGGATTCGTAACCATCGGTTGTCACAGTGTCATTTTCATCGACTTCAGCATCCAACCACCAGTTGAAGACTAGAGAAAGCATGTCATTTGCTGAATCATCAGCCATGCTGTTGATAGTGATTTCCTCATTCTCCAATACATCATAAATCCCGTCGAGAGTGGTCATCTCACCACTTTGGTTGAAGACCTTCACCGATGAAATTGAAGGTGCTCTGTTGAGGACTTTGATCAGAACCTCGACTTGTGTTGTTTCATTATCATCATCGGTAGCGGTTGCGGTGACGAAGATATTCCCTTCTGTACTTGGAGTGAATGTGCAGATATGTGCAGCCGCCCCTCCCTCACATATGATAGTCTCAGGCCAGGAGATAGAGACATCCGATAATGGCGAGATTGTGTCGATATCTCCATGGTCAGAAGCATCAACTGTCACCTTTTCTCCAACGATGATTGATTCTGGAGCGGAGACATTGAGCCAAGGTGCACGATTGACGACAGTGATGTTGATGACTCCGTGAGCCCTGTCATTCTCCTCATCGATGACGAATACATCCACTAATCTGATTCCATCGTCCGACCAGTTGAATTCCCAGATGCAATCATCTTCCCATGCATTGAATTCCACCCCCTCAGCACTGAAGGCTCTGAATTCGCATCTGTAGGTGCCACCATCTGGATCAATGCTACCAGTTGCATCGATGGTGACATTGTCGAAGGTCCAGACCGGATCATTGGCGGTAATGATCGGTATCGCCAATCTACCAATGTAGATTTCAAAGATTCCAATGTTGTTGGAGAGATTGGCATCATCCCAGATGAGACCATCTGGGTCGACCTCATAACTGATGGCGACCATTCCAATGTCTTGGTCCACTGGTACGGTCCAATTCACTTCAACACGGGCTTCTTGATAGGCTGCTAGAGGAGGAATCACACCTCTGATGGTTGAACCATCGGGTGCATCGACCTCTAATTCGGTTTGATTGCTGACCAACATACCTAGGTTTTGAGCCGGCAAACTCATCTTGAGCAAGTCTCCCGGAACCGCATTCCAACCAATGGCTTCTGAAAGGAAAGTGTTTTCATCGCCGCGTACCCGTTCGATGAGAAGATGATCAGTACGCGCAGCTAGATCTATACCGACCACATTCGGGTCGAGAATGATAGTACGGGTTCCAACAATCTTCTGAACAGGGTCCCAGATGATGACTCCATGACTACCTACATCATCATTTGATGGAGAGTCATCGTCTGAGGTCCCCACCGACAAATTATGATGTGAAACTCCGTTTACATCGGTATTGATATTCCAGATTCCTTCATCAATATCCCATCTGACCTGAAGATTTGTATTTGGATTGGGCCCTCCATTCCATGAGTAGTTTCCCCATACCGTTTCCTGTGCGTTGGGAAGGGCTGCTGGGAATTGTGGTTCAACATCTATTTTGATCTGTCTTGCGCCAGGGTTACTGGCCGCAGTGACCCCGGATGAATTGGCAGGCAAGTACTCTTTTAGCATCCAGTCTATCTCCAACCCTAGAGAGATGTAGACATTTGACCATGCTTTACCACGAACAGCAGGACAGTACCATTCGAATCCAGTTTTGACTGCACTTTCATTCCATTGATTGATCTTGTATGAATTGGAGCATCCGCTGTATAGAATATTAGTTCCATTTTCACTCGGTGTGCCCTCATCGCTGACCTGGAATGAATAGTTCTCAGCCCCGGATTGATCGATTTCATCAGGTTCAAAATAGTCTGAGTCCCCACTTCCGTCGACGTCTTGTTGTGTTTCTACATACCAATTTTCACCCAAGGCTACTGGGAAATCGTATTTTTCAAGAGGCGGATTATATTCGTTCAAGATTGTGATGTCAGCGACATCTTGAGAGAGAAAACCGATGTTATACGGCAAAAATTCCACATCTATTGAGAATGAACTGGAGATGGTGGCCAAATCAGAAACCCTGATCAAATCCTCCCCTTCATATTCTACATCCACTCTTCCAGTGTAGCCCTCAAGGGCAGCCCCATTGTTCCCCGAGGTGAAATCTCCCTCAGACTTCACTTTGTAAACGAGATGTTGAGTTCCATCATCAAGTACGTGGAAGATGATGTCCACTACTTCTTCAGTGGTATCTCCACCCAAGGTATTGACAGAGGCGGTTGGATCATCGAGTTGTGCCACCAGTCCAGCAACATCGAAATCGGTCTCATAGACCCATTTATCATCAATCTGCCAAGATGGAACATCATTGACAAAGGACAACGGACCTCCTGATGTGAATTCTCTAGAATCTTCTTCAATTTCGTTCAAATTCAATTGAGAGAATGGGGTGAGACACAACAATAGCATCAAGCCGAGGGCGATGAAGTTCCGCGCTTGCATACCAGCCCGTCGGGATTAACACACATGAAACCCCCGTATCGCCGTTCAAATATCTAAATCACTGAGAAGGTTGGCCATTGAACCTTCAGTGGGCTGTTCAGACTTCTCTGGTACTGGCTGCAATTCTGTCTGGTTATGTAGAACAGGTGTGGTTTCTACTGCAACTGGAGCGGGGGAGGACTGCTCGAAGGCATATTCAGGTGGTGAATGCCTTGGGTCTCCAGATAATAGTTCTGTGTCCATTCCACCGGCAATTGCTGCCTGGTCATCATCGACCCAGTTCTCAGATTCATCCTTGGGCCTGAAGCGACTGACGATGAAGGCGATCAGCAGCAGCCCCAAAACGCCGAGCATTATCTGGACTAGAATCGAAGCATCCGGTCCTACCACTTGATCGGAAACAGTATCGAGTAGTCCGCTCTCATCCTCCACCACCACTATGGTCAGGAGTTTTATTCCCGGATTCTTCTTGTCTTCATCAGCCACTCTCAGTACGATTTGATATTCACCTGCCTGATTCCACCGTTTCTTGATCTTCATGCCCATTTCATCAACATCATTACTGGTATCTCCGTCGCCATTACTGTCGATTGTTGCATCCATGTCCCACATGAAGTCAAGTCCAACTTCATCATTCTCAGAATCGGAAGTTGATGAAGCATCCAGTTCCACCAATTGATTGGTGTAGATGACTTCAGGTATTGCCACCTTCACTCTTGGGCGTTGATTCATTACTGTCACATTGACCACCTCGCTGGCCCTGGCTCCATCATCATCTACAACGTGGAGCACCACTGGATATTCACCTTCAAATTGCCATTGATATTCAAATTCAATTCCTACGATATCACAATCATCATCTGCTGAACCGATTTCATCCTTGTTGATACCTGGGTCCAAATCCCAACAGACCTGCAAGTTTTCTCTGTCCGAAGAGGTATCATTCACCATGGCATCAAGTGTCAATCTCTGCCCTTCTGCAATCGGTAGTGGGTTGGAAGTTCCGCTGATGGTTGGTGGAATATTATGAACTTCCACCAAACCGTTTCTTTCACTGTATGAGCCATCATCATCGGTGACTCGCAAAGTGATATTATGTTCGCCTGATTCACTCCAAAGTGCAGCGGTTGAAGTGCTGGCTCCTCTACTGCTGTCAACCAATGCAGCGCCATCAGTCAGCGACCATGAATGCAATAGGTCCTCTAGGTCATTGAGCGAGTCATCTGCAATACCAACCAGCATCAGTTCGCTGTCCTCATTGACATGCCATGCTCCTTGCTGATCTTGCTCCACCATCCCATTCTGACTCCATAATTCGATATCAAGGTCGAATGGGGCGATATTGTTGTAGAATAAATCTACACTTGATTCAGAGGTTGAACCGTCGTCATCAGTGGCTACCGCAGTGTATCTACGCAAGCCTTCTTCATTCCATGTGACCGTGCACTCATGTGTATACCAACCCTCCAAACATTGAGCATCAGGCCAGTGTACATCGACTACACCCGGCCAAGGGTCTTCTGAGTCGCTATCATTACCAACAGCCAGCAGTGAAATTGTTCCGTATGAGGAAGCATTGTCCCGGCTGGCAATGATTCTCACCTGTGGAGGGCGATTGATGATGCTGGCCATCTGTGTATGTTCCACATTGTCACGTTCTTCATCTACCACATTGATCAGGACCGTGTAATCTCCATCATCATACCATGTCCAATTCAGGATGCAGTCAGCGGTCCAGATAGTGGTCCATACGTTCTTGTGAGCAATTCCATCGTCGTATTCGATGTAGAATGAGCACCAAACCAAACCACCATCGGGGTCACTGCTGGCGCTGGCATCAATGGTGAGTACATCTTGAGTGAGAACTGCAGAATGATTCTGAATTAATACTGTGGGGATTCTGCCAATGAAGATCATCAGGCTACCAAGGTCATTACTTGAATCAGCATCTCCCGAATTCATCGCACCAGGAATGACTGTCCATTGGACAGAAGAGTTACCTATATCTGCGGCTTCAGGGACCATCCAGAACAGTTCAACGGTCGTCTGTTCAAGGCTTGGCAATCCAGGAATCGAAGCAGTAGTCTGATTGCCACTGGGGTCGGTCATCAATACTGAAGCAGGTGCACTAGTTGTGATGCCGCGATTCATCACCGGTAATTCCATTCGCAGTACATCTCCCGGAATGACATTCCAACCAGTCAACTCATTGAGTTCAGAGACGACACCTGAACGGTTACGTTCGATATAGGCACGGTCTGGAACAGCCATCAGATCCAGAGCGACAACGTCCTCGTCCAGCGTCAGTGTCGACGCACCGATCATCCCAATGCTGCTGAACCACGCGATGATTCCGTGACTTGAGTAATCAGTGGAAGTATACGAGGCATCGAGTTCATGGCCGCTATCGAAGAATAGATGAGCTGAACCGTTTGATTGGATTTGTGCTGATTGAATGAGTCCTGTTCGCTCATGCCGAAACTCAATCATTTCACCTGCTCTTGAGGTCGAGGTATTGGCCCATACACTGAGGTCGGTATCGAGAGAGAACAGCGGAAATTCGAGGTCGACCTGCACACTTTCATCTCTGGTTCCAGGGTTGCTGTTCGCATCGACGCCACTAGAGGCCACAGGCTCGTAAGACTTGATTCGGAAATCCATCGTCAATCCGACATCATCTTCCGTATGGATCCATGCAAGACTTCTGATGGCCGGGCAGAACCAGCGGTAACTTTCCTTCGTTCCATCATCGTTCCAACCGGTCACCTCGAAGGAATCTGAACAACCGCCATAGGAGATTGTATGGCCTAGTGAGTTGATTGGGACTCCGAGTTTAGTGACTCCAAAATTAGATTGCTCAGAACCACTTTCATCAGCAGGGAATGGAGTGATGTAATCAGATGAACCAGACCAACTGGTGTCTTGCGTGTAATTGTTCATCCACCGTTCTCCCAGACGCATGGGGAAATCCATCATCTCATTGGGAGGAGCGTATTCATTGCTGATGGTTATGGCTGCAACATCAATATTGATGAATCCGAGTGCACGGAATTCCACATCAAGAGAGAGGTCGCTCATCACTGAAGCAAGGTCGCTGACTCGATAATATTCAACGAAGGTGAAATCAATGTACAGGTTGCCATTATAGCCATCTAGATCGACGCCATTCTTATCGAATTCAGCAGTCATTCTGGTTTTGTATACCAAGGTTGATTCATTTTCCACGGTCATCGTCAGAATCTCCAGCACCACCATTTCAGCATCGCCATTGATCTCTCCGACCGATGCAGAAACCCCACTCTCTTTGATCAGAGTCTCAGCATCAAATGCTCCTGCATACACCCATTTGTCTCCGACCCGCCACGTTGGCACTTCAGCCACCTCGGATGTGGACCCTGAAGAGGAGTATTGGATGACCCCAAAATCGTTATGCTGCGCAGGAATCATGGGCATCAGCAAGAGAACGAACAGCAGCAAGGCGTGCCTCTTCATCATCACCTCCAGCAACACGCTTCTTCATGAAGGCCACCCCCAGAGGGGGTGGCATGAACATTGAATTGGAGAGCACGATTTCTTGTCCATCATGCAGTTTCTCATGGTTATTGCAGATGCCCATCAATGCTTGTCTGGCATTTGTGCCTTGTCCTCAGTGTGCTGAGATACTGCGCCCAAGAACAGGAGATTGTTGCGTGCCATGCTCATATGGAGACAATAAGTGTCCACCCATACAAGTGGACGGCGACTGTTGCTGATCAAAGCAGGTCGGCCAATTCATCTTGGATAATCTGCACGGCCTCAAGGATTTCGTCCTTGTGTCGAGCACCGGTGATAACCATCTTTCCGCTACCGAAAATAAGGCATACGACCTTGGGATAATCCAAACGATAAATGAGACCAGGGAATTGCTCTGGTTCGTATTCGACCTTGTCGAAAGGTAGGTGAAAAGTCAAGTTGTTGAGGTTCAACTTTCGTGGTAGGCCAGCCAATGGAGTACCCATCTTCATGTCGAGAGTATCTCGTAGAGCGGTTCCATCGTAATCCTCTGGGTAGTGTAGGGCATATGTTGCCACCATGTTCTGGACTTCAATCTCTACATCCTTCAGGTCCCATGTGGTGATTCCAGCTTTACGAAGGTCTTTGATCATCCGATCGATTCCAGTGTGAATGTTCTGTTCATCTTTACCACCAGTACAAACTGCACGACCACTGCGGAACATGAGGATGGCTAGTTTAGGGTCAGTGACTCGATAAACCACTCCAGGGAATTGCTCAGGTTCATACTCACAATTGAGTTGAATTGCGATATCAGGTAGGTCAAGTTCTTCGGCGACTCGAGTAGAGGCGACCACATTCACCACAGTTAGACGTTCTTCATCCTTGTTCATGGTATGTCCGCTTATAAACCCCTATTTAAAGAACACGGCGACATAGATGCTCATCATCTTATGAATCTGCAACCCCCGGGGTCCAGAATGGAACATTTTCATCGTCGTCTATTCTCACTCCAGAAGTACCCAATGAAGTGACAATACTACGGCCACCTGCTAATTCGATGGCTTCAGCAGTTTGTTTTGGTTCTCTGGTCAATGCAATCATGCATCCACCACCCCCAGAACCAGTTAATTTCACCCCAAGGCTGTAGTTCGCTGCTGCCTTCACTAGATTCTCCAGTTCTGGTGAAGAAACCCCCAATCCTCTGAGCAATAGATGATTTTCAGTCATACATATTCCAACGGCTTCCATATTCCCCTTCTTGAGAGCATCAGCACCACGTCGAGCAATAGAACCGATGGTTATGATCTCGTTCATCCGTTCTGGTTCAGCCGCAAGCATTGATGCCACCCTTTCCACCATCTTCCCAGTAGGGGAGTATTTGCCAGTATTTCCTATCACCAACCAAACATCATCCTGTGGGACTGGAACATCATGAACTTCCCAGTTCCTTTTTCCCTCTGGAGTTGAAAGTTGTCGTGAATATCTCCAGTCGAGTCCCTTCTCAAAGTCATCTGAAAGCAGAGTGCATCCTCCATGCGAAACCGTGCTGCTGTCTATCGGGCTGGCCCTCCCTTTCTGGACTTCTGCTTCAATAGCGTGAGCAAGAATCGCACATTCGTCTTCATCGATTGCATCCTTGCCCAATAATCTCCTACCACCATTTCTAATGAAGCCGGCTTCATGGCCTCTTCTAGGCTCATTGTAAGGGTCGGTCTTCAATTCAGATGAGAATCCTTCACACCACCCCTTCTCATCTACCCGTCTGCCGCGTGCAGCTCTCAAGGCAGCGCTGAAGGCAACAGAAAGTGCAGCAGATGACCCGAGTCCTGCGGCGCTCGGGAGTTTACTGTTGATAGCGATATCCAATGATGGTGTTTGCTCACTCAGATGCCACAATCGTTTTCGAAGTCCTTCCAGATGGGGGTGTTTCTCTGCAATGAATGGCACTCCCTCTAATTTCCAGGTGGCGCCAGGTTTCTGATGTGTCTTTATCGAGATGGTCACTCTCTGGTCGATGGCTACGGCCACAGCCGGTTCACCATAGACCACAGCATGCTCGCCGAACAGGATGCACTTGCCTGGAGCACTGGCAACGACCATGGCAACAGGGTGGGTCACTCACTCATCATCCTTCGCTTGTAGCCGTTGCATTGAAGGGCGATTCGCCCTCGTGGTGGCAGCGGGGAGGTCCATGGAACATCCAATGAGTCTGACTTATCTTGGAATACCGGGATGGGTCGTGTTGTTTGTTTTGTGGTTGACAGGACTATTCTTCTTCTGGAAACAGACTTCACATGCTATCAAATTGATTCGTCTTGGTAAGCCAGAGAATCGAAAGGATAATCTCAAAGCAAGAGCATGGGAATGGTTCACAGGTTGGTTGGGTCAGAAACGAGTTCTGGAGGACAGAGTCATCGGTGTCATGCACGTGATGATGTTCTGGGGATTCTTGATGATAGGTTCTGATGTTTTCGATTTATCTACAGGTGGTCGTTTTGAGAATATGATCATCTGGTTCAGTCCATTATTGGGCGACCTGTGGAATGGAATGGTCGAGGTGGGATATGCTTCGGCTTTCGTTGGCGCATCTGCTGCATTGTTCCGAAGGGTGGTAATCCGCCCTGAGAAACTCAAGCATGAATCCCAGTTCGAGGGCAATGCTATTCTTGTGACCATCCTGACTATCTGTACGACTGCTTTCATTGTTGAAGCAGGCGAGAATCCGTCTTCCACGTGGGAACCTATAGGTCACCTTGTTTCAGGTTGGATTTCAGATCTGGCATTCCATGATGTTCTCGTCATCTATTCATACTGGCTGCATATGGCCTGTCTTGCTGGTTTCCTTGTGGCAATTCCTGCCTCCAAGCATATGCATCTGGTGATGGCCTTCCCGAATGTCATCTTCCACGATCGTGAAGGTCTTGGCGTCATGAAGCCAATGGATGTAGGCAAGGATGGCAAGGCGGTCTTGATTGAGGAATTGGAACTAGAATCATTTGGTGCAAAATCATACAGTGATTTCTCATGGCGTCAATTGATTGATGGTTGGGCCTGTACACATTGTGCTCGTTGTCAAGATGTTTGCCCAGCATATGAATCGGGTAAAGCTCTCAATCCGATGACAATTGTTAATGATGTACGCGAGTATGCCAACGAGCATGCAGCCGTATTGCTTGCTGGCGAGGCTCCAGAGGAGAATATGATTGCTCGTTTCAATCCAGATGCAATTTGGGCCTGCACCACTTGTCACGCTTGCGTGAATATCTGTCCAGTGTACATTGAGCACGTACCAAAACTGACTGAGACTCGCCGCCATCTGATGATGGAAGCAATGGAATATCCAGAGGAACTCGATGTTGCGATGGGGAATCTTGAAGTGAATTCAAATCCATATGGATTCGGACCTCATGAAAGGGCTGATTGGGCAAGCGATCTTGATGTCAAAGTGGCAGAACCGGCAGAATACATCTATTTCGCTGGTTGTGCGGCATCTTTTGATGAACGAAACAAGGAAGTTGCAAGAGCCACTATCCAAACTCTTCAGAATGCCGGATTGGATGTTGGAATCCTAGGGATGCAGGAAGGCTGTTCGGGAGATCCTGCCCGTCGAGCTGGAAACGATTTCCTGTTCCAAATGTTGGCTGAGTCCAATCTTGCTACCTTCCAAGAGCTTGGGGTCAAGAAGGTGATAGCCTCTTGTCCACATTGTTTCCATACTCTTGGTAAGGAATATGGAGCATATGGTGGAGGTGAGTTGGAGGTTATTCACCATTCACAGATTATCGCTGAACTACAGAAAGAAGGCAAATTGCCGGTACCATCGAGTGATGAAAAGAAAGTCACTTTCCACGATCCATGTTATCTTGGAAGAATTGGTGATGAGACTGAAGCCCCGCGTTCAGCCATCGGCGGAGTTGATGTTGAAGCACGGAGACACGGAAGAGATTCATTCTGTTGTGGAGCGGGGGGTGCTCAGATGTGGATGGAAGAAGATGCTGACAAGAGAGTCAATGAGATTCGCGCCAAAGAATTGGCAGAAACCGGTGCTGACATTGTGGCAGTCGGCTGTCCTTTCTGTAGCACCATGGTCTCTGATGGACTCAAGTCAACAGGAAATGAGATGGAAGTCTTGGATATTGCAGAGATGGTTTGGGAGACCATCAAGGAGAATGACCTCAAGGCTCAGGCTCTGAAGTCTGAAGAGGAATGAGGTCCCACCTGAAAGAGTACATCGATAGCATGAATCCGAGGAACACTATCCATTCAAAGAATGCAGAGAATAACATAGTGGTTCTTTCCAGATCGAGATTCAATTCAACTTTGATTTCTGGATGTTCATTTATCGCCAGTTTGAACAATGTAGTCATCAATATCAGGCTGATGACGGTGATTGGAATAGCAATTCTGCGAATTTTGGCTCCTCTCTCGTCAAGTTCCAGCAGGCGTCCAGAAAGTTGGATGAATATGGCCCAAGTGGTGCCTCCAATGAATATCATTATCGCGAACAGCAGATGTTCTTCCATATGCGACGTCCATCGGAAACAAGCCACTCCTAATCCACCGATTCCTGTTGCAATTCCTGAAACAAGGCTGGCATGTACGAACCAGTGTGTTTGTTCACTCTTTGAACGCAGAATTTCCCACATACGCCAAGTCACTATGATATCGAGCACTCCTGTGACCGCCAAGCCGAATTTGAAGGTCCATGCTTCAGGGCCTGCATGGTCGGTCTCAGAGATGAATGGCAGCCAGATTCTTGCATGTCCAGTGGCTTGATGCAAGATGTAGGAAAGAAGAATGGATGTCACTGGAACAATGATGGACAACACCCATAGGCGCTGAGTTCTGATGTCCCAAACATCATTGGACATGGTGTTGGCATGGGTTTCCCCTATTGAACGATGCAGTATGATGATACACACCGCATGATGATTCAGATTCTCTGCGCGGGATTGAAGTCAGTCTTGCTCTTCGCCCAGCCTGATGCCCCTGCGAGTGCACGATACCCTCCGTCGTCAAAAGGTCGATTTTTCGACCATGGAGCCAAGCAAGGTCAAGATGTACGTCTGTGGAGTTACTGTCTACGACCTATGTCATCTTGGACACGCTCGTTGTTACATCTCCTTTGACCTCATCCATCGTTGGCTCGAGTATTCAGGATACGATGTCCTCTATGTTCAGAACTTCACTGATATCGATGACAAGATAATTGCTCGTTCCATAGAGAGTGGAATCGATTGGAAGGATATTGTTGAAGATAATATTGAAGCATATTATGCAGATATGGATCTGCTCAACATCTTGAGAGCGGACATCTATCCTCGATGTACTGAATATGTTGAGGAGATGGTGGCCATCACCGAGTCTTTGATCGAAAAAGGCCACGCATATGTCGCCGACGACGGAGTATGGTTCCATATTGAATCTGCTCCCGAGAAGTATGGGCTTCTGACCGGCCAGAACATCGAGGCAGTACGCGGTGGAGCCGGGGGTAGGGTCGCCGATTCAGGAAAGCGTGACCACAAGGATTTCGCCTTGTGGAAAGCAGCGAAACCGGGTGAGCCAACATGGGAGAGTCCATGGGGAGAAGGACGGCCAGGCTGGCATATTGAGTGTACAGCAATGAGCATGGATCACTTGGGTGAACAGTTTGACATCCATGGAGGTGGACAGGATTTGTTGTTCCCACATCACGAGGCGGAGATATTCCAAGGCGAGTGTCACAGTGGATCTTCCCCTGTTGTCCATCATTGGTTGCACAATGGCTTTGTCAACATGGACGGTGAGAAGATGTCGAAGAGTCTGGGTAACTTCTGGACAATCCGAGATATATGCGAGAAGATTGAACCTCTTGTTCTTCGTTTCGCTCTTATCAATGCCCATTATCGCTCCCCAATAGACATGAACGAACAACTTCTGCACGATGCTGGAAAGAATCATGGCCGTTTATTGGAAGTCTACAAACAGGCGCTTCAATCAATGACCGAGACTCCGGTACCATTGCCGCAAGGTGACATATCTTCACCGATACCGGTAGTGAAATCGTTGGGTCTGTTGGAGAAGATGGCTCAGGGTTTCGCTCTGGCCATGGATGATGATTTCAATTCAAGAGAAGCGGTTGCCAAGGTTCTGGGTGGAATCAGGGAAATCGGTAAGGTACTAAATTCTGAGATGGAGTCTAATGATAAGGCAGCATTTGCCAATCATGGAGTAGAATGGGTCGAGGAGTTCGCAGGTTCAGTTCTTGGATTATTGCCGCCAAGGGATGAGATGTTGTCGAAAAAGGTCGACCCGCGCAGGGAAGAGATCAGCGAGCAGGTCGAAGAACTCCTCATGAAGCGGGCAGATGCTCGTGCTTCCAAGGATTGGCCGGCCGCAGATTCCATCCGAGACCAATTGAGTGAATTGGGAGTTACAGTGGTTGATACCGCTGATGGGCCGACTTGGGAATTGGATTGAAATCCTCTTGTGGAGTCTTCAATCCCGATATGGGTCTTCAAGCAACCACATCCCTGCTCGCCAGAGCAGTAGTAGAGCGATTATCGATATGCCAGCCCCATATGTTCCAACTCCGATTTCCCAGTTGTTTCCAGCACTGGCTTCTTCTCTCGACCACCGCCAGATGGAGATGAAGAGAATCATCAGTACAGCAGTAGCAGAAAGGCCAGCCATCTGGAAACGTTCTCTACGTTGCCACATTCCCACTGCACTCATCAAGGCAAGATATGCGGGGAACAACAGGACCAATGCCAAGATGAGCCCGACCCAACCGCCTCGTAACGAATCCTGAGCCAATAGTTCGACCACTGAGATGACAGCAACGTTCCCGTCTCCATCAGTGCTGCTGAACATATTTCCCACCAATAGGAATGCAGTGGCAGTGAGTGACGATAGGAAGGCTCCTATGAAGACCAAACGGGTTGTCAGGGAGGGGGCATCGACATGCGGCATTGGCGCCATGACGGCCGATGAAGCATCTCAGGTTTCAGTATTCGCCTTGTCGGGGGTGCTGGAAGGAAGGGCATCGATAGGAGGAAGATCAGGTATGACAGCGGCCTCAACCCCCTGTGGTTCTTCCATCCATGGGTCCAGAGCAGGCTCTTTCTTTCTCAATAAGACCACGGCTGCAAGAATCAGTCCTCCAATCCCAATGCTGACGGTTATCCAGATCCAAGTGGAGGTTTCCATTCCACCTGCCTTGGTGGCATCAGATTGTGCATTCTCATCACCACATCCTTTTGAGTCGCATCTCCAGGTTGAATCTCCTTGACAAACGCAATATCTGCAATCAGCGCTATCTGGAGGTTTGGTCTCGCCGGGGGAACAGGTTCCTCCTTCAACCACGGAGTCATCAATTCCGACATCGCTAGGATTCGTCTCATTGTCGGTGTTTGTCGTGTTACCGTCATCTTCCCCACCATTGTTTGAACCACCATTATTGTCCACTGACTCACTGCCATTGAATACGGAACCAGCCTGCCAATCGAGAGAAACTTCTCGCTCACCATCCTCCTTCATCTCGATTCCATAGAATGTATCGTAGATCCACGCCATGTCTCCTTGGGCATTGGCTGTCTCTGAGTTGTTGAGGACACTGAAATAGCGGTCATCACCCCATGTGAAGAGTGGGTCTAGAGGAACTGCATCGACCTCTCCATAAGAGCCTGAAGCCCACATATCATCGAAGTCGCTGCGGTCGTCAAAACTATCTCCGAAGTGTGCGAACATCTCCTCTCTGTCAAAGCGCATGGCCATCGTCAAATCGTCGACGATAGATTCCCAAGATTGCGTTCCTTCGTCAATTCCAGTGTAGGTGACATCGAGCGCTTTGTCATAGGTTCCATCGATTGAGACAATCTCGAAATCACTGCCCTTCATTGCCTGCATCAGGTCAATGTCTCCGAATAGAGGCAGACCTCCCATGATAACCAATCTGACATCAGGGTCGACTGCAGCAATGAGATTCCGGTATGGGTCCTCGTCGAAGGAATCGATGATGGCGAAATCGGCTGCCATCCCTGGCGCTATTCGACCTATCTTGTCAGCCCAATTCATGGAATCTGCAGCATTGGATGTTACCATCTGCACCATCTCATAATCACTGAAAATGTCTCCAAGAATCTTCTCATCCCACATATCAGCGGTCTTGAGTTCGTGAAGAGGAGATTTTGTCCCAGATGGTGCCCAATCTGGAGCCAATGTGATGGTCAGTCCGGATTCCTTGGCAGCAGCAACATCTGTGGTCTGCCCGTAGAGTAGAAGATTGGAGGTCGGCGACCAAACCAGACTTGCTCCAACTGTAGCCATCTTATCGAATTCGGTAGAGGTCAATGCGGTGCCATGGATGAGGACCAATTCTCCGACCAGCAGGCCGTTGTTCTCGATAATCTCGAATTCATCTCTGCTTGATTGGTCGACTCCTTCAGCCAGATGCAGGAACCAAGCATCAAGATTCCCTGATGAATTCCCATTTTTGATATGGTTGCCGGAGTAATCTGTTGGCAGTTCAAGGATCTTGGTCTCGATGTCGTCCTTCCCCCAGTTGTAATGTTCGATGTTTCTCGCTAGTATCGAATCGTAGGTATCTCCACCGTAGTTATGCCCATCACCCTGAATTGAAGTGGTTCCACCCACTACTTCTTTCATCTCGACATACTTCATGGCCTGACTTTCCATGTTCCAATATGGCTGTGAGTGAATTGATATCTTCACTTTGGAGACCTCAGGCCCGTAATCTGGATGGTCGGTCCATTGGTATCGGTTCTGATACCCTCCCCATTCATTCCTGTTGCTTTGTGAAAGATGGACATCAAGGTCCCACAATGGGGCTATATTGTAGGTCAAATGTTGGTGCATATCGATTAGGCCGGGATATATCGTTGCCCCGGTATGATGCACAGGTATTCCTTCTGTATTGACGCCTAGGGGAGGCTGTTCTCCAGTGTTCCACAATGCTTCTATCTCTCCATCTGTCACCATGATAGAACCGTTCAACAACACTTCGGAATAACTCTGCATTGTGACCACTCTTCCAGTGAGGATGTAGGAGTCCTGATGGATGTGGTCGTTTGGAGTGTAACAGCGGCCGGTGTAGGCGTTCGAGGAGTCACTTCCTATCCAACCAGGAGTGGGTGGTTCCACCTTGTCCAGAGTGCCATTATTAGGAACATATGAGGTATCCCACCATGAGTCTTCAGCGGGATAAGAGAGACTGTCGACCAGTGTGCCGTCCGGCATCCTCAGATTGACAGTGTCGGAGTCAAAATAATCGAGTTCAATTCCAGTGTCTGCACGGAAGAATACTATGCGTGCATCAGGATACAGGGTCGTGTTCCATCCAATCGAACATTGAGCAGAACCTCCTTCTAACGAATCATCCAGCCACCAGTTGGAGATGTTGACCGCAACATCACCACGATTCCATAATTCAATGAATTGGTCGGAAGAAGAACTGATTATCCCATCACCGTTCCAATCGGTTCCATTGTGTTCTTCATCACTTGGTGAGACCAAGATCTCAGAAATGACTACATCGGGCACTGAGTCATCAGCAGCACTGTTGTCGAATGGAAAATTGACCAGTGATAACAGCATCAATGATGCGAGAATGAAGGCTCTTTTGGAGGGCGTCATTGGCTTGCCGAAAAGCAGCGAGTTGATGAATGCAACTAGTCACTGTGGCAGCCCTGTTTCGGCACCATGACCCCTTTCTTTCAAGTAGGTAGTCACGAACCCACATGGCGGGGTGCATCTATTGAGCAGGACCTTGGATATGGATTGGAAGAATATTGAGGCCACATTAGTGGATAATGAGACTGTTTTCATAGACATCTGGAATCCAAATGATTCGCTGGGAAATGGATTTCAACCTGTCTTCAACAAGGTGGCTGATGACCACAAGGATGTCAAATTTGCACGCATCAACGCTGATATTGAACCCGACTTAGCCAAGGCTTTGGGTGTGGAAAGTACTCCTACTCTGATAGTGGTGAAGAAGCGTATGGACATTCTACAGAAGACAGAGCAACTCGGAGAACAGATGCTGCAGGACCTCGTTGAGGTCGTTCGCGGAATTGATGTTGATGAATTGATGATGAGTACTTGAACCATAGATGGTTGAATATCGTAGTTCTTCACAATTTTCACCGACGGTTTCAAGTCTGAATCCTTACCTGTGGTGGTTACATGGGCAATCTCGGTCACCGCCTCGGAGGGGATGTACTTCCTCATGCTGGTAATACCTTGCAGTGTCTGCGTTCGGCGAGGGGATTACAGGTTCACAAGAAATTTCGCTATTGGGAGTTCGATGTTCATGAGACCAGCGATGGAGAATTAGTGGTCTATCATGATGATTCTGTCAGCATGGATGGTGTGCCAATATCTTTGAATGAATTGACATCCAAACAGTTGAGGAAGGTCGCTAAAGAGGAATTGGAGATTGAGATTCCCACATTGAGCGAGGTTCTTGAGGCTCTTGGGGAGACCGAGAAACCTGTGCGGGTGGAGATAAAAAATCTGCACTCCGATAAAGGTAAGCAGAAGTTTATCGATTTGGTGGCGGATGCCAAGGATGAACATGGTTGGAACTGCAAGGTGATAGCATGGAAAGACCGCTTCCGTAGGGTGTTTCCTAGTGAAGAAAGAGAACGGTGGGGCGAGGCATTCTCAAAGCGGAATCTTGCGCTTTGTCGTGTTGGTCTACATCATGTTGATCTGTTCAAGGCCCATAGCAATACGGTTGGCAGAATGATGTTCACATTAGGTCTGGGACCAATTTCTCGGCGCAAATGAGCAAAGCCAATCAAAATATACAGCCGCCCATAGGGCGGCTCATGCATAGCCGTGGACGAGTGTCTTTCGCGCTGTTCGTTCTGTTCTCCTTGATGAGTGGTTGTCTGGGAGATGACAAGGTATCCAAGGCCTCGGTGGAGGAAGTCGATGCGTTCTCAGAACATGTTCAGGTAGACCCGGGGATGGAAACTCTCCAAGACCTTCGCAGTTTCACTTCTGTTGACCTTGCATTTGTTGAAAACTTGACATTGCTGGCTGGTGAATGGTTTGATGATGATGAGGCTAATCTGACATTTGTTGAGGAATTGTTTGAGAATGGTCATGCCAGCAATTTTCAATGGGCAGTTTATGACAAGAATTTCGGTGGAAATTGTTGTGAGCATTATATCGCTGCTACCAAGGAAGGAAGCATCCTCAATTTCGGGGGGGAGTATCCGGTATGGACTCACGATCGTGGACATGAATGGGATACTTACCTTCCATCGGTGATTCCAGATACGCAATGCAGGACTCCTGCTCCGACCGCACCCGGTCAAGAAGGTCTGGGAGAGGGCAGTATCGTTCAGGCAGTCAATGGCGACTTGATTTCCATGGGTTGGTTTCCATATGTTGGTCTTGATTTGAAACTGGACAAGTTCTATGCTTTCCTCTACGATGAGGAACAGGGGCAATGGAGTTGGTGCTACAATCGAATCACTGAGCCTTTCTATGACCGTTCATGGCAGGTAGAGATTGCCGGCCCAATCTCCTCCAACATCGGTGGTAATGATTGGGGTAGTTTCGTTATCTCAAATTTCTGGCATCAGACTCAGAACGTTGGAGGTCAAGTCTCGATAGACGGCCTCAATTACTACCCGATTTCTTTCCCTGGACGCAGTGATAATCTAGACATGGTTGAACTCGAACTGCAACAGGAGGAACTGGGAGTGGAGTGGGATTTCACAAAACCGCACAAGGAGATGCGCGCCTTCCCGATTCCACAAGGCGGCCTTCTATTTCCAAATTACTTCGATAATGGTGATGATGCATACCTAGGGACTGCTTTGACTTGGGTGGCTGACCCCCAACTCGTCGAGGGTGGAATGTGGATTGGTGAATGGTATCGCCATCAGGTCGATGGAGCTGGACTACCCTCGGAGTACTGCTCATTCGAATCCAGCGGAGGTCTGCATTGTATCGAAAGAAATGGCCTTACTTTCATTCACCGGTTATCGTTGGATGGAGGTCATGTCTGGGAGAATTACACGTATGATTTGACGGGTCTTGCAGCTGATATTGAAGAATGGGAATTCCATCTTAGTGGAGAGCATGATCTGGCAATTATGAACGTGAGATACCAGAGCGCTGCTGGACCAGATGTCGATGTCGTCTTTCACATCAGGGATTTCAGCGAGAGTCTTGCTCCCGATTCCTTGACTTTCATTGGACTGGGAGATCTTGATTCAACC
>Ga0187827_10001299_pt1 | contig 37196 bp, 31 predicted proteins | sample ETNtaG_39_FD_167969 | JGI IMG/M metagenome (GOLD analysis project Ga0187827, IMG submission 167969) | Marine microbial and viral communities from oxygen minimum zone, Eastern Pacific Ocean - ETNP2014_SV_150_PacBio MetaG (Illumina Assembly) | ecosystem: Environmental > Aquatic > Marine > Hypoxic...
TTCAGTTCTACTGGAACTTCATGAATAATTTCCGAAGATATCAGTCACCAGCTATGATTGAAGGAATTGCGAAGAAGCAATGGACATGGAAGGATTTTTTAAGTTATAGTTTTGCGGTGTAAATGAGGACAGTACCCAATTTCGAAGATACCAATAATTTTTTATCTATTGACGTGTTTCTATTTTGTGGTTATACTTCCAATTTATATCCATTAGAAGATATCTAATAGAGCTTAACCTAGGGGATGGAATAGGGTGCTTAAATTAAACGGGGCATTCTATTCAAGGTGCTCTAAAAAGGATCTTAGAGGGAGGGAAGTGCAGATGGATGGAAATCAGGGAAAGAGTAATGACGGGGGTCTAGAAATATCTCCCGTAAAATCGAACAATACAAAGAGTATTAACGAAAGTGATCTCGGCCAAACACGATTCGAGGATTCCAGGGGAGGCGGTTGGAAAATGGCTCCGGAATCTGAATTGATTATTGAGAGAAGTACAGAGTCAACAGAAGAACCAGTAAGTTTGAAATCCGGGCTACTCTCTTACTGTCTGAGTTGCAAAAAAAAGGTACCGATCGAAAAAGCCACCCTGGTTACCCTATCAAACGGCCGTCAGTCCATTCGTAGCATATGTCCGGATTGCGGCGGAAAGGTATCTAGAATAGTTGGGAAAAATTCCCTTGGAAATATGCTTCTTCAGGAGAATAAGGGAATACATGCTTTCTGTTTAAGGTGCAGGGAAAGGATCCCGATACACGATCCCACGTTTTTCAAGTTGAAGAACGGCCGACGTAGCATTAGAGGTTCATGTCCTTTATTTAGTGGGAAAGTATCACGAATCGTCGGAAAAAATGCTGTGAAGCAAATGCTCGGAGAAAAAAGTGGGGTCGGGGCATTTTGTTTAAGGTGCAAGGAAAGGACAACGGTGGATGATCCATCCTTATTCAAGCTCAAGAACGGTCGGCGTTCCATCCGGGGTTCCTGCCCGTTGTGCAAGGGTAAAGTTTCAAGAATCGTCGGAAAAAAAGTGTTTGAAGAAATGCTTGCAAGCCATGAGAGCGAATACCATGCATATTGTTTGAGATGTAAGGAAAAGGTACCTGTAAAGAAACCCGCGTTCCCTACTTTGAAAAACGGACGTCATTCCGTTCGTGGATTTTGCCCATTATGCGATGGTAAGGTCTCTCGAATCCTAAAAAAGGTTGAAGAAGCAATACTGGTTGAAAGAATGGAGGAGGAACATCCGATCGAGCCGGAAGTACCTGAAGAAACGGTTGTCGAAGAGGAACATCTCGATGATAAAATCGAGGTCCCTCCATGGTCGGATATTAGAAAAGATATCTCTTCGGCATATTGCTTTCGATGCGGAAAGGAACTCTCAGATTCTGAAACAATAAACGATCCATCCGGTAAAGGGGATGAGACGGCTCGAGCTTTTTGTATTGATTGTCTTGAATATGTCTATCAATATCTTGATCCTTCTGTGGGCCTGAATAAGACCATCAGGGCTTATGTCAAGAAGAAACGCAGACAATCCATTAAAACCGAGGATACACCTGAGAATCCGGAAATGGAGTATATTCAAAAAGCCTCTAAATACGAGTGGAGAGTAACAACGGTTGAAACAAACGTCCCCTCTCCGGACACTGAAAGTGAAGTTGAGGAGGAATCCCAACCGAAATTGTTGGATTCATCTACGCTGCCTTTGATCGATTACGACAAGAAAGAATACCAATCCTCCATGGAGAGCGAAGAGGAGTCCCTAGGTGTGGAGTCCGAGGAAAGCGAGGGTAGTGACCAGGAAGTAAGAGAAACTATCGATGCATTGTTAAAGGATCTGAAGGATAAAAAAAGACAGGATACCGTATCGGAAGAGAAGATCGAGGAATCTGAGTTCGAACAGAATATAAAGAAGGAGAAAATGATACGAGAGATACTCCCGTTGTATGAAAAAGAGCGCATATCGAGGGACCTGGAAAAATACGGTAGGTTTTCACTAATAATGCCTTTCCGGGGATTCTCTGATCAGGAGCCTGTTGAGGAGGAGATACCTCCTGAGTTGGAGCCTGTAGAGGAAGAAGCGGAACCGCCTGTGGTGGAAGAGGAAGCACCTGTGCTTGAATTGATCCGCGAGGAGATCGAGGAGCCGCCTGTGGTGGAAGAGGAAGCCGAGACAACGGAGGAGGAAAGGATCTCTCTCAACGAGATATTGGACGAGATGCTCGAAGGCACAGATGAAACGGGGGAGGATGTGGAGGAACTTGAACATTTGGACCGAATCCATGGAACCTCAACCAGTCATGAAGAGATCGTCATTAGGCAATGCCGCAGTTGTGAGCGTAATTTTTGTCTGGAATGCGCTAATATGGCCAAAACCGAGATAGGATACCATAATATTCCCGAGGAGACATTCAGCGAATATTTTGAACCACTATGTATCCACTGCTGGGAAAAATTCCAGGTAAGATTCGAGGAAGCTCAAGTTCCCGAGGAGGAGGTCCGGTCTGCCCCGGTGGAAATGCCTGATGATACGGATGAGTTGGACGAAACCCCTTATGACGATTGGACCAGAACCGGCACCAAAACCAATGAGAGGGTCCGAACCGTTGAGGATAAGAAGGACCGTCGAAAGAAGATGAGAGAGAGGATTGAACTATTACGCAGGATCCGGGATATCAGGTGGAAAGTGAGCTCACCAGAGGAACCCAAGGTCGAGAAAGTAGTTTCGGTGGAAGTACAAGAGGTAGAACCCGAGGAGAAGGAGGATGAGTATATAGAACCTCACGATGGCAGACCATCGTCTAAATTGGTGAACTCCATCGGCATGAGACTTAACCTGATCTCTCCTGGGTCATTCATAATGGGCAGCAAAAGGTGGTCGGAGTCCCAACCGGTTCGCAGGGTCAATATAAGAAGACCGTTCTATATCAGCATCTTTCCGGTCACCCAAAAGGAATGGAAATCGGTTCTTGGCAACAATCCCAGCTATCCAAAGGGTGACTACCTACCAGTTGTGAACGTATCATGGAACGACTGCCACAAATTCATAATGAAGCTCAACGCATTGGAAGGTTCTCTAAGGTACCGACTTCCCACTGAAGCCGAATGGGAATTTGCCGCGAGAGCTGGAAGCACCGGACGCTACAGTTTTGGCGACGACGTAAGCAAGTTACCCCTGTATGCATGGCTGGGAGAGGATTGGGATGTGGGTGAGCTGCATCCTGTGGGATTGAAGCGGTCGAACGAATGGGGATTATACGACGTTCATGGTAATATATGGGAATGGTGTCAGGATAACTGGCATCCCAACTTCAACGGCGCTCCCGCTGACGGACGGGCATGGGAAGGTGGAGGTGATGTGAATCGGGTCAGGCGCGGAGGCACGTGGACACATGATCCGGAACATTGCGAGACCGCTCATAGGAACCGGAACGGTGCAGGTTATCGGTACAAGTACCTGGGATTCCGCATCGTAAGGTCCATCTAGATATCGTGCCTGAGCCCTGGATCGGTCTAGGATTGTTAATTTAAAATAATGAAGCGGAATCGGCCCTCCGGGCATTCGTTGCATTCCGGCGCATCAAATAGATACGCCTGAATCATCGGGACTTTCCCCTACGGGCCCCGATTACGCGCACATTGTCAAGCTGAAAACCTCGATTTTTCGTCGAGCTTTTCACCATTGACAATATCCAACACCAAAATATATTTATCGTATTATTGTGATTCCGCCGCAGAATTTGATATTGAAGATTGATAAATGGGCCTGTAACGGTGCATCGAAGATACACCTGACAGGCAACCATTTACTCACTGCGTTCATAAATGGGCCTGTAGCTTAGCATGGTGGAGCACTCGGCTGATAACCGAGAGGTCCCCGGTTCGAATCCGGGCTGGCCCATCATTTTTTTTGTTTGAACTTAATCCGGGGGTATACTATATCTTTGATTCAGCGGAATCGGCCCTTCGCGACCACGATTCCGCGAACATTGTCAAGCTGCGAAGTACGCATCATTGACAATATGCACCAGGACACCGGGCCGCAAGGATGACAGCTTACAAGGTGGATAAGCTATTGACCGGAAAGAGATGGTTCAAGGATCGTACCTATCCCCACAAGTTCTTGAGGATTCATCAGGTTTGGAGCTAAGGGGATGTTCGTCTATCAGTCTCCTTGAATAAGATATTCAAGCACAAAAGGTATGGGGTTTTAATGATAGACTCTCTCAAAAGTTACAAGTTGGTTATATTCATCAAATGTTATCCTAAATTCTCTAAAGATTGTATCTCGTCCTAATAATGTATGTCTAAAATTAGATTCTTCGGGTACTAATACCGTTACTCTTGGTAAAGCCATTTCTTCATCGTTTATTATAAAAACTAAAGTTGTCTCTGTCTTGTAAACATCCACCTTCCCTCCAACACCAATTACTTCCATCATATTTTTTGGTTTTAATTTTAAACCTACTTTACTTGCTATATGTCGAGGTATAAATGTAAAATCGGCTCCAGAATCTATTAGAGCTAAAACTTTCTCAGAACCTTTCCTATATTGTACTTTTATCGGTAAGCGTGGTCGTGGTTTATCATTTTTAAATAATTTGACATAGGGAAACTCAATTTCATTCATAATACATAGACTCCCTTAGGGGGAACATTTACAGTAATTCTATCCTCCCCGGGATATTTTTTATCCACAACTTCATATAATTCTTCTAAGTCTTGACCATGTGCTACAACGGATTCCCTAGCTATAATCGCCCATTCTCCTACATAATCACTAAGGTCCGCCTGAATAAGCCATTTGTAATTATCTTCCATCTTCGTCACCCTCAATATCAACCTATATACACCAAACAGAAAGATACGACAGTAGTTCCATTTAGATATATAAAGATTCTATGGATACTTATATTTTCCGGTTAAATTGACTAATTCCATGCCATATTTTAGTGGGTGCCAGCTTACTCTACAATCAACAAACGAACTTCGATCAATTGGTCAATTATCCTGAGAACGCCCTATTACCTACAAGTTTCTTATTTATACTTTACTAGTTTTCTCGTTGATTTTAGCACCCTTGAAGCACTCATTTATTAGACTAAATGCACCCTCCCAGCATGCTAGTGATCTAGAGCATAGCCGGTCCTTAGAGGTCTACTGATACCTCTAGACAATACCCCATGCCTAAAACACGCTGTAGAGGAGCAAATCAACGACATAAATAAATACTACACTAATCTATTTGGTTATACATTATTCTGGTAGATGATAACATGAGAAATGCACATATATTAATATGCGGGATCGTTCTGATCCTTGCTGTTTTTTTACCGAATGTAGCTGCTGACAACGATAGTATGAAACTGCTTCTGACATTAGATCAGAAGGATTATTCCAGCGGAGATACGGGAAAGGTAACAGTGCATGTTTTCGACAAGGGAGAATATGTCGAATCGGACGAAATACCTAACTGCACGATAAAAGCGGGAGATTATTCAGATGAGATTGAACGGGAAATTACTCTTGAAAAGAAATCCACCGGAATATATGAGAGCGATTTCAAGATATTTACCAGTGATGCAGATGATTTCGACAGAATGACAATTTATGGGGATGCCACCTACGGAAAGAGCGATGAGACCGATACGGAATATAACATGGATGACGACAGTCAATCATTCAATCCCAGATCAAGTGATGATACTGAAGAGGAAGTGAGTGTAACAATAATAAATGCACCCGTTTCTGCGTTTCCGGGTGATACATTCACACTGCGTATTGAGGTGGAAAAGGGGGGTGGGCTGGCTGATGCCGACGATCTCGATATCAAGTATGAACTGGCATACGAGGAGGATGGGCCCGACGAGGACGACCTGCCCTACGACAAGGTGGGCACCGGGATTTATGAAGCGACCATGGAAGTTCCAAAGAACATCAAGGAGAGCTGCAGTATCGATATAGAGGCCGAAGCCACCATCTATGGGGAGTCGGACAGCGATTTCGAGAGCGTCAAGATCGATTTCTTATCCGTATGGTACAACAAGGGATCGGTGGGCCAGACCATGTGCACTTTCGACGTCTATGTGGCGGATGCGGATGGAAAGGCGGTCTCAGATGCGGATATCAAGCTGAATTGGGATGAAGCGCAGCGTTCATCCGGGAAAGATGCGACAAAACTTACCGACAGCTCCGGGAAGGCGAGCTTCGAGATCACCTATGAAGAGGATACGTACAGTCTAGAAATAGGGGGCAAGGTCCTGAAGGACGGGAAGACCCAGTACTTCTCAGGGGAGATCGAGCTGAAAGAGGACGGCGAAGAGGATGGTGATTGGGACGAGCCAGACGATTACGGGATGGACGTCGTTCTGAAGAAGGATTCCTTGTCGGGGAAGTCTCCCTACACCCTGGAATGCAGGGTCTTTCTGGACGGACAGAGAATATCTAAAAAGGAGGTTTATTATTATCTTTATAACGATGTTAAAGTGATTGCCCACGGGGCCGTCACTACGGATATCGATGGTGAATTCTCATTCAAGTTCTCCTACAGTACAAGCGGGTCCTATGATAGTATTCAGGCATATTTCGAGACCGTCTATGGAGATTATGAGGGGTGGAGCTGGGATGACCGGGAAAATACCCTGGATGGAAAGGAATACGCCTATGAGACCGAGAATATCTGGTTTGAGAGCGATGATCTCCCGAATATAGATTTCGACGATTCCTCCATCAAGATAAGCGTGGAGAAACTGAAACGAGGTGGGTTGACGGAGGTAACGGTGACGGGCATCCCGGAGGATTTCATGCCATACATTTCCTGGGTCCCCGCCTCCGTCAACAGCGTTCAGGATATAGAAGAATGGGAGAATAGATTCGGATGGGAACAATGGGGTGGCGAGGGACTTATGGCCCAGGGAACGAGCATTTCCAGCGGGAAGGGCACCACAAAATTGATGATCCCCGAGTTCATGCCGTCAGGTAAATATACCATCTTCGCAGGATATGTCGATACATCGGGCATAAACGAGCCAGACTTTTCACTGGAAGACGCATATCACATCAACAACGTTATCGTGGAACCGGGTAAATCGGGAACCTCAACCGAGACCACCGATAGCTCATTGTTCAGTAGCAACGGCTTCATAATGCTATCGGTGGGGATTCTGGTGATTATCCTTGTCGTGATCATCGTGATCATTCTCATGGTAAAGAGAAAAAAGAGGAAAACAGTGAGTGAAGTAGTTAGGTGGGATGAGGCGGACTATGGCTACCCACCACCCGCTGAATCACATACCACGGCACCCGGTACGACCCATCCCATGCCCCAAGAGAATATTCCTAGTCCACCAGTAAAACGATCGCATGAAAACAATAATGATGAATCTAATGAATCTGCTGAGAGTTATTATGAGGGATATACCATGGGTGTGTCTCAACGAGAACAATATCCACCACCTACTCGACAAAATCAATATCAACATAGACAACCTCAATCATCCGCACCTATCCCACCAGGGCAGGCTATGACACCTCAACCAATGGTAACAACGCCACAGGTACAAACACCACCGGCACAACCAGATGTTCAAGAACAAAAGGCATTACCAGAGCATAGGTTTGCGCCGTGATAATCTACTGTTGAGATGTTCTCACCTATTGCCATTCATGGTTTGGATCAGGAACAAAGGTTAAAGATTTGGCATTCATGTTACGTTGTGTTTGATCATACCATGTTAAAAGCCATCCTCTGGGCACTTTCGCCCTTATTGGTGACCAATATGTATTTCGCATTCTTTTATCAGTTTCATGGAACATCACGCTTCTAGTTTTTTCCCATATGAATTCAACCCCATCACTCATAATATACCTCCTAAATCTTTGTGTATTGTGTCCTCTGTTAGAAAACTCATACACTATAGACTTTATCCCATTGGTTCGATTACTTTCAATTTCTATGCTCTCTGATGGTCTGTAGAGGACGTTCTAGTAATCAGATGAGTAGGAGCAAGGGAAAGGCTGCCCATAACCAACCATAAGTCTAAAATACCCGTATGCATTGCTCCTGGTAGCTAAGAACAGAAATGTAAAGAATTTATAGGATGAGATGGATGTGTCATCATTGATACCTTTATTATATACCATCATCAAAGGCCTGTGAAAGAATGACTCACGTTCATACGAAAAAAGGTATAAAGATCATTTTCATCTCGCTCATTGCATTGATTGTGCTTGGTATTATCAGCTCATTTGTATATGAAAATCTTATCAAAAGTATGATGACTGGCCGATCCATGGACCGTTTTTCTGAGACTATGGAGACAATCGAAACATCATATGATGTGTTCCATATAATTGCGCTGCTCCTGATGAGCCTGGTATTGTACGGAGCCTATTTTATGTATAAAGACAGCTCTAGTTTCAACGAGGCGCATAAACAGAAAACCAAAATCGGCTTAGTTTTTCTAGGTATTTGGATCGTTTTATCTTTTTTCTACTTTTTAAGAGAGAGTGCTGGCCTGTATATTTTCACCTTCGCGATATCCGGTATCGCATATGCAATAGGAATTTATTTGTTGGTTATGGAGATCGCACCCAAGTTCCAAAAGAATATGGTATTGGTAGGTATGATATCCATAATTGCGGCAAATATTTTCCAATTGAGTAAATTACTCATTGTTAGGAGCAGGGGCGTCGAGGGTTCTAGGCAGTATTGGAAGGATATTATTCATTGTTGCATATGATGTGTTCTCACGTCATGGTAAAAGGAGTGAAATGATATGGTGAGAAAAAAGGAAAAAACCACTAACAGCAATACTCGAGTGGCTATACCAAAAACTCTTTATTTGAAAATAAAGAATAGGATGGAGGACACGGATTTTAAATCGGTTTCCGAGTATGTAACTTATGTTCTTACAGAAGTGATCTCCTCTATGGAAGAAGAGGAGAAATCCACCGCAGACGGGGACGGGGTCTTGAACGAGGAGGAAGAGGAGATAGTAAAGAACAGACTGAGAGCTCTTGGATATTTGGATTAGCTCGGTCTGTACAAATAATTTCTCTGCGTTCTTACATAAACATTAAATTTTTTTATTAAAAATTATAACCTGGGAGAATCCGACAGATATGTCCGTACAATCCAACGATCTGATGGCCGAAGATTGGGACGTATTGATCATTCTCGATGCTTGCAGGTATGACTATTTCGCCAGGACCTATCGAGATTTTCTCAGCGGAAAACTTGAAAAACGGAGGTCGCTGGGCAGCAGTACTCCCGAATGGCGTGTAGAGACCTTCAAGAAATCTTATGAAGACATCGTATACATTTCCGGGAATCCGTATATTAATTCACGATCAAAAGTAAAAGGATTTGCCGGATCGGATCATTTTTTCAGGGTGATCGATGTTTGGGAATCACATTGGGACGCAATGGCAGGAACGGTACACCCGAAGGATATGAATGAAGTTTCAAAAAAACTATTCGGAAAATTTGAGGGAAAAAAATTCATCATTCACTATCTTCAGCCCCATGCCCCCTATCTTTCCAGGAATTTTTCATCTACGGGTTTTCTTAGACCGGACCTGAATGAAAATGTCATTCTGGACGGTGTGAAAGGGATAAAAAACAATAAACTTTTTGAGCTACTTCTGATGGATTTCGGCCATGTATTAAAAAAAATTGGCCTTCTCCGAAATGTCTGGGATGTTCGGGCCGCAATGAATTTACCTCCGTTGACTCCAATGGATGCGTTTCGCAGAGAATACGGCCTTGACGGCCTCAGGAACGCATATCACGATAATCTGAGAATTGTTCTGGAATATGTCTCAAAATTATGTAATTTTATCCTGAACATCGATGATACGAAAAATATCGTGATATCATCCGACCACGGTGAGCTATTACATCTTCCTCGTTCCAGGCTGGAATAATGATCGACAGTTTCATTTTATCAACCTTATCATGGACAAGGAGTACCAGGATATTTCTGCTATCTTTTCAAGCCTGGAAGGTTAATAATATATTGATAATTAAAGGAATGGATAAAAACATGTTCTAACGGGTATTTTATGTTCAAATCCGGTTTGATTACTTAAATATATTTGAAATCCTCGGTCACATATAAATAGAAATGTAATTATTCAAGGCGCAGGAACGTGAGACCCGTGGAACCTAAAAGGATAGGGGTTTTTGCCCTGCAGGGAGATGTATCCGAACACATTTCGGCCATGAAGAATGCCGTTCGTTCGCTGGGATATGAATACGAAGTGATTACTATACGAAATAAAGATGAGCTTGAAAGTGTCAACGCTGCAATCCTTCCCGGCGGTGAAAGCACAACTATCTACCGCCTACTTGTGAATTTTGGATTATACGACCTTTTAAAAGAGCGTTGTCTGGACACCAAAATGCCGGTTTTCGGTACCTGCGCCGGCATGGTCCTGCTCGCAAAGGAAGGAGACGAGCAGGTCCGAAAGACTGAAACGCGTTTGATAGGTCTCGTGGATGCAAAGGTTCGGCGAAATGCATTTGGGCGTCAGAAGGGATCCTTCGAAACAGCGGTTGAGATCAAAGGACTAAATGAGCCATTTCCGGCGGTCTTTATAAGAGCCCCCGCCTACGAGAAGTCTTGGGGACGAGCGGAGGTCCTATCTACCTTCCGGAATAATATAATAATGGCAAAACAGCGAAATGTTCTCGTTTCAGCCTTCCACCCTGAACTCACAAATGACATACGAGTCCATGAATTGTTTCTAAAAATGGTTGAAGCGTAGCATTTTTTTACCTTCATGAAAAGAAGCCAGGCAAAAAAAATTTTAAACCATGTCCGGTATTTACTTCTGGTGGTCAATACAAAGTTGGATAAATTCAATCAGAAACCTTGCCGGTGATGGAAAATGAAGATATGCGGATACTGTGGCGCTGAGAATGAGATATCTTATCTATACTGTGTGAACTGCAATAACGACTTGCCGAAACAGGAAAAGATCGACAAGATGCTCTCCTTGGCGCAAAAACATCTAGATAATGGTGAATTCAGGGCAGCCTATCGGCAATGTGATAAGATTCTGAAATTGAATGTGGGCTCAGCCGAATCTTGGTTCTTCCGGGCGATAAGTGCAAGGAAACTGCGAATGGCCGAACATGCCAAAGATTGTTTCACCAATGCAGGGGTGGAGTTTGATCTCGTCACATGCCCTGAATGTCGAGGCAGGAGCCTTTGCGTCCACTGCGGTGACGAAGGAAAATGTTTCATGTGCCGCGGAGTGGGGAACTGCTCTATATGCCGCGGAAACGGAACCTGCGATTATTGTGGTGGAGATGCTTCAAACTGCGCTGTGTGCAAGGGTACCGGCCAGTGCCCAAGTTGCAAGGGAAACTCCGAATGTCCGGAGTGCGGTGGAGCGGGAAGTTGCAAGTACTGCAAGGGAACCCGTGAATGTCATGTTTGTGGTGGTACCCGGAAGGCAGCCGTTGTGAAAGAGGAGGGTATACCGGCGGAGCTCCGGAAATATCTCAACATATAGTCTGATTTTTTTTTAATACGAAAAGAATGGGTAATTCAAGTCCCTTTATAGATAATTATATTAACCCCCGGCGTGTATTCTATTTCAAGGTTATAATGGTACGGGAGAAGTGGAAATCTGAGTTGTTTTATCGCTATCGAGGGCACAGACGCATCCGGGAAGGGCATCGGAAAGAGGTTTCTGAAGGAATTTCTGGAAGACAAGCTGGACTGCCCGATAGTGATGACGCACGAACCAACGAAACAGAGCATTGGCCGCTTCATAAGACAGAATATTTTGAACAGGACCTTCGATTCTGAGACCGAAGCTTTATTATTTGCCGCCGACCGGAAGAACCACTGCGAGACTGTGATAAAACCGGCTTTGGAGGCGGGACAAATCGTTATCACCGAGCGATACTTATATTCGTCACTTGCTTATCAGAGCTTCCAGGAATTCCACGACCTGGACTGGATACTAGAGATAAACTCCCAGGCCATTGTACCAGATCTGGTTATATTCGTCTATTCGGACATTGAGGAGTCCATGAATCGTATACGGTCATCTCTACGCGACGCCGAGGGGATGTCGGAATATTTTGAGGATGTCGAGTTGCAGAAAAGGATTTTAGCATCATACAGAAAGCTCTTCTGGAAATTCGGCACCAAGGGTGAGAAGAATAAATTTTTCATGCCCGAACTGATCCGGATCAGGAATGACGGTTCCATGCTGAATTATCAGAAAAAGTTGAAACGACGCATAATCAAATTTTTCAAGAACAGAGATATTGAGAAAAAAATGTTGAAAAAATTCGCCACGCGAACCACGAAATTCGATCTGTTTCCGGTAAATATCGATTTCGACGACCGCGCTGTTCTTAAAAAATTTCTGGAGAAAACCCTGGAATTTTCTCTTCGATGGAAACTTCATCCAGAAAAGCTCCCTCGAACCCTTGTCATGGGGAACATGGTCAATCTCATAAAAACGCTCTCTGAATATGATAAGGTGATACACAAGACTATGAAAAAATTACATTACGAGACGGAGATGAGCGTCGGGTACAGTCTTGAGACATTCAGAAGGATTATACGCGGCCTGAAGGATGTGGGAATAATCCACTCACCTGACGGGCCGAGAAGGCAGAGGAACAATTACATAATACACATGGACCTCACTGATACAACGAAGATCGTGAAGGCTGAGGAACTTTACAAGAAGAGACTGCATAGATATATCAAGAAGAGACCCGGCACCAGAAAAATGGTTCTAACCGATTACTTTTACCAGCTTTCTGCTTTCTTGAAAGTATACCAATCCCCCATACTCTATGCATTTATCGACGGATACATTGATGATCCCGGTGCGGTGGACACCGACGAATATATAGAAGAGTATATTCGCATGAATTTCAACGGCAAGACGAAGACACATGATTGAATTATTGGTGTACCAACAATGTATTTACGATTATTGAAATAAAATCATTCAACACCCATCATCCGCCATTTTTTCTTTGCGCTTACGTATTCGGGAGCTGCAAATGCATAACGGAATCTATCTGAAAAGGAGAACTTCCAGGGTTTGCGTGGTAATTTGCTTGCCAGGCACTGGACGAATTTTTTAACTTGTTGTAAATTGTTGAGTGAAAGTGTTTCGATCTCGATAAAATGAACCTCCGCAGACGGTGTTGGTTTCTCATCGTATATTTTTATGGTAAATTGCACCGGTTCGTTAACGTCGAACCTGAACACGTATGAGAAACTGGGAACCGGAACCACAATGATCAATTTGGAATAATTCTTGGTCGATCTATTTCTCTCGAATTTAAAATCCAGTTCATTCAAAACCTCTCGTGTAATTATCGAGAGGTCTTTCGCCGAGACCCATACTGCCGTTCTAAAGGTCGTTGGGTACTTTTTATTTCCAGAAATTATCTTTTTCATTATACTATTCTCCGCAGTTCGGACATTGGTTGAGCCCCTGGGAGCAAAGTACGTGCAGGAGCTTGCCGCAGTTCGGACATTTATTTGAATCGGACCCCTTTTTAAGCATCTTTCGGCACTGGATGCATATATTTGACTTTGGAATTGAACTTATTTCAACCCATTCGACCCGGACCATGGAAATATCATTTAGCGACTTTGAGGAATTTTCACCATGTTCTTTCCGAGTTTGCCGACCTTCAACTTCCTCAACGGGATTCCCCTCAGCTCCGCTGTCCACATTTAACCAGTTGGTCCTACCTCTTTGGGCTTTTCTGGGCCTTGACCTTCCCAAATTTCTTTTATTCCTCCTCCGCCTTATATTTACGGATTCCAGGCTGGAACCAGTGTCCCTACCACAGCTCGGACAGTCGGATATGATGCAGTTCGGGTGAAACAGGGAATCACATCTGCATCGGTACGCGCTGTCGAACGATGTGAAGCTTTTGTTGCAGACCTCACATTTCACCGAATCATCAATCTTTATCTCTCGATTGGCCCCCCTGTCCGATATTTTGCTTTTTCGTTTATCTCTTTTGTCATCGAGCAAAGAACCTTCATTATCAGTTCTCTTAGCGATCACCCGGTCTTCCTCTTTCTCCACTGTTAAGTGCACATTTCGGTGGGTCTTCCGAGCAATAATAATGATCAGTATCCCCATTGTCACGACGAATAAACCAAGAAAAATAAAAAATAATATCCATCCCAAATCCGGTTCTTCCGCGTCATCTCTAAGGGACCCATCTACTTTTATATTTACCAGATCCGTGCTGACTGAGCCCTGGTTATCGATAACCCTAAGCGTAATATCGTGGTTGCCGGGGGAAAGTGTCAGCTTATCATTTGCGGAATTGGATATCTCACCGTCGATGCTGGATATCCAGCTGAAATGGGTGAGATTGCCGTCCGGGTCGCTTGAGCCCGCAGCAGAAAAGGGTATCGGGATGCCAGAACTGTATTGTACTTCTTTTCCGTTCGGTTCCGGACTAGTGATATTTGCCACAGGAACGAGATTTTCGAATTCAACCAAGATGGTCCAGCCGTAAGATACGTATTCCACACCGTCTGACACCTTTACAACCAGCGTTTCGACCCCCTCGCTCTTGGGCTCGAAAATATACATTTTATCGAAAGCCACATTCTTTCCGGAGAGGAACCATTCGTAACTCAATTCCATGTTTTCGGATTTGCTGACATTTACGCTAAATGTTATGGGATCCGTCTTACTGATATGGATCGTACCATTCTCGGGCGACACAGAACTTATAATTGGGGGAGTTTTTACCGTCTGTTTATTAAAATTTATGGCCAGGCTCTTCAGGACCAGAATACCTGAGGTGACCGAGGAGAATTCGAAAATAACATTTCTATAGTTCCTCTTTGCCTCCGTCAGGGCTGTTACCAATGGATCACCATTGCTTCCGTAAATGGCCACTTCGCCCTTCAGCTCACCGATGTAGTTCCAGTCGGGGCTCCCCCCGCCTCCCAGGATGTCCAGGGAAAGCCCAGACGGGTAGGAACCGTTATTTTCCTTACCTTCAATTACTAGGTCGAATTCTTCCACATCCGATTTACTCAAGAGAGTGACGCCGTGTTCGCTGTTTATAAGATTGTTAGGTTCTGTAAAAGTAATGGTTTGGGGTGGAGTGCCTGTGGTAAATTTATCCACATCTGTCGAGGCGGTAGAGAACATACAAGGGAATAAGAACAATAACATAACAGCGGTAGCAAGCATTATTCCGATTATATGGAAACATCGTGTCCCGTGAAGCATAACACTACCTCTTTATTCAATTTGCCGAACTCCGTAATAACATTCCATGAGATTCTGCAATATGAAAATTACGTCAATTTTATTTTAAAACGATATTACAGTATCATCACTTCTTTCCAGCTCAGTTTTCTGTTCTCGTATACAAGAAATGGCCCGGAATCCGTCACTAGAGATGAAGGGGGTATCTTCACGTTATCCGGGATCATCACACCGGGCAGAACCACTGAATCGGCTCCAACGATTGACTTTTCGCCAACTACGATCTTCCCTTTTTCCAATACGTACCCGGCTTCGTCAACGAATGAATGGGTCAACAGCAGGCAGTCCCGGTCTATGAAAGCCTTGTCCTTTATGGTGACCTCCCGCGGGAAGACGCTGTCCAGTACGGCAGAGTAATGGACGGTGGCGCTTTTCGAAACATTGCAATAGATGGACGCAAGTCTCCTTTTCGAGATTTCATTCTTGCACCCGAGAGCAATGGTATTGATTAAAAAGTGCTGTGGCATCAATGAAAGCATCCAGCCCATACCGTACATTTTGATCTCGGCTTCCCAGTCCCAAACCGGGTATCCATCGAACCTCACTTTCTCGATGTCCCTCTTGGAATCTCTGGGAGTGAAATCCCTCTTGCGGATCTTGTTGCTCCCTGTCACGAAGGACCGGTCCGGTATCTCACCGGTCACCCTGGCGTTTGCAGCAACAAAACATTCTTTACCAATTACTGCATCTGTCACTTCGGCCTTTGCACAAATGACCGATTCATCGCCAATGGTGGAATCGGTAATAATCGTTCCCATACCCACGCCGCAGTGGTTTCCCACGATGGAATTGTATATCCTGCCCCCTGGCCATGGTATGGTTCCAAATCCGATCTTGGACGGGCTGAACAGTTTGAGGAAGAGCCATCTCATGCGCGGTTCCGGTATTGTGTCGGAACTGATAATGTTTATAAAATGCTGGTATTGGGTCCTTGGCACAAGCATCCACCAATCTTTTCAGTGATTATTTATTATAGAGGAGGCGCTAAACTCGTTATTATATATATATTGTATCGAAAAAAGACCCTAAGGTAGTGTCCAGTTACAGTGTTTTAGATTAAAGGAACGGTGACGGTCGCATTATATTTCACGTAATCTCCGACATTGGTGCTGATCTAAAGATATTCCTCGTCATCATCAAGGGGGCGCTTCGGCGAGAGTTGGGTTATGATGTCAATTATATCGGGAAGCGCTTCAAACAATAACTTGATGGCGGAATCTTTCTCAGCCTGTGTTTCTACAAGTTTTTCGGCCATTTCTTGGGAGAATCCCGCTTCTGTAAGGCTTGTGTAATAACTGAAGAGAAATTTTGCCTTGTGGCGCTGGTATTCCCCGTAAAGGTATTTGTCCAGAACCTCGTCTACCTGGGGAATGATCGCATTATCGAGAATGGAGAAAAACATTTCCTTGTTCCTCAGGAGTGGGCCCATTTTTGACAATAATGAGGAAAATTTTCCTCCGGTAGGGCCCTGCCCAAAACCTGTATCTCCGCCTAAGAATTTTTTTTCTTTCTTTGTTTCGGTTTCCGGTGTTTCTTCACTATTCTTTTTTCCCCCTTCGTCGTCGCCGTTCATGGAGGGCTGGAACGGACTCGTATTATTAAGCATTTTTCATTTAAATATAATTAATAATCCTTCCTTTTGGATCTCTCCGCGACGGGATGAGTTACTTGTAAAGTCACCACTTGACAAGTTTGGTGAGCCAGTATGTGTCACCTTTACTTGACAAGTCACCACTTGTCCAGTGAGACACGCTCACTTCGTTACGCAATACCTACGGCATTGCTGCACCTTCGGAACCTTCCGGTTCCTACAGGCGCCAACAGGTGTGTCTTTACTTGAAAATCTCTTTTATTATTCTGGCAGCTATCTGGCGATTCCTATTTGCCTGGTTTCTGATCTTTTCGAAAGATATTTCCTCGTCTACGACACCGTTGCAGTAATTATCAATAAAACATATTGGACAAAATTCGATTTCTTTCTCTCGGGCCAAGGTGGCCTCGCCGCACATGGTCATACCCACTACATCGCCAAATTGGGAGAGCATCGATATCTCAGCTCTGGTCTCCAGTCGGGGACCCCTTGTCCTTATATAGATACCTTGTCCCCGGTGAGGGATGCCAATATTTGCAATGAGAGATATGATCTCATCGCGAAAGGCGCTTTGAAGAGATGGTGTTATATGTCGAATCTCCTTGTTGAAAAAGGTAGGGATTTCCCCCAGGTTTATATAGTCATCGACCATAAGAATCTCTCCCGGCCCCAGCGACCGTTTCAGTGAACCAACCGAATAAAAGGCCACGATCCTTTCCACACCCATCTCGGCCAGTGCGGCAATGTTCGCCCTGTGTTCGATCATGTGCGGGGGTATATTTTTTTCCATACCGTGACGGGGTAATACTAAAAAATCATCACTCCAGCAAAGCTTGACACTTCCATACGGTGTTTTAACATTCTCTATACGGCTCCCCGAATTTTTGATATACGGATTCAGGGTACCGGTTATGATTGCAACGGATTTCATTTAATCACATCGTTCATCGTTTTTTTCAAAGATAGATTTTTAGTTAAGATAAATCTTTCGCCTGAAAGGTGAATAGTCCGAAATTGAGGCACCAACTTTACGATTTCAAGAATAAATAATTGCAGTAATTCCCGCTGAGGGTGAAAACCCTTTTATAGCAAGCATACTATAAGAAGTAAAAGGAAGAGGTTTGCCGTGAAAAAGTTCACAAGATTCTTCATGACCTTTCTCGTTGTATTATTCGTAGGTTTCCTTTTAACTTTTGTATTCTTGGGGGATATGAGTGTCTTGGGGGCCTTGCGCCCCTCCATCTACTACGCTCTTATCGTGCTTGGTGTTCCCGTGATCTTCAGATACGGACCCCTCGTTCTCAGGAAGGAGCAGAAACGTTATCGTTTTTTCTCACAGCTCCTTCTCATCTATCTCCTTTATGTCGGCGTGATAATCCTGTTCCTGTACTTTTCAGAGGTATTTGACATATTAAGGTTCCACGACGTCATGATCGCAGCTGTACTCCTTGCCTTCAGGTACATGTTATTGCACGTTCTGATCTCATTCTCCATAGTGTACGTCATCTATGCTTTTATGGCTACCTACGCCCCGATCGTGTTAAATATAATACATTCACTTACAAAAAGGAATTACGGGAAAAAAAATGTTCCATGGCGAGGAAATGCCAAATACCACATCATCGGATACCTGTTCAACGTTCCCCGATTCATTGACACAAACAAGTTGACTATCTCTGCGCGGCCCCGAAAACAAAATATGTTCGGAAGATTCATTACTTTACTTTTGATCATGATGTTTCTCACAGCATTACTGGTTATTTACATCGGTCTGAATCCTTTTATTACCTCCGACTACATCAACAAGGTGATATTGATCGATATTTCTTTGAACATAGCCGCGCTGATACCCATACTGGTCTTTCCCATATATCTTTTTTATATGATAGGCCCCAAGATAGTCTGTGGGAACCGCGATTACGATGTCTCGAAGGGTTTGAGAAAACGCCTTACCGGGATATTAATAACAGCAACAACAATATTGATACTTTTCAGACTGGTAGTGGAAAGAACCTCCGGTCAAACGCTTCTACTGGCCCTGTTAAAATTTCTTATAGCGGTCCCCGGACTGATGATTTCCATTCTCATATTCATGGTCATATTTGAGAATATAATCGTTCAGAACACAATAACCCTGTTCATTAAGGATAAGGTACGCTCTCAATCGTTCCTTTCGGAGACGGAAAAGAAGTTAAAGGAATGGATTCTGGACTAACGTAACAGAAGATAATTGATTCAGGAGTCAAAGAAAAAAGATATGGGAGCGAGCAGTTCACTCCCTCTTCACGAAGGCTACCAGAGCGAGCAGGCCAATGATCGGTATGGCGAAGAAGACGGCCCCGCATGCCTCGCTGTCTCCCTTGCCTATCTCTACTTCGAAATTGTCCGAACGCACTTCTACCTCGGTTCCATTATTCACTCGGAATATATGATATTTAAAGATATATTTCCCATCAGTGAGGTCTTCCCCCGTCACCTTTACCACCAGCCTCCTTCCCTCACCCACTGTGTCGATTGTGACGGATACGTTATCACTTTCAACCCACTGAAAACCGTCTTTTTCCTCAACTTCCATCATGTACTTGCCTATTTCGCTTTCGTTCTCTACCTCAATGTATACATCGATCTCTATGGTTCCATCCTTTTCATATGGAAGTGGTTTTTCATTTTTTGTTATCTCTAGTGCTGAGGCGGGATATGCAAGCAACACTATCATACTCAAAACCGCCAGTGTTATAATTCCTTTTTTAAACATTTTTCATCCGTCCTTTTTCATGTAATTATAAATCATTCCTTTTATAAGACTCCTCTTTAATAAATATTTGGTATGATTTTCAAACGGCTCAGCAGTGGTTCACCCACGGGGCTCATCGATCCACATGAATGCCGTATTTTGTCTCAATCACCATAGAGTCGCAAGCTGCTATTGTCCGAATACCCGTTCTGTCAAAGATCCATCGAGCCTGTTTCTTCGTTCCCTCATGCAGTGTCTTAAGCCCGAAATGGGTCAGCACGGCTGTCTCCGGAGTGACACCGGCCACCAGTTCAGCTGCATCTTCGGTGCATATATGGTGATGTATCCTCGCATTTAGCGGTCTCGTGGTGCAAATGATCAGGAGGCGGCAGTCCCGGTATATTTCGATCATCTCTGGGAAATAGCTGCTATCACTGACGTAGCCGATTTTACCATTCTTACCGTTGAATATATAGCCAACGGTGGTGCGATCCGTATGTTGTGCCGGTGTTGCCGTGATATTAATGTTTCCAACGGTACAGCTATCCCCAGCTTTTACAGAAATAACCCGATCAAGTTTCGTCAGATAATAACGAGGTATTATAGGTGCGGAACCACCATACCCGTTCACGACTGATGGAGAAGCTATCAACACACCGTTTCGCCTGGTCGATCCTTTGGTTATGGTCTCGGCCAGTATTGCTGCGTCGTTGGCATGATCGATATGGCAATGTGAAACGACAACGGCATTCAATAGAGTGGGATCTATCTTTTCCTGATGAAATCTGACAAGTGCACCGGGGCCCGGATCCAACGAGATTCTGGTCTCCTCTTCCTTTAAATATATTCCACCTGTGGACCGGGTCTGAAATATGGTGGCAAATCTTCCACCGCAAGTACCGAGGAATTTAATATACATTTTAGAACCTTAGGGTATCGTGGAGAACTGATTATTAAATGTTTTCTAACATTTCCCTGGCCTTATGGTTTTGTCAGTGTGACTTTTTTCTACGCTTTGTTTTCCCCAGCCCCGTTTTTTTCTTATTACGGATTACACGCTTCACTGTTTTATCCACTTCTTTTTCTGAAGGGATTTGTACCTCAGATGATCGATATTCGGCTTTGGAATCTTTTATTATAAATCTTACCCTCCGCTTTCTACGTCTTATTAAGGAACTGATAATTATGCATACAATACATATCGCCATAAGAAGGAGAATGGGAATGCACCAATTGATTCTTTCATTCGGGAAGACCTCGACCCCGGGCGGAAATTCCTTCACCTCGACGAACAGGGAATCATTGTCCCAATTGCCTGCAGCGTCTTCCACTCTCAAAGTTACCTTATAGGTACCGGGAAAATTGAATGTGGCCGAACTGGCGATTCCCTCTTTTTTTCTCTCCCCGTCGTGATCCTCTATTATCCATTCATACTTGACGATTCCTATATTGTCTCTGCTTCCCCCACCATCGAGCTTTGCAAAATTTCCCTCCCATATCTCTGAATCGGAGCTTGCCTTGGCAATTGGTTTGTCATTGTCGTCTACATAAATCAGCATCGAACCGGTCAACAGAACATTTGCTTCATCATCCATTGCCAGATAGGAGTAATTCATAGAGGCCACATTGTCCGGGATCGATATTTCCTTGTACCAATTATTGTCATCGCTTGTTTCCATGGTTTCCATCAAATATTCACTAGCATCAAAGCCGTATACCAGAAATGCTGAGTTCACTCCAACGTTATCATTCATAGTCATGGAAATGTTGAATTGGTCTCCGGTAGAGGCATTGGCAATAAAGTTCTCTTCCATTAGATAAGGGGGGGTTTTATCATCCTTGGGTTTGAATGACACCAATGGATATTTGTCCTGGGTTTGGTAACTGCCACTGGTATCGATAATGTAGGGGCTTGACCAAATATTGCCATTTATTGAGGCTTCAGAATAGCGGATTGAATAATCTGACCAGAAATTACCACGCGAAACACCATTGTCCCATATATTGCTGGCAAATTCGTCATATGCCTGTATAGAGCCTTCATTGTTGCCTGTAAGATTGTTCTGAAAAATGTGATTCTTTAAGGGGCTCCCGAGAGATATTCCCAAATCTTTGTTAGCGCCGATATCATTCAGGAATATCATATTCGAGGTTGATGAGGAAACCATTATGCCTTTAGCCTGGTTTGAAAATATTTCATTCGAGTCCACAATATTACAATGGGAAGCAATAAGGGCGATTCCGTCACCCTTGTTCGTATAACATTTGTTTCGAGAAATGCTGTTCAGACTACATCGTCGGACGAGGGAAATACCGGCAGCTTCATTCATGCTGCATTCGTTTTCGATAATGTCATTTTCAACGGATTGCTCGCTCAGATATATTCCAACCTCGTTCATCGTACAGGAGTTCATGCCGATCCAGTTATCTTTGGAAAAAGAAAGTCTGATTCCATAATATCCATTCTCCGAGCATGTGTTGTTGATTATTGTGGCGAAAGAGGAGAAACTCAGATAAATTCCATAATAACCATTTTCATTACAAATGCTATTACTCAAAATAAGAGGAAAATTCCCTGTATGAGCTATACCGCTGTAATTGTTGAAGTTACAGGTGTTGTTTGAGACATCGGAATTGACTTGTGATTGATAGATATTTATCCCATTATTCCCATTGGAATTGCAAATATTGTCTACCAAATCTATTTCTGAGCCAATTACTATTATACCTTCAAACTTATTAGTCTCACAAGTGTTTTCGCGGATGCTGCACTGGGAGTAAACAGAATATATTCCATTGATGTAATTATTTAATAAATTATTCTGAGATACATGGGCGAACGACGAATGAAATATATGAATCCCGTTCTCATAATTGGAATCGCAGGTGTTTCTCATAACCGTACAGTTATCGGAGAACATAAGAATTAGCCCATCAACCGTGCTTTTCTCGCAGGTGTTGTTTTCTATCCAGTTATCTCGACAAGTATTATCATATATACCGAAACCGTTAACAAGGCAAACATTATCTCTAATCTCGTTGGAATCAGATAATGTTGCAAGGATACCATAGTTGTAGTTCAAGGTACAAATGTTGTTGGAAATTATGTTCTCATTACAGTTAACAAGATATATGCCGCAGTTTCTGATTTCCTCGTCTAAAAGAGATTCTTCGTTCCCGTTATTCGACTTGCATGTGTTGTTAATAACATAATTGTGATTGGCCATTTTAAGATAGATCCCAACATGAGAATTATTTGAGATATTATTATTTTTAATCGTGTTATTGTAAGTGGAAAGTGCGTATATACCATAGGTATTAATGGTGCATGTGTTATTACTAATTACGTTGTTCAAACCTTCTTCGAGACTGATACCGTATGAATTCTTGGTAAGCGTACAGTTCACCACTGAACATCCTTGCACGTCTGAGAGATATATCGCGGAATTTCCTGCACGGCTTATGCAGAATCCTTCTATGACTACATTATCTGCCGTTACGAATATGACATTGTTCAGGTAATCGCCCATGATGGTTGTATTTTCACTTCCACTGCCAATGAGAGTGAGTGATTTATCAATAACAATCTGTTCGGAGTACGATCCCGATTTTACATAAATGGTATCCCCTGGATCGGCTTCGTTCACCGCTTCCTGAATCGTGGTATAATTACCACCTCCATTCACATCAACGATGATTGTCACTGCCCGAGCAGTACTATCCTTCCCGCTTTCCGGTGTAGAAATTATGAAGATATTCCCAATAATCAGGCAGATCATTATTGTATAGATTCTACTTTGCTTATACAGACTGTTCACCTTTTTTCATTCGTATACCATCAATATCAAAGTTACCAATATGTATAATTGTTATATAAGGAATTTCCCTTTATATAAAACGAGGAGCGTTCAGCATAGCTAGGTTCCTTTTTCGGATATTTGGGTGCTTCTGGGTAAAACGAGCAGTTCTGGAATACTGAAGCGACTTCCGGATGAAATGTCTGTCTAGAGAGGGAGATTCTTCAGAATCTATACAAAAATAATTTAAACCATCTCCTTTTTCTATGGAGGGTTTATCGCTATATATACAAATTAATGCCGTAACCATTACTTACTCTGGCTGGTTGATGAATCCATGATTACCTGTCCACAATGTCGGGCCCGTTTGGCGAATCACGCTACACAATGTAGCTATTGCGGTACGAGTTTCGGAGGAAAAGGACCAACCTTGGAAGAACTTTCGGACCCCATTCCGAATCAAGCGCCAATACCGGTACCTCCAAGACGTCCCGTCAATCGAGGAACCGGAAAGAAAGGAATCGTCCTATTCTGTCTGTTCCTGGCCCTGTTATTCGTGGCAATATATGTTCCCTGGTTTGGCGTCCACGAGGTTCACTACGATGTTGGCGACGCTAGCGGTGAGGATGAGAGTGGGTACAGCGGTGATGATGGCTCAGTTGATTCCGATAGAGGTTCTGCTGGGGATCGCAATGGTGTGGAAAGCACCTACACCCAATGGGATTTTTACGATCACAGTGGTAAAGGGTACAGCGATGACGAGGATGATGTGTTCATTACCGAAGATGCTTGGGAGAATTACTACAGTTTGGATAACGGGAGTCTTCAGGCATGGTGGGGAATAATACTGGGAATGATTTTCTCGGTTTATATGATCGTTTTCGGTTTTATATGGCCAAAAAAACCTGCAAATCAACGGATTATTTTACTGTTTCGGTCTGTTGGGGGGATTTTCCTCATTACAACCGCTGCCTTATTAATTGTATCCGCTTCGAAATTTGTAGGCTTATCCATAAGTTTAAGCACTTCAACGAGTGAGTTTGATACATTTTTACTTGTCATCGCACCCTTGATATTTTTAATATGTGGCATTATCATAGCAAAGATGTCATTCAAATCGATCCATATCCAGTATCAGGAATTGAACGCGACATGCCACATGTCGGGTTCACCTCTGAACAGTTTCAGTCATGTTTTCTCTCAACGCTACAATAAAATAAGCAAAGGACTTATAGTGACGGCAATTCTCGCAATATCCTCAATTCATGTAATGCCTATTGTTTCAAATGATTTAGAAATGGATGATGAAACCATCGATATCTATTGGTCAACTGCAATGATATTCAATTCCTGGGGTGAATATGATAAGGACATGGAGATTGCAATTGACGACCTGTCTCTTGTAGACACCTTTTTATGGCTAATTTTCTGTTTTGCTTGTATTGCGTTATTCGGTTCTTTTATAAACATACCGGTCTTTTCGAGAAAGGCCGGTTCCATCATCGGATTGATATGTAATATATTAGTGATTTTTGTGATCCTCGTAGTATACTTTAAAATATTATTCATTATCAATGTAAATGGTGATCATGATGTTAGTGAGTATCATGATTTTTGGGAGAATGCATGGTACGGTTTCAATTATCTGCCGCCCATTATGATAATAATAATGATCGTGAGAAGTATTTCTTACTGTAGAAATTCAATAAAGGTTTTTTCCTCTCGTAAATTGAAGGGAAGTATTTCACATGCTCCACCCTATTTTCCACCCATTTCTGTTCCCGTAACACCACCTTCTGCTTATCCTACCCCTCCCCCACCCACTTCGGGAAATGAATTGTATCAACAAAGATCATCTCCCACGGAGAGGGTTGGGTTCCAAGGGTCTGGAACCCTGAAATACCTTGAAAAAATTCAGGTAACCACTTCAAGTCCATCAAAAAAAGTTTCCGCCTCAATGGGTAATACCATCCCCGAGTATACCATAACTCACAAGCTTGGCAGCGGTGGATTCGCAACGGTTTACCAGGCCGAAGACCATAACGGTTGGTTAGTTGCCATAAAGATGCCAAAATTCCTCGACGAGACCCTTGATTCCTCTATTTACGACAAGTTCGAATCGGAGGCAAAGATGTGGAATAACCTAAGCCACAAGAATATCGTGGAATTCCATGAATATGTCCTTGAGCCGTTTCCCTGCCTCGTAATGGAAATAATGGAGGGTGGCAGTCTTAAGAGTTTGATGGATTCTCGGAGATTGACCACACAGGAAGCTTTGAGTATATTCATTCAACTAGTGGACGCTATATCCTACGCCCACCGCATGGCATCGATCCATCGGGACATTAAACCGGAAAATGTACTTTTCACAAGAGACGGTATTCCCAAGCTCACAGACTGGGGAATCGGCAAGCTCATGGCATCGGAATCCACTACAAAGACTGTGGGAGCAAAGGGAACACTGGCCTACAGTGCCCCTGAACAGATCAGTAAAAAGAAATACGGGAGCGTTGACTGGAGCACCGATATCTTCCAGATAGGTATAGTAGGTTATGAGATGCTAACCGGCGAGAACCCGTTCCTGGATGAAGACCCTATCGGCATCATGGGCCGGATAACGAATGAAGAGGTAAAGCCGCCTTCTGAATACAATCCCGAGATACCCCCGCAGGTGGACACGGTTATACTGAAGGCTCTCGAAAAACGCAAGGAAGACAGGTGGAGAAGCGCAGACGTCATGTATGATAGATTGAGAAGGGCCATGAGTTAATTATTTATACTAATCCAGCCATTTAATTAATTGAATATTTTGGAAGAACGCATAGGAGGACGATCTATGAGACGGTTCAAAGCAAAGGTGGTTTACCATGGCCGTGGAAGCGGAACCACCGTCATAGATGTGGATGAATCCGTGACAATCAAGAGAGGGGCTAAGGGCATCATATGCGAAGACGAGGTCAGGGAGCACATCCTGAGTGCTTTTGACTTTTCCATGAGCGGCGGGAAAGGCAACACACGGATATTCTGGGAGGGGGACAAGCTTTATCTGCAGGATCTGGGGAGCAGCAACGGTACCTTCATCGAGTATGACGAAGTAGAGGAACCCATCAAGGGATGGAAGAAGTCCAAGAGGTCTGTTAGCGAGAAGGTACCCATCAAGAAAACCCGGGACATCAGGGTCGCAAGGACGAGATTCACAATAGAGATCGAACCTGTGCAAACCATAATCGAACACACCGGCAGCGGCGACGTTCACCTGACCGAAGTAGCCGGCGATTTACAGAATATTGAGATCAAGGACAGCGTTATACAACGATCGAATATCGGAACTGTCACCAAGGGTATGGACGAGGACTCTTTCAAGGAAGGACTTGAGTGGCTGGATGACCGGAATCAGGGACGAACGGACGAGGTGTTGAAGGGTCAACTGGAATTGAAGGGCATGACCCGTGATCTTCATATGAAGATGGAGATGAGGTTTAACGAAGTATCCAAGGAGCTTCCCTGTCCCACGAAGATCGAAAAGAAGAAATTGTCTGTTCACCTCATATACGATTGTTCCTCATGTGGTAGTAATATCGGTACGGTTAAGGATAAGAAATGGAAAAAATGGCTGATGCTGGGTGTGACCGGTGCGATGCTCGGGTTGGGCGGCGCGACATTCGGTGTGAGCCGTGTTAGCAAAATGGTCATGGGGGATGGTGGTATCAAGGGAGCCAAAAGGTTGTTCGAGGAGTTCACTGGAAAACCCTTAGATGAGATACCTGCAGAGAAATTCCTGCTCACCAATGAGGAGAAAGACAAGATGCTCATGGAGCTTAGGAATGCTGGGATAATGCAGAAGATCAATTACTGCCCTGCCTGCAATAACTGGGTATGTCCGGATTGTTTTGACTCTGACGAGATGATGTGCTGCCAGGATTCGCAATCTACCGCATTTTAATCCCGCACCTCAATTTTTTCCGTCCTTTTCCCCTCTCCACTGCCCGTCCGGTTCCGGGAACCCGTAAACCGTAAACCGTAAACTATCAATACCTAATTGTTTAAAATAATGTCGGTATACAATGAACTACGCTGAACTGCATTGTCATACTCGCCATTCAAACCGGAATGGGGTGATCGAATGCCTTTCCACAGCTGAAGAATTGTTGATGGAGGCTGCAAAGATCGGCCTCAGTGCAATAGCCATAACGGATCATAATACCATGAAGGGGTATTTCGAGGCCAGTGAACTTGCCGAAAAATTTAATCTGACTGTTATTCCTGCCGAAGAGTTCGATACCGATGGAAAGGGACAGATACTCGGGTATGGGATACCAGAAGGTATCGAACCATTCAGACCTGCCGAGGATATTATTGGCGATATACATGAATATGGCGGCGTGGCGGTGGTGGCTCATCCCTTCGACGTTGTGAGAGGTATGGAGGACATTGGTCGGATCGCGGGTTTGGCAGACGGTATCGAAATTTTAAACCATGGTGCTTTCGGTAATAATAGAGCGGATGAGTTTGCAAGGGACAAAAATATAATATTAAAAACGGCCGGTTCGGATGCTCATCACCGTCGGATCGTAGGTTCGGTGGTCACTGTATTCCCGGATAAATGTGTTACAGCAGAAGATTATCTACATCAACTTGAAAAGGGTCATCTTGGAATTAAGGTCAGGAGGAACTACTGTTTTTCTCTTATCATGGGATTGTCTAATATAATCCTTACGAGAATGGTTTGGCTCCTCCGTGAGAAGCAATAAAATTACCACGGACCATCTTCGAAGCAAAAAGTATATTAAAGATTGTTCAAATTCCAGATTTTAATTACTATCTCATATAACATTTAACTATTCTTCTGGATTCAGATAGAGGGAATAATATGATACGCAATACGATCCCTGGATTGAACAAGATATTCGAAAACGACATCTACCCTGGCTCCATTGTGCTGGTCACTGGGACGCCTGGAACCCTGAAATCAGGTCTGACCTTCAATATCATGTCCGAGCATCTCAAGGGAAGGGACGAGAGTGGGATATATTTCACTCTGGAGGAGACCGAAGAATCACACACTAGGAACATGAGGTCTCTAGGTCTGGACCTTCCTAAAAATCTCACAATCGTAGATTACACTCACATCAGGAGAAGAATTAAGGAAGGCTCGAAGAAGATCAACATTATCGAGACGATCGAGTCTGCCATAAAGTATTTCCATGAGGAGATTAACGGAAAGTATACCTGTTTCGTTCTGGATTCACTTGGCGCCCTCTATTCTCTGTATGAGGATGACCCGGATAAGATGAACGGGGAAATATATTATTTTTTCGAGATGTTGCGGGACATGCAGATGACCGCTTTCATTATTATGGAAAGATCGCGTTTCGGAATCGATGCCCTAGCATTTGGCGGTCACGAAAGCTTTCTTGCTGATGGTATCATCGAGATGGGTACCATAGAAGCCCACCAGGATATTAATATATATATGCAGGTTGTGAAGATGAGGGGCTGCGCTCACTCAAGAAAAAAGTTTTTAATTGAGGTAGGGGAGAGAGGTTTGTCCATACTGGGTCCGGCTATGGGTGATTGATTATCCACTAGAGTTCCCTTATCTTCCCCTTGGCCAGTTTCTTGAATTTCTTTTTCCCTGCAGGGGGACCTCTAGCGATTAATATGTCACCTTCTTTCATCACAGTGGTCTCATCAGGGCCGAACTTCCATTTTCGGTCCCGCCGAATGGCAACTATCCACATTCCGATCTCCGCTGCCACGCCCACGCTCCCTATGGTCTTGTCGCAGAATATGGAATCAGGTCTTATCTTAACCTTGAAAATGGCCGAATCCGAGTCTTCGATGCTCATCTTGACCACCGGGTGTGGTTCGATGTCCCGAAGGACCACGTCGGCAATTTCCATGGCACTGTCTGCAATAGCCTCGATACTCGTGGACAAACGTATCAGGAACATGGCCATATCCATATTCTCCTTGGACAAAGTGGTGAGAGCGTATCTCACGATCTTCTGGTATAGTGCGTCAATGTATTTTTCGAGATTGTATACCTCTTCAGCGATCTCCTTGTCATTGAAGAGAAGAGCGGAATAAGAAAGATCGACCATAAGTTCCGAAGTGTCCTTCATCTTTAAAAGCTTCCCGAAGGTCTTGTTCATTCTTTCACCTCCCGCTTGTAAGTATCCCAATCCATCTGGCCGGACGCGTAGAGTTTCAGTTCAATTATACCGTCGTGCACGCCCCTAACTATAAGAATATCTCCTTCGAAAAGACGAACATTACCCTTTATAAGATATCGCCAGAAACCCTTTCTCTTGATGGCGATTATTCGGGTTCCCGTTATCGCCTCCACCCCCAGGACACCGACCTTCTTCCCGGCCATTGAAGACCCAGGAAGTATAGTGACCCTTTCGATTTTCTCATCGGCTTCCTTGAGAACGAATGGTAACAGCAGTCTATACTTGCTCTTGCTTCCCACTATGGATGCGATATCCCCTGCAGCGTTGCTGATGCCCTCCGCAGCCGAGGCAACTTGAAGTATCCCGGACAACTGTTCAGCATCCTGTTTGGACCTCGCCGCAAGCATAGCAGTCATTCGGATGTGATAGAGATACTCGTCCATGTTAAGCTCCAGTTGTTCAACCTCTTCCTTCATCTCCCTGCTATCGAATATCAATGCCGAATAGGCAAGGTCGATGATATGCTCGGATATGTCCTTCATTTCCGTCAGAAGTTTCCTGACACTGGTCGGTTTGTACTCGATCTCTCTGAACTCGAGTTTTTTTCTTCTTCCTCTTCGTTTCATGGATCTTCCTTCCATTCGTTCGAATGATCTATATTCCAATTAGTAATGTCATTACCATTATTGAAGTAATTCCAATAAAATCACCCACACTAGTTACGATGGGAGTGACTATGTTATCGGGATCCAAACCCTTCCTGTAGGTATAGAGTGCGCTGGCAACGCAGATGAAACACAGTACCGTAATGAGAATTGCGCCTGAAGCTAGAAAGATTATCAATAATCTCCAGATGGATATATCGGTCTCAAAGTGCATAATACGTGTGATCACGAATATGATGATTCCCATAATTAAGAATACCGAACCTCCGAGAACCAGGGAAAGAAGCAGATTCTTTCTGAGGTTCCTATCCTTCAATTTCGGTTCTATGTAACCCACGTGCAGCCCCGATGTAATTCTTGCACCCAGTATGGAGCCGATATTACCTCCCACGCCGTTGACCACGGGAATTAGCATAAGGACGCTTGACATCCCAAGGATCTTCTCGCTGGTGTTCAGGAATTGGCCTGCAATTATCTCGAGAAGCACCAGAAGCATCAACAACGGCAGGCTCTGCCTTACAATTTTTCCTGCTGTATAGAACGTGCCGCTCACAGACCCACCCCCACAGCGTCCAGTACGTAGATCGCAGCACCGGAAATAGCGAAAATACCCAGTAACGCAATAAAATCTCCCAGCGTGGCCAGCGTCGGCCCCGTGATATTATCCGGATCGAGCCCTTTCTTGAAAGCGACGTAGACAATGCATACGGTAAAAGCGATCAGAACGATGCTTGTTATGAAGGTGGCTACGATAGAAATTATCATGATTGCAAGAAAATTCGGCGAAGGGACCACACCTGTCAATGACAGGAGGTAGGAACTCAGCGATGCGAATACCCCCGTGATGAAGGACATCAGAACTGCCAGTATCATTGTCCCTTTGACGTTCTCGGCCATTTCTTTATTAAATATCTTTTCAGGGGTGATGAGACCCATGTGTACGGCGCTCCCCAGTCGCGATCCCATGGTGGTAAAAATATTGCCTTTCATGCCGATTATCGCCGGGATAAGTACAATGAGACCTGGAACATCTCTTAGTGATTCAGTCATGTTGCCGAGGACCGTCCCCGCCAATATTCCACCGATGCCGCATAGAATCAGGACCACAAAACTTTGTCTGAACATGGCCCAGAATTTCACAGCGCATCACACTTCCTTTCATTGTTAACCTACCGTTCCTGCATAGGTCCGATATATTTTGCGATCTTTTTCCGTATATGGCCAAGATACGATCCGGGATCCAGTACCTCCGAGAGCTCACTTTCACTAAATAATTCCAATATCTCTCTGTTCCGAGCTAGCCCATCGCGAAGGTGGATACTTTCATTTCGGCACTCCAAGGATATTTTTCGTATGATCTCATGAGCATGTTCGCGTGAGACGCCCTTCCTCGCCATAGCCATCATCACCGATTCGGCCATGCAAAGTCCTCGGCTTATCTCGATGTTATCGCTCATGATTTCCACATTCACGGAAAGCCCCGCTATAACGCTGGTCATCTTCCCGAGAATGTCGTCGAGAAGCACGTATGAATGCGGTATCAGGAATCGTTCCGCCGAAGAGTTCGCAAGGTCTCTCTCGTGCCACAGGATGGCATTTTCCATTGTGGGGATCACCATGGAACGGATGATCCTTGCCAGGCCGCAAACGTTCTCGCAGGTAATAGGATTAACCTTCTGGGCCATTGTGGATGAACCCACCTGCCCGGCCGTGTCGAAATGCTCTCGTATCTCATTTATCTCGGTCCTCTGAAGATTTCTGATCTCGGTTGCGATCTTTTCAAGAGTGGTGGCCAGGTTCGCCATGAACCCCACGAGCTCCACATAGCGATCCCGTTGGACGATCTGTGTGCTTATTTCTTCAGTTCCGATCCCGAGTATCTCCATTGTCCTTTTTTCGAGCTCGATGGAATTATCTCCGAATGCCGCCCCGGTCCCTACGGCGCCGGACATCTTGCCCACTTCCACCCGGGGTCTCAGTTCCAGAAAGCGTGTATGATGCCGCTTCATCTCCATTGCCCACACCCCAACCTTGAATCCGAAGGTCATTGGTATGGCGTGTTGTCCGTGTGTTCTGCCAATACAGATCGTATCCTCGGTTCTCAGGGCGAGCTCAGAGAGTGCTTGAGTAATCTCTATTACACGGCGCAAAATTATGATATTTGCATCCCTTATCTGGAGTGCGGTGGCACTGTCAAGTATATCCGAGGAGGTGGCTCCGAGGTGAATATAGCCTGAGCTTGGTTCCCCAACAGCCTCCGAGAGCGCGAGAACCAGTGCCATGATGTCGTGTTTTGTTCTCCCCTCAATTTCATTGACCCTGGCTGGCGAAACATGTCTGACCGATGCCTTCTCGTTAATTGCATTCCCATATCCCTGCGGTATGTGAGAAAACTCTTCGTGAGCAAGTGCAAGCGCACCCTCTATCCGGAGAAGATAATCGATCCTGGCGTCTTCCGAAAATATTGCTTTCATCTCCGGGGTTCCGTATCGATAATCCAACGGGCATACTGGCATCTTATCCCTTCCTAATTGGGTTTTACTCCGAGATTATAGACGTCATTGAGATTCATATGAGTCTTCCCAACATTTGAGTAATTTGATAACTTTTGGATATAACCATTGCTATATATACATTTGTTGAGGGTTTCGTAAGGTTCCGAGATTAATAATATTTAGATAACTCAATTTAAAACTATTAGAAATGTATTTATATTACTAAACACATTTCTTAGTTGTACTTGGATATGTGAGAATTGGAGAAAGGTTATATGACAACATCCTTTGTTGATTGGTTTGATGAAATTGACGAAGAGACACGTAAAGAGTTGGCTGACTTTGTGTGATTGATTAACCATTTTATATATTCGTCTGATTTCATTCTATCCCATTTTTTTCGTAGACTCTGACGTTCCTCTTGTTTCGAAACCAATTCATATCCGAATTTGTTGTAAAGTTCTTTGATAATTCGATATGCGGTTCTGTGGTTTAAGTCTTTGAAAGGTTGGGGGCATCTCCTTTTCTGACAATTTCTTGCATTATCATTGCCGATATTTCTATAAAGTGTTTCCGTTTGTTCGCCATTTCTCTAATATCGGACACAAGAAATTTCAGGTAATGTCTACTCCATGCACCAAATCCATGCGCCTCTATTCCATCTTCGATAGCCGTTTCATATGTTCGTTTATTAATTTCAATGAGGTCATCCTCTGTTACAATCTCCAAAATTTGATATACATCTTCATTCTCGCTTGAAAACTTGCTTAATGGATCCTTTTCTTCTTTCGTTCTCATCGCTGCGATAATTTCTTTCATCGTATATAAACGGGGCGGCCTCGTGCACCCTGGATAACACTGTGGGAGGTCCAGAAAGTTCCGGAGCTCCGTCTTTTTTGGTATTCTCGCCATATCTAATTTGAAGACGCTCCATTTAAATGAAAAAAAAGGACCTTAGCGATACGTTGAAAGGGTATTGTTAGACTGATATTACAATTAATCAATTTTGAAATGTTTGAAAACATAGATTTTAAATATGTAAAATATCTTCCTTAATAACCAACTAATCACATAGGAAGGATTGATAAAATGAAAAAAAGAATGGAAATTTGTTGATGGGGATCCAAGTTGATATTGATGTTACAACGGATATTCCAGGCTTCGAACTCTTTAGTACCGTGTTAGCAATAGGTCTTTGCATTGGAATCATAGGATGGAAAGGAAAAAAATAACTCTACTCAGTACCACAGTGTTCGTATTATATGAAGCTGGGACTGATTAAACAAGAACAAGGGTGAAAAAATGAATGATAATAATTCGTCGGATTTATCAAGAGGAAGTGCATTACCTCCACGACCACCTCGACAAATGGGACCCATTGCACCTCATAGGCCAGAGCCACGACCAGAACCATCAGAACATCAATCCTTTTCTTCACAACAGAATCCTAAAAAGAATAAGGGTATAGTAGTAATTGAAACTATTTTGATAGTTCTATTGGTTATTGGTCTATCTGTCACTGTAGCAATATATTCCTCGAAATTAACTACTTCTAAAAATGAATTAACTGATACTAAAGATGAAATGGATAGTGTAAAAACCGAACTTTCTAAAACCACTTCTGAACTTGAAAACCTTCAGGAACAATATGATACGACCTCATCAGAGCTAAAAACTGAAAAATCTTATCACAATAAAACAGCCACTGAACTGAGCGAAACAACTGAAGAACTAAAAACTCTCCAAAAGAAGGTAGCTGAAAACAAGATACCTAATGCTTCATTTATTCCTGAATCCTCATCTTCCTATCAAACTGAGGAAATTCGATTTGATGCATCTGGTTCCAATGATGTTGATGGTGAGATCATTGAGTATAAATGGGACTTTGGTAACGGTGATTATGCAACCGGTAGAATTGTGGATTATTCTTATGAAGATATTGGGGAATATACTATTACTTTAACCGTGACGGATAATAACAATAGTGAGGAAACAGAATCAATGACAATTACTGTTGATAACGCTATTATCATTTCGATATCAGAAAATGCACCTAACTATAGCGATGGATATGATATTGTTTTTACTTTCAAAAACAATGGCCATAGGACTGCAACTACTGAAGAAGAGTATTGGACCTTAATAACAACAGATGGTACATCATATGTAGCTGATGATGTGTCATATCCCTCGCCGGATCATGTTAGGGGAGGTGAAACCGACGAATTCAAATTGGAGTTTGATGACATTGACGGTGTTCCTGATAAGCTGATTTTTAACGATCTTCCTTATCATCAAGAGGTTGAGTTAGATATATGAAATTTGGACTAAAATCAAGGTAAAACGAAATTATCGACACTATTGAAACTTATTGTACTCGTTATCGTAGTCTGAATCGTGCATAGATTTTACGGGATCACACACTCCCATCAACTCCTTCCCGAAAACCCCTGCAACTTTATCGTGTATCCTAAACTTTCGATACCTATATCTTCTGTTATCAATAAAAACGCAGAGATCAAAATCGCACACTGAAGAGAGTCCTTGAACAAGTCAAGTGGGTCGATTAGGATCGAAGTCTCAAAATAAAAGATTGTACGCACCGATTCATCAAATAATCTTCTTTACTGACAAACTTATAATGAAAACTTACAGTTTGCTCAAAGAAAAAACCGGACGACATTTTTTATAATATAGACGTATAAAAGAAAAAATATATAAGTTAATTTCAAAAGGAGGATCCGAAAAAAAATTATATTTCAATTGATGAACAATACAAGGAATGTTTCCACTTTTTACTGATCACATTAAATCCCTTTAATAAGAGGCCAAACAGATGACTGATGAGAATCATGAAATAAAGAAAGACCCCTTGCCTGAGGACGAATCCGAAAAGGATACCGAAAGCAACGACGAAAAGCCTTCCGGCTCACAAAAGGAGTCATTAGCTCAAGTCCCTGAAGAAGACATGGAATTTGAAAAAAGATTACGATTAGGAACGAACCAGTTGAACATTGCCACGGCTTTCTCAAAGGAAGATGGGGACCTGGAGCAAATTTTAAGATATGCAAAAGAGGCCTCATCGATATTCGAAGAACTTCTTGCTGTAAAACCCGATGATCCCGGTATAGTACCCCTCAAGAAAAAGGCGGAACGAATCGTTATAATGTGCACGTATTCGCCTTCTCAGCTCGACAACCTGATGGTTGAAGCAAAGGAACTCTTTGTGAAAGGAATGGAAAAAATGCAAATGGAGCACGAATTTCAGGCCAGGTGGTTCCTGGAAAATTGTCTTGCAAAGATCAGGCCCCTCCTTATCGTATGGGGGGTCACCTCCGAAACAAAGGGAATGGTGGAGGCGGTGGGTGATAATCTGGCTAGTCTTGACGAGACTTCCGCCCTGAAAGAACGAAAGAAAGATGAAGAGAAGATATTTTCAATGCTGGATCGTTTGAATCTCATCAAGGACATGCCCATAATGGAAATACTGAATAAAGAGACTTACTGGGAACTGCTGAACATGAAAGAGTTCTTTAAACGATTGGAGGAAGAAACAGAGGTAAAAGGACTCGAAGAAATATTCGGGGATATCGACTCTGAAATGTATCATATCTATGCCAACGACATACGTACCGCAATCGAGGAAACCTACCGAATAAACCTCATGGAGAAAAAACCGGATTTTACACGTGTCAATGCTCTTTCCGATAAGGTAAGGTCGCTCAATATAGAGGAGAGCAGGGGTGATTTTATCCTGAGCTATGCTGAAGACGTGAAAAGCAAATTCGCTACTAAAATTAACCAAATGAACCAATTGAATAAACTCATTGAGAGACGGGGTAAAATCCTCCGACGCGGCTTGGATGAAGTGCCAAGAGCGAAGAGATTGGATCGATTGTTCAGCGAGGTGAAAGGGGGGGAGGACAGCACCGGCTTTCCAATAAAGAACAAAGACATGATCGATAAGATCAAAATTTTATTGAACAAGGCCGAGCCAGAACCAGTCTCTGAAGGCGAAACCTCGGAAACCGCACCAGGGGATGCAATGGAAGCGAAGGCCCAAACCGAGATGGAAACCGGAACAGAACCCGTTGCAGAACTAGGGGCGGATAAGAAACCTGTCGAAAAGGACGATGCGGTGGAGAGTTTGGATTTACCCGATGAACAGCTTATTGAGCGTTATAGCGAGATGCCCGACGGAGATAATAAGGATGAGATCAATAAATTCCTGGACGGGATTACCGCGGACCTGATATTCGATACTGCGAAATACACGCCAACCAAACTCACCTTCGCCGACGATATAGAAACAGTTATCGAATCACTTCGACGGCAGATCAAGTCCCTGGTCTCCAGCAAGGCCTACCTGCCTTTTGGGAAGAGTGGAAACCTTATAGAGGTGGAATCGAAGCTCGAAAAGAAGGTGGAAAAGAAGGGAGACA
>Ga0187827_10001301_pt1 | contig 37126 bp, 33 predicted proteins | sample ETNtaG_39_FD_167969 | JGI IMG/M metagenome (GOLD analysis project Ga0187827, IMG submission 167969) | Marine microbial and viral communities from oxygen minimum zone, Eastern Pacific Ocean - ETNP2014_SV_150_PacBio MetaG (Illumina Assembly) | ecosystem: Environmental > Aquatic > Marine > Hypoxic...
TCATAGCTGTCAATGATACTGTCAGCTTCCCGCAGGTCTTCCAGGTCTACGTAGGGTCCATTCACGGCTATTACTCGCATTCCCGCTGCCCTGGCAGCGCGTATTCCGTTCGGCGAATCTTCAAAAGCGATACAGTCCCCGGCGGCTAAACCAAGCGCGGCGGCACATACCAGGAAAATGTCTGGTTCAGGCTTCCCTTTTTTTACTGCTGCGTTGTCGCCACAGATAATAGATGTGAAGGCCGCTTTCCACGCTTTGTTTTCCAGCTTGATATCGCACAGGTGTTTATGCGAGCTGGTGGCAAGTCCAAGCAGCAGCTTCGTATTCATCAGCCTGGTCATAAATTCCCCTGCACCGTGGATCTCGGGCGATGTGGGGAACAGTTCCAGCAGGTGTACTTCTCGTGCTGTAAGATATTCGTCAACCGTCAGTGGCAATGTGTACTCATCAATGGTCATCTGGGCGCTGCGCCTCGAGTCTCCACCCAAGCACCTTTTTTTCAGTTCCATTGTAAAGGTGTGACCGTAGAGGTCGAGCAGCCTCTGGGTTGCGTCAGTATAGAGGGGTTCGGTATCAAGCAGAGTGCCATCTAGGTCGAAGATGATGCCAGCGGGCTGTACTTCAAGTGTGCTGTTCATTTATTGTCCTGCAGATACTCATTGGCTAATGCTTCAATCACCTCATGGGGGATTACGTCATCTTCCTCATTGATAGTGTCCGCTGCCTGCTGGGCGAGGTTGGTGATTTCAAAAAGCGTGATTTGATCAATTTTTATTTCTCGGCTTTGTTCGATAACTATGTAGGTCAGCAGGAAAGAGAGGGCCACTTCCTTTGTAATCTTTGGTTTCTGCATTTATTGGGCTTGCTCGCTCTCTTGAGTCTGACCAGATGCCTATTGGTAACAATATTGGTGCTGATCGTCAATGTGAATGGCCGGAATTAGAAATAAAAGCAGCTTCGGGAGAAAAATATATACTGTTGGTGGTCAATAAGGAATTCATCGTCTCGAGTTTTGAATCATTTAGTCCAGACGTTTAATATACCCAACTTTTGAGTAGCTGCAGTCCTGATGTATCAGGTTTTTTGGCAGCAGAGGATTTGCATGATAGAAGTTAGCAACCTGCAAAAATATTTTGGCTATTTACCGGCCGTTGATGGTGTGTCCTTCAGTGTTGAGCCCGGTGAGATTCTTGGATTTCTCGGCCCTAATGGTGCGGGGAAGTCGACGACCATGAAAATGATCACCGGATTCATTACGCCGACCATGGGGAAGATTAGCGTCTGTGGCTGTGATATTGAAACCGACAAGCTTTCTGCACAAAGAAAAATGGGATATCTGCCGGAGGGCACACCCGCCTACGAGGAGATGACACCGCGTGGATTCCTTGGCTTTATTGCCGAAATTCGTGGCTATAGTAAATCGGAGCGAGCTAGTCGTATTGGTTCGGTAACTGAAACCATGGGTCTTGAGAGTGTACTGGATCAACGAATTGAAACCCTGTCGAAGGGATTCAAGCGAAGAGTGGGTCTGGCGCAGGCAATCATTCATGATCCGAAGGTACTTGTTCTCGATGAACCAACAGACGGTCTTGATCCCAACCAGAAGTACCAGGTCCGGGAAATGATTCGTGGCTTGTCCAGAGACAAAATCGTGATCATTTCAACCCATATACTTGAAGAAGTTACTGCCGTCTGCACCCGGGCGGTGATACTTGCCAGCGGCAAAATTGTATCTGATTGCACTCCAAGAGAGCTTGAGGAAAAGTCACGCTACCATCAGGCCGTAACTCTCATCTTCAAATCACCGGAAGACATACCGGCGGTCGTGACAAAAATTCAGAACCTGGAACTGGTAAAATCTGTTGAAGAAAATGGACTGGAATTACTGGTAGTCCCAGAGTACAAGGATGGTAGTCTTCTTCCGCATATCTCAAGTCTTGTCAGGGAGGAAGGCTGGCAGCTTGCGGGGCTGTTTCAGGAAAAGGGGCGACTTGATGAAGTTTTTCGTTCCATTACCGAGGAGGGTTCCCATGCAGGGCATTAACATAGTACTGAAGCGGGAATTCGCCAGCTATTTCGCTACACCTATTGCCTATGTGTTCATCCTGATTTTTCTGATTCTCTCAGGGGTTTTCACATTTTATCTTGGCAATTTCTATGAACGACAGCAGGCGGACCTTTCTCCCTTCTTCAATTTTCACCCCTGGTTGTATCTTTTTCTGGTTCCTGCCGTATCCATGAGGCTGTGGTCTGAGGAAAGGAAATCAGGAACTATCGAGCTCTTGATGACCCTGCCCTTAACGAAGTACGACGCCATCGTCGGCAAGTTTCTGGCTGCCTGGTTTTTTACAGGTATTGCCTTGCTGCTGACCTTTCCCCTGTGGGTAACGGTAAACTATCTTGGTGAGCCAGATAATGGTGTCATCCTGGCAAGCTACATTGGCAGCTGGCTGATGGCGGGTGGTTTTCTGGCAATAGGTTCGTGTGCTTCGGCCTTGAGTAAGAGTCAGGTTATTGCCTTTATTATTTGTGGTGTTACATGCCTGCTGTTTATTCTAGCGGGTTTTCCCCTGGTGCTGAATTCCTTCAACGACTGGTTGCCGGCGATTCTTGTAGACACGATCGCGTCTTTAAGTTTCCTCACCCATTTTACTTCGGTCTCCAAAGGTGTGCTGTCATTGCGGGACATGCTCTATTTCATCTCAATGATTGTATTTTGGCTGGTTTTCACCTCAGTCGTTCTAGAATTCAAACAGGCGGATTAGGAGATGAATATGAGCAAAAAGATAAATTCAACTTCCGGTCTGGTTCTGCTGGTTTTCGCTTTCCTTCTGTTCACGCTGGTCAACAATACCTTGTTCAGCAATGTTCGCCTGGACTTGACCGAAAACAGCCTGTTCACTCTGTCCTCAGGAAGCAGGGAAATTGTGCAATCCATTGATGAGCCCATTACTTTGCGTTTCTTTTACTCTGATAAGGCCAGCCAGGACCTGACGGCATTAAGAGCATACGCTGTAAGGGTGCGGGAACTACTACAGGAATATGAACTTGCCGGTAACGGCAATATTGAATTGAAGATAATTGACCCGGAGCAGTTTTCTGAAGCAGAAGATCAGGCGGCTGGTTTTGGCCTTCAAAGTGTTCCTGTCTCCGCTGCCGGTGATGAGCTTTATTTTGGACTGGTGGGGACTAATGCACTGGATGATGTCGCGGTCGTGCCTTTTTTTCAGCCAGACAAGGAAGAGTTCCTGGAGTATGAAATCAGCAAAATGATCCAGGGACTGATCGTCCCTAAGAAACCATCAATCGGACTGATCACTTCCCTGCCGGTTGACGGCAACGTAAACATGACAACTTTTCAGAGCACCCCCGGGTGGGTCTTTTTTCAGCAACTTGAGCAGACTTTTTCTATTGAGAAGATCGAAATGACGGCGAGTGAGTTGCCGATAGGTATCGACCTCCTGTTTGTGATTCACCCGAAAGATATTCCCGAGTCGCTCCTGTTCTCAATTGACCAGTTCATTATGAAGGGCGGAAAGATGCTGGCATTCGTTGACCCCCTGGCGGAGCTGGATAGGCCGGCGCAGGCCAATCCCATGATGCCTTCTCCTCCTACCAGCCAGGCGTCAGATTTGAATAGGCTTATGGCTCACTGGGGAGTTAGTTTGCGAGAGGGCATAGTACTTGGTGATTCGCAAACTGCCCTGACAGTCGGCGGACCTGGAGGGGTTTCTGTGCGCCATCTTGCAATCGTCGGTATGGGCTCAGACAATTTTTCTCATGATGACGTAGTAACGGCAGATCTGGAGAATATCAACATGGCGACTGCCGGTATAATAGACGTTGATGAAGGAAGCTCGCTGCGTGTCGATCCTTTGATTCGCTCAAGCGAGCACTCAATGCCCCTGGACAGCCTGCAGTTCCAGTTTCTCAGGAATCCGGAAGATCTGCAGAAAGCATTTTCGGCGACGGGCGAGCAATATCTGGTTGCCGCAAGGCTTTCGGGGAAAGCTGGGTCAACATTTCCAGAAGGGTTTGATGGCTATACCGGGGAACTGGTTGCCGAGACTGATGAACTGAATGTCATACTGGTAGCGGACACTGATATTCTTTCTGACAGGCTTTGGGTGCAGGTGCAAAACTTTTTTGGCCAACAGATAGCGAATCCCTGGGCTAATAATGGCGACCTGGTCGTTAATGCGTTGGACAACCTGAGAGGCAGTTCAGCGCTGATCAGTATCCGTAGTCGCGGCAGATTTACCCGGCCCTTTGATGTGGTGCAGGATTTGAGCAGGGAAGCGGAGGCTCGCTATCTGGAGAATGCCAACAACCTGCAGGCACGCCTGGCAGAAACTGAGCGCCAATTAGGCGAGCTGGAAGCTACCGTTGGGAACGACAATATCCTTCGCCTCAATCCTGAACAGGAAGCCGCGATTCTCCGGTTCCAGGAGGAAAAAGTGCACATACGCAAGCAACTTCGGGATGTTCGTCACCAGCTGAATGAAGATATTGAAACACTTGGTTCCACACTAAAGTTCCTGAACATTGCGCTGGTACCATTGCTGCTTACCCTGCTGTTGCTGGGGGCTAATTTTCTGCGCATGAATCGTAGCAGGGTGCCTGGAAAATGAACCGTAACAGGATTTTGTTGCTTGGAATTGCCGTCCTATTGATGTTGATGCTGGCATGGCAGCAAAGCCGCGATGATTCGACGTTAGACGACGAGTTGCTGTTCCCTGGACTCAAGGAAAATCTCGATCAGCTTGAAAGAGTTGAAATCAAAACCGCTGGAGAGTCTATTACTTTTGTCCACGAGGATAAGGGATGGGGAGTTGCAGAGAAGGATCTTTACCCGGTGAAATTTTCCAGTATGGCGAAACTGCTGGAAAGTCTGAGTAAGGCAAAACTAATCGAGAAAAAGACCGCCAAACCGGAAAATTTTTCAACCCTCGCACTGGCTGATATGGGCGAAGAGGCTGGTTCCGGCACACTGGTTTCAGGTTTTGCGGCGGATTATTCATTCACTATTCTCGTTGGAAAGTCAGCGGGTAATCGAAATGGGAACTTTGTAAGAAGACCGCAGGAAAATCAGACTTGGTTAACTGATAAATCAATTGATTTGGAAAAATCGGCTTCGGCCTGGCTTGACCCTGTGATCATCAATATTGATTCCGACCAGGTCGATAAGGTTGTGCTCTTTGACGCTTCCGGTGCTGTACAGGTGTCGGCTGAGCGGGTGGAAGGCCAGGAAAACCTGGTCGTCCAAAATCTGCCCCCGGGTCGTAGTCTTAGCTATCCATCGGTGGCGAATGAGCTGGCGAGATCTCTGGTTAATGTCCGGTTAACTGACGTTTCACCCCATGACACGAATAAATGGTTGTCCTCTCAGCAGGCTGAATATCATCTCACCGATAGCCGGGTCATCACAGCGAGTGCAGTCGAGCTTGAAGAAAAGAAGTGGCTTCATGTATCCATGTCGTCACAGGCAGAAGTTGAAAACAGCACAGTTCTTGAGCAACATCTCGCCAACTGGGACTACCAGGTGGCAGATCATGTTTTCAATGATTTCACAAAAAACCTGGAAGACATGTTGGCAGAGCCTTCAGCGGATAAAGAGCCTTCAGCGGATAAAGAGCCCTCAGCGGATAAAGAGCCCTCAGCGGTTCCTAATAGAGAGCCCTCAGCGGCTCCTTAAATAGAAAACCCTCAGCGGATAAAGAGCCCTCAGCGGCTCTTAATAAAAAGCCCTCAGCGGTTCCTAATAAAGAGCCCTCAGCGTTTCCCAATAAAGAGCCTTCAGCGTTTCCCAATAAAGAGCCTTCAGCGGCTCCTAAATAAAAAGCCCTCAGCGGCTCCTAATAAAGAGCCTTCAACTGTTCATAGCGAAGAACCTTAAGAGGAGTCTGAAGTCCCGGGTGAAAGCACCCGAAAACCGAAATTACGAGTGCTCAAATTGGGCTGGCGGGCTATGATACGGCCTGCTGCTTCACCGGTGTCTACCCGATATATCCATGACTGAAAACGATACAAATATCCCCCGGGAATACGCTGCTGTAGATCTTGGTTCCAATAGCTTCCACATGGTGGTGTCCCGCCGTGATGAGTCGAACCTGATAGTGGTCGACCGCCTGAGGGAAATGGTGCGACTGGGGTCAGGCTTTGACGATCAAAACAGGCTGAGTGAGATTGCCTGTGAACGTGCACTAGGGTGCCTGACCCGGTTTGGTGAACGTTTACGTGGTATGAATACAGATAATGTTCGCGTTGTTGGTACCAATAGCCTGAGGCTGGCTAAGAATGCATTGCAGTTTATTCGTCAGGCTGAGGAAGAACTCGGTTTTCCAGTTGACGTCATTTCCGGTGTTGAAGAAGCGCGATTAATTTATCTTGGTGTTTCTGAAACGCTTCAGGAGGATCTTGGCCGGCGGCTGGTCATCGACATTGGTGGTGGCAGTACGGAGATGATCGTGGGAGACAGTGCCATGCCTCTTTATCTTGAGAGTCTGTACATGGGCTGCGTCAGCACCAGTGAGCTTTTCTTTGCGGACGGTAAGATAAGCAAATCCCGTATGGATAAAGCAATCATGGCCGCCTGTGTTGTGCTGGAACCACACATTGCCATATTTGAGAATCTGAACTGGGAAGATATCATTGCGACATCAGGTACTGCCCGCTCCATTGAAGAGGTGTCAAGAGAAGCCGGCTGGACTGAAGGTGGAATCACGCGAGAATCAATGGAAAAGCTGGTTGGTGCAATTCTGCAGGCAGACCATGTTGATGAGCTGAAACTGGCGGGTCTTAGCGATACCCGGCGATCGGTGTTCCCCGGTGGAGTCGCCATCCTGATGGCGATTTTCAAGTCCCTTTCTATCAATCATATGCGCATTTCTGAGGGATCGATTCGGGAAGGTGTTTTGGCGGACCTTATCGATAGACGGCAAAGCCTGGATACTCGAGCTGAAACAGTTACCGCTATGATATCGCGACATCGTATTGATGAGGCGCAGGCCAATCGCGTGTGTGAGACGGCACTGGTTATATTTTCACAGCTAAAGAAGGTATGGAAGTTTAACTCAAGAGACAGGGAGCTCCTGTCGCGCGCCGCACTATTGCATGAGATAGGATTGATGATTGCTCATGGTCAGTATCACAAGCATGGAGCTTATGTACTTGAGTATATGGAGTTAGCAGGGTTTTCGAGGCAGGAACAGAGGGAATTGTCTCTACTGGTGCGATTGCACAGAAAGAAATTTCACAATGAAATCCTATCTGGCCTGGATGAAGATCGGACCCTGGTGCTGTCCCGATTGATATTTGTCCTCAGATTGGCCGTTGTGTTTAATCGTGGACGCCGGCCGGAAGATTTGCCAAAAATCAAAATTTCAGCGGTAGATGCTGATATTTCTCTCAAGCTGGATAGCCAGTGGTTGGCGGACCACCCTTTGACACAGGCAGACCTGGAGCAGGAACAGCATTATCTCAGATCGAGTATTTTCTCTCTTAAGGTGAAGGAAATGGCCGCCTAGTACCTGTCAGGAAACTGACAGGATCAGGTACAGTTCATCCTGAGGGATGATGTGGGAGTTAAAACCAGCTCTTTGTAGAGGCAGAGGATCTCGGGTGAGGACCGCAATATGTAGGCGGCCCGGGCAATTTCTATTTCTTACCCTTTTTACTTTTCTTGCCCTTCTTGCCTTTCTTGCCTTTCTTTTCTTTTGTGGCGGTAGCGGCAATAGTGGCTTCTGCTGGCCAATACAGGAAGGCAGGCCTCACTCCAAACGAGAAAGGTGTTGCTTGATGTCACTCCACAGAGCCTCGTAACACCTGGCAGCACGTGCATTTGGTGCGAATTCAACCAGTGGAGCCCGGTGGATCCCCATTTGTTCCACTTTACTGTCGTAAGGAATGGAGGTTGGCATGAGGTTAGTCAGAAAGTCAGGAGGGGTTTCCACCATAGAGCGGTGCATCTTCTTGCGGCGGTCCGTCATGCAGAAGAATGGCAGAATTTTGGTCGTATCAAGATCATGTTTTTTAAAAAACTGCTGGATCTGTTTGTAAGTTCGCAATGACAGAATGGTTGGTATTGTTGGGACCAGTATTGCTGTGGTTGCATCAAAGATGTTTTCCGAGACCAGGGATATGCTTGGCGGGCAATCGAGAAACACATACTCATACTCATTCCTGAATTGCTTCAGTAGTTTGTACAGCTGGTGGGATGGTTTCTTTGTCCCTTCCAGAAAAATGTCCATATTCCGGTACGAGAAATCTGCCGGCAGGAGGTCGAGCAGATCAAAATCAGTTCCTCGAATAAACTTTTCCAGGTCTCTCTTACCCTGGACCAGTCGTTTCCCCCCACCCTTGATTTTGGGCTTAATGCGAAAGTAATAACTGGCAGCTCCCTGGGGGTCGAGATCCCAGACTAACGAGGGAGCACCTTCATGGGCTGCCAGCCAGGCAAGGTTAACTGCAGTAGCCGTCTTGCCAACACCGCCTTTGATGTTATAAGTAGCTATTACTTTCATTGTAAGATTTTCTGGCTTTCCTGTGCATTAGCGAAGAGTTTGCGGAATAGCTTCCGGTTTTCCTTTGCTGCAAAGGTACCGAATTGTATTGCAAACTCACTTCGGGTCTGCTGCAATTTGGCCTGCAGACCTTCGATCAGCATTGCCATCGCCAGCAAGGTCTCCGGGGTGGCATTTCCCTCTGCCTGCATTTGGCTGCCGATTTGATTCAGGGATTTGATCTGCACATCGTAATCCTGGTGATTTCCCAGGTTGGTTTGTAGTGACTTCAGCATGCGAGTGAGTTGTTCGATATGTTCTTCTGCGAACAGGCTTCTGAAGAATTCCATCATGTAGCGCAGTTTCTTGCAGTCCTTGCGCAAATCATGAAGTACCTCTGCCGGTGTTCCTGGTGTTATTAACCCGCCATTCCTGAGGATGCCCCTGTAGATTCGCCAGATTCGCTTGCGGGCAACATTAATGATGGGTTGCCGAGCATTTTTCAGGGTCGATCGTTCCTTGACCGGCTCATCAAGAAATGCTGGCCAGTGCAAGAGTATCCGACGGTATCGCTGTGAATTCATCGCCTTAATCAGCGCCTTATGTTCAATACCCTGCTGTTTGATGAGGAAGTCACGCATGGGTTCGATATGAGCCTGCATTCCCGCCGGCAGGTTGTCACGGTACTCATCAAAATTCAGCAAATAGACATCCAGGTCACGACCGGGACTGGTAATTTGTCCCAGCCAGGCGAATTCTCTCTTGTATCGGTCCAGTACCTGTTTAGGGAAAACGGCTTTTACTTGAGAGAGTGCTGAACGGGTGCGGCGAATTGCTACGCGGAAATCGTGCAGAAATTCAGTGTCGGTGCCCGTGCGTGTTCCGTCCTCGTTCACCAGCATGATATCGAACAAGCGTCGCAGAATGATCTTCATTGTCCTGTCGGCGCGCATCGTGGGATCGAGTGTCAGTAGCAATTTTGTTGAGTAGTCTCCTGGAGATGCGCCGATGGTAGTGAGCGCCGTCATCATCAGATCATCTTGCGTCGGTATGAGACCCTGCTGTTCAAGGAATCTTGCTACCTCCATACTGGGTTTCGCATAACCCCTGACGGGAACAATTGTTGCCCTGTTATCGATTTTCCCGGAACGGATTCCCCGCTGACGCTGCAGGTTGTTCTCCTGGATTATAAGCCGCGAGACGGTTTTTTCGTCCTTGTTGAGAATGCGCAGGACATGGATTTTTGACCGGACCCTTACCCTCGGGGTGAGTTCGCGCATTTCAAGAACCATTGTGAGGAGGTCTCGAAATGGCCCCTTTGGCAAGTCCCAGGCAAATTGCGGTATTTCACGAAGCTTCATTCGTGGGCAGTAGTTTTCTCCCTGCAGGGTTTTCCATACGAGGATATGTTCATTACCATCGCGGGTGTCTTCAAGGAGGGAATTTTTCTTGTACAGACGCCAGTCAAAACTGTCGTAGTGCGTCCTGTAAACAGTCCGTACGGGTTCAAGGTGCGCTGAAAAATTCTCCTGCACCGATGACTTCAGTTGTTCAATATCCTGATTCACTGGAACAATGAATTCGATGCGCATGTACTTATTCTCACCTACTCTCGGGTGAATCGCGATGTTCTGCCAGGGTTAGATGCCAGTTTAGCAGCCACGCCTGAGGAAAGTATGTGGCACTTCTGAAATCACATTTATTAATGATATATTTAAACCAGCGTCACTGATAGGTTCAAGTAGGTAATGCTGTCCGATTCATGTGATGTTTGTTGTGCAATGTTAATCGCTTAAGGGCTAGGTGCATGCATAGGTCTGTCCGCTCGCTACCCCAGTGAACTACTCATTTAGAAGAATTCGAGAGATGATATGAGCAAGAAACGTGAACTCATGCTATTGCGCCATGGCAAGGCTAACGGAGGTGACGGCGGTGATGACTATCACAGAATTCTGACGGCTCGTGGCATTCGTGACGCCCAGCATATCGGTGTATGGCTTGAGCAGCAGGATATGATCCCTGACCTGATTATAGCGTCACCAGCAGAACGTGCCGCGGACACAGCGCAAAAGGTCAGTAAGGTGATGGGTATGGCGGAAAGGGAGGTACGCCATGACCATCGTATATATGCTGCTGATCTTGATGCATTGCTTGAAGTCGTCGATGCCTTGCCCGAGAGCGATAGTCGGATTCTTCTGATAGGTCATAATCCGGGTCTGGAGCAATTACTGGGCTGGCTGTCGCGCAAGGAAGTTAGCAAGTTAGATGACCGTAAACACCTGCCCACTGCGGCACTTGCAATAGTGAGAATAGCGGAAAGTTGGTGCGATCTCACGAAGGGGTGCGGTAAATTGAAATCCATCACCCGGCCCGACTCCTTGCCCAGGGAATTTCCTTACCCAGGAGCAGATGGAAAGGAATGGCGTCTCCGGCCAGCATATTACTATAACCAGTCTGCAGTGATTCCGTACCGTAAACATGAGAGTAAATTGGAAGTACTGATTATATCATCCAGAAATGGCAGTCATCTGGTCGTACCAAAAGGTATCAAGGAACCAGAACTTTCACTGCAGGAATCCGCTGCAAAGGAGGCGCTGGAAGAAGCCGGTGTAGAGGGGGACGTAGTCGAGGAAGCTCTCGGTAGTTATAAATATGAGAAATGGGGTTCAGATTGTTCGGTGACGGTTTACCCGATGAAAGTGACGCACCTTGTGCCAGAAGAGGAATGGGAAGAGCGTCATCGCGGACGTCAGTGGATGAGCCCGAATGAGGCCATCAAGAAGCTGAATCAGAAGGAACTGGGTAAGCTGGTGAAAATCCTTGCTGCCCAGTACTCATGATCAGAGTGACTGATTGACGGCTGATGCTGTGCGGACCAGGGATCGGATTCAAGCCCAGATCTTGGAACTGGATCCCCTTTTTGAAAGGACGCTTGCCAGTCACCCAGACTGGTGGTGTCAGCGGGAGATGAAGAGTACGGGTGAGACCAGGGACTGGCGAACATTCTTTATTAAACTCGAATATAGGGATTTGCAGGAGATGAACCGGGCGTGGGCACTGGATGAAGATGTAAGGTCTAAGAAAAGGCGGGAACTAGTGTGAGTGGCGGTCACAAGCCTGCAATACATCTACGAATATGAACGTGAACAACTCTGGAAGAGAGTTCGCCAGCGGGTGCAGGCCCAGGATACGATACTATCAATCGAAACCTGCACGACCGAGAAGAATTGGCAATGGGGCTAAATTGGATGATAAACCTGGTCAGAACCTTATCGACTGTGAGACTGGGCCGAGAGAACAAAATTTGCACTGGGGGTCAGTTCTTGCCAACATGGCTGCTAGTAGAATTTACTGAGCCCTCGTCAGTATGCGCTTAATCATAACGCGGCACTATAAAACGATTATCAATGCCTCAGAGCAAATACTGGGTTGGCATGATTCTCCGCGCCATAAGGGCTGGGAGGCCGATGTAGACTTTGTTGTTGACCAGTTGCAGGAAAATCAGATAATTTTCGATGCTGTCTATTCAAGTGATCTTAAGCGATCACGCGAGACTGCAAAATTTCATGCTCAGCAACTTGGCATTGATGTTAGTCATAGTAATGCGGCGCTGAATGAAGTCGATTATGGGCAACTTTATAAGAAGAAAAAGAAATGGGTGGCGGAGCACTATCCGCAGTACAAGACCGACCCGGATTTTGTTTACCCAGATGGCGAGAGTTTCAGCCAAATGCAGCAGCGCAGTGTTAACTATGTTTGCTCACTGGCAGTGAAATTCCCGGAGCGAACTATCCTCATCGTTGTACATGCAGGAGTGGTACGGGGGCTCGTCAGCCATTTTCTCAAGCTGAACTATGCGGACAATCTTAAGCGAAAAATCTCACACCGCTATGTGGGTGATATGCTGTTTACCGGCGAGTCCTGTGTGCGCTATGACGAACTGGGCAAGCCATCGGGGTTTGTTCGTAGCGGTGGCGTTGAGATACCGTTTTCCTGCTAAGACCCGGCGATCAAACCTTCGGTAGAGAATTAGCGAGTGCCAACAAAGTTCGCATCCACGCGGCGTCAGGTAACTTTATGGCTAGGCTGCTTGCTCTGTGTTCACTACTTCTCCTGGGGGAGCAACTTTTTTGGCGATACGTTTGGCAAAGTAGTAGATGCTCTTCAACTTCTCAATGATATCCACTTCCAGGGTGTAGGCTGCCAGGCGGCCTGGTTCATCAGCAACCAGCCGATTGGCTTCGTGCCTCGCGGCGGAATCTACCAGCGAATCGATCCTCGCCTTCATCCCAATCGAATAGGTTGCTGCTTCCATGTCATTGTCCACGGCAGCCGTGATTGCCAGCTCGGTGGCCTTCGAAATCATTTCATGCAGTGTAGTCAGAACATGTCGGGTATCAGCACTGATATTAATATTTTCATCAATGCGTTGGCGACCCAGGGCGACCAGATCTTTCTCGATAATGTCGGCCATGGTTTCCAGGTCATTAGCCGCGCGCATGAGTCCAAGGAGAATACCTGGCTGCTCACCGGTTAGCGACTTCCTGCTGATTTTGCCCAGGTACTCGATGACATGTTCGTAGAGAATATCCTCGTCATCATCGATCCTGGCGATCCGGGTGAGTGTTTCTTTGTCACCGCCCAGAACTGCAGGCAGAATCTGCTCCAGCATATCTTTGAAACAGTCCCCCATATGGCCGATTTCAAGTCGCACCCGGTCCAGCGCCAGCGAGGGTGTTTCAAGAAGTTCCTCATCCAGGTATTTGGGCCTGATAACGGTTATCTCCTCCACCGGTTTATCTGGTACCAGCCACTCCACCAGACGAGCAAACTGGCTGGTGAGGCCATGACTATGACGATACCGGTTGTTGCCGAGGAAGATTGGATTAGACCAGTAAAAGCAGCAGCCACAAGAATTCCAATTAGCGGATTACTCATTCGAGTCATCAGGTCAAGAAACGGCTGGAAACTTCGTAATGGGTTCATGGCTTCACTCATGACGCTTATACCAAAGAACACCAGACCCAGCCCCATTAGTATGCCGCCATACTGCTTTGTCTTGTCCTGTTTAGAAAAAAACAGCAGGCTAAAGCCGCCGGCTACCATCAGGAGTGCAAATTTTGTTACCTTAAAGGCGACAATCTGTGCAGTAATGGTTGTACCGATATTCGCCCCCATAATGATGCCCGCTGACTGAGACAGGGACATCAGGCCAGCAGTGATGAAGCCGATGACCAGCACGGTTGTAACAGATGACGACTGAATAACTGCCGTCACAAAGGCACCCGTAACGGCTCCCATGAACCTGTTGGCGGTGAGTTTTGCCAGGATAGTTTTCATCCGTTCGCCAGCTACTGCCTTTAGTGCATCAGCCATCTGTTCCATACCAAACAGAAACAGGGCAAGGCCGCCGAACAGTTTCATGGCCATATCAGCCCATTCGATGTTCCCATCTGTGCCCGATGCAGCGAAAGCAGGAGTGACTGCCAGTGCAATCAGAAGAGCAAACGCCCACAAGGAAAGTTTACTTGCGGATATATTCAGGCCGGCAAATCGAAAGTTGTTATGCATTGAAAATTCCCAATTCGGTTGGATAACACCGGATTCGCCTGTATCCGATAATATGTAAGGTTTTGATTTTGATGTAGAGTGGGTTGTTCCTGGTCGGTGTCTTCCCTATGAGAGATTCGGTACCTGACCTAACACTATTGTTATATTGCGGCCAGCTTCACTTGTTTCCGTACAGGAACTGGTTTGACATTTCCTTTAGGATTGTTGTTCACAGCTCTGCTTGACAATCATCACTGGAACAGGAGCCAAACGTACGACCTGTTCTGCCTTGGAGCCCAACATGGCATGGGCGAGCCCAGTGCGTCCCTGGCTGCCCATGACAATCATCCGCGCGTCTACCTTTGCAGCCAATTCAAGAATTCGAGTGACTGGCAGACCTACAACCATCGCTGTCTTGGCCTGTTTAAGTGGCTTCTTGTTAGGCTCTTTCTCACGTACCTTCTTCATGAATGCTTCCAGCATATCTGCAGCTGTATCCTCAAGGCGTCGCATCTGGTTATTCCTTCCCTTGACAGCATAGTATCCGGGCGCGTCACCCGGGTCGTACACGACGTGTAATACAAGTAGTTTAGATCCCAGAGCCTCAGCGAGGTCAGTGGCGTATTCCAGTGCCAATTCTGAGGAGGGTGAAAAGTCTACCGGGACCAGAATCGGTTCTTTCTTTTTTGACATATCCCATACTCCTTTATCAGCTATGTCGGAATTGCTCTTGCCCAGTTAGCTTTCTTGTTTTAGACGGTTGTGGAAATACTTGAGGAGCTGTTTGCGCAATTTGGTTCGCCCATGTTTGGCTGCAGCCTGCACACGTTTTTCTGCCTGCTCGATAAAGGTTTCCTGGGAACTGAGTGATGCCTCGCCACTGGTTTCCTGGTATTCGATATAGCTGCCATCCTGTTGCATTTCCCAGGCGTACTTGCGATTCGTTAACTGGACATCAATGATCAGACGCAGTTCCTGTCTTAACTTTGGGTCCTCCACAGGTGTTACAACTTCCACTCGGCTTTCAAGGTTGCGTTTCATGAGGTCGGCAGAGCCTATGAAATATTCCTCTTCACCACGGTTTTGGAAGTAGTAGATGCGGGTGTGTTCCAGGAAGCGTCCAACGATACTGATTACACGGGTATTTTCGGTGATGCCGGCAAGCCCGGGCCGCAGGCGGCAGGTATCACGGACGATCAGGTCTACCTTGACACCCGCCTGGGAAGCTCGATAAAGGGCTCTCGTGATGTCCACATCTTCAAGGGCATTCATCTTGAGCTGGATCAAGCCAGGTGATTCAGGTGAATGGTGCTGGATTTCACGATCGATCCTGTCAATCAGCGCCTGTTTCAAGGTGTAAGGGGATGTCAGTATTTTGCGATATCTTGGGGGCGGTGAATAACCGGTCAGGTAATTGAACAGTTCGGTCAGATCCTGGGTAATGTCTCCATCGCAGGTCAGCATGCCAAGGTCGCAGTACATGTGTGCAGTGCCGGCATGATAGTTGCCCGTACCTATATGTGCATAGCGTCGAAGACCATTGAAATCATTACGAACCACGAGAATAACTTTGCTGTGCGTCTTGAGGCCGACAACGCCGTAAGTTACATGGATGCCAGCTTGCTCCAAGCGCCGTGCCCAACCGATATTGGCTGCTTCATCAAACCGAGCCTTGAGTTCTACAAGGACCGCGACCTGTTTGCCATTTCGTGCGGCATTGACTAATGCTTCAACAATGGCGCTGTCCTGGGAGGTTCGATACAGGGTCATTTTGATTGCCAGTACCTTGGGGTCCTCGCTTGCAGTACTCAGAAAACGTTCCACACTGGTTCGAAAGGATTCATAGGGGTGTTGCAGCAGCATGGCACCACGGTCCCTGATGATGTGGAATATATTCTGAGGGTCCTGAGCCAGTCGTGTATGGTCAACGGGCTTGTGTGGTGCATCATGCAGCTCTGGGAAATCCAGGCCGACAATCTCAAACAGATCACCCATAGCCATCATGGACTCAACCCTGAAGACATCGGATTCCTCATCGAGACCCAGTTCAGCGGCCAGCATACCCTGGTGGACAATATCCATACTCTCGTCGACCTGCAGGCGGACAATAGGCGCAAAATGACGATCCCGCAGTTCCGTTTCAATCATTGCCAAAAGGTCATCCGCCTCCTCTTCCTCGAGTTCCATAATGGCGTTTCTGGTAACCCGAAAGGTTGCGCAGGATACGATCTCCATGCCGGGGAATAGTAGATCCAGATTGTTGCTCACAATATCCTCGAGCTTCACAAAGACAGTACTGTCTTTGACGCGCACGAACCTTGGTGTAATTCCCTTTACTTTGGGCAGCTTAATGCGTGCATAGTGACTGGTACTGCCGCCCGGATAGCGCAACGAAATCAGTAGGTTCAGGGCAAGATTGGAAATAAATGGAAATGGATGTCCCGGATCCATGGCAAGCGGCGTCAGCAATGGAAAAATGTTGGAAACAAACTGCTCGCGCAAGGCGGTTTTTCCTTCCTTGTTGAGGTCGACATAGTTAACGAACTGTATTCCCTCAACTTTCAGTAACTCATCCACTTCCGCAAAAATCTGGTTCTGCCTCTGGTGTGTATTCCGTACGATGGACAGGCATTCCGCTAGTTGTTCCTGAGGTGTCAGACCGTCGATGGAAGGGGAGCGGATGCCGGCGGCGATCTGCTGTTTAAGGCCACCAATACGCTTCATGAAAAATTCATCGAGGTTGTTACTCACGATGGCGAGAAACTTGACCCGCTCAAGCAGTGGAATATCAGTCTTCGATGCCATGTGCAGTACACGGCTGTTGAATTCAAGCCAGGTCAGCTCGCGGTTGAGGTAAAGTGCAGGATCGTCCAGGTCGATAGCCGCAGTTGGTTTGGTGCGGGCTGTTTGTAATTTTTTTGTTTCCACCTTCGACGCCGGGTTCCTGGTTGTCTCTGGCTCACTGCCATTTTGTGGATTCTCCACCGTAGAATGGCTTTTGATTTCAGCTGGCTTGGTCATTTCCATTGTCTCCACTGGCCGGAAGCGTAAAGATATCAGCTTGTATTTGCGGCTCATAGGACCAGGATCAAACAAATGTTAACTTTTTCCAGTATTTTGCCAGTTTTTTACCTTCATTTGACGGGAGTGCCTGATTGGTAGCATCTGCGTGATATTAGATGCTGTTTTAGACCATCGAGTATGTGCTGTATTTTGCAATTCTAATCAATCTGTCATAATCGTGTGATATGAGTGCAGGAAAAGCAGCGGTCAAGAATAGGAAAGGTAAGAAGTCCCGCAGGAAAAAAACCATGGCGGACCGAGCAGATCGCCATACTCTCTATGAACGGTCTGTGCAGAATGTTGCATTTGAATATAAGTTCATTAATAAGACCTTTCGCAAACTGCGTGCGCGACGCCCTTCTTATCTGCGTGAGGATTTTTGTGGTACCGCCAGTATGTGTTGTGAATGGGTCAGGCACGGCAAGGGTAATTTTGCCGTGGGCGTGGATATAGACCCGCAGGTACTTTCGTGGGGGCGAAAACACAACCTTTCTCGTCTGAAAGCCCAAGAGAGGTTACGTGTCAGCCTGGTTCAGGATGATGTATGTAGTGTAAAAATCGAACCGCCCGCAGACGTGATTCTGGCCATGAATTTCAGCTACCAGATTTTTATGACTCGAAAGAAACTGCGGGATTACTTTCGTGGCGTGCGTAAGGCGCTGGTCAAAGACGGCATTTTTTTCATGGACGTTTTCGGTGGCTCTGATGCATACCTGGAATTCAAGGACAAACGTAAGTACAAGGGTTTTAGCTATACCTGGGAGCATGCACGCTACAATCCCATTGATGGCAGTATGCGTTGTCATATTCACTTCAGTTTTCCTGATGGGTCAAGGTTAAAGAAAGCATTCACTTATGACTGGCGACTTTGGACCTTGCCCGAGTTGCAGGAACTTCTTGATGCGGCAGGTTTTTCCAGAATTACAGTTTACTGGGAAGAGACTGATCCGAAGACTGGAGAAGGAATCGACGTTTATTCGCCGGCTACCGAAGGGGATGCTGATCCTGTTTGGATTTGCTACCTGGTGGCTGAAAAATGATTGGCAATTTTTTGCATCGCTCACACGACAACCCTATGATGAAGGTATGCCAAAGTTAACGGTAGTGAGAAAGCCGGAGAATGAACGTTCCCCCTTCCTGCGGGGGGTTCTCGTGCACTCCCTGGTACAAGCGGGTCTGACCTTTGATGATGCTCTGGAACTGGCTCAGGTGCTGCGAGATGAACTTCAGGAGAAGCGGCAGACGACCAGCACTGAATTAAGGGCCAGGGTAGGCGAATTACTCGATGAACGTTACGGCAGCAAGCAACGCGAGCAGTATGAAAAAGGCTATCAAGTTGAGCCTGATCTCATCGTACATACTCGCACACGTGATGCCCCCTTCTCTGTTGGCATGCTTGCCCACTCTCTCGAGACCTGCGCTATCGCTCCAGAAGTCGCGCTGTTTGGTGCACGGATGGTTTTGGAGAACATGAGGAGTAAAGGTCTTCGTGAAGTTGACCACCTGACCCTGCGCAAGTACATATACAAATGCTTACGTAGACACTGTACGCATCAGGTGGCAGACCGGTACCTGTCCTGGCGTCAGTTTGAAAACAGTGATATTCCCCTGATTATATTAATCGGTGGTACCAGCGGGATTGGCAAGGGCACAGTATCATCAGACCTGGCTTATCGGCTGAACATTACTCATCATCAGTCCACAGGGCTGATGCGTGAGATTATACGCAACTACTTGTCCCCGCAGATGGTACCAAGCCTGGCCTATTCGAGTTTCGATGCATGGCAGGGCGTGCCCACTTCAATTGACGGTGTACGACAAGAAACTAAGAATTCAGTGATTACAGGTTTCCAGTCACAGTTTGCAGCCATGAGGCCGGCGATGGAATCGACCATCGGCAGTGCCATTGAAGAAAGGTACGACCTTATCCTGGAGGGGACACATGTGGTTCCGTCAGAAATGAATGTTAAAGTTCAAAAGGGAGAGGCGGTTGTCGTTCCTATGATGCTGGCAAACATGAAAAAGGGAATGCTTCGAGCCCAGCTTAAGAGGCGTTTGCCAGAGGGAAATAAACAGCAGGTTGCGCACAACCTGGAAAATTTCGACAACATCTGGGAATTACAATCCTGGTTGCTTGATGAGGCGGATAAGGTCGGAATACCTATTATTGAAAATCTGCACGTCGCGGATACTGTGCGTGCGGCACTCGATCATGTTGTCGAGCAATTGATGAAAGCTTTTCCTCCACGGCCAGATGAGAAGGTCTGGGAGACCTAGTAGTGCCCCAGGAAATAGAAAGGAAATTTCTGCTCAAAAATGATAGCTGGCGTGTCGAGGGTTCCGGAACCCTGTATCGACAGGGATACCTTTCCACCGTATCGGAGCGTACTGTGCGTATCAGACTTATCAATGATCAAGGTTTTCTCACTATTAAGGGAATCCCCGTTGGCGCGAGGCGAGCAGAGTACGAGTATGAGATACCAGCTGGTGAGGCCAGCGAAATGCTGGACAATCTATGCGAGCATCCCCTGATTGAAAAAACACGATACCGGGTTGAATACCAGGACATGGTCTGGGAGATTGATGAATTCAAAGGGGACAATGCAGGACTGAATATTGCGGAAGTAGAACTTGAAGACGAAAATCAGGCGGTTCACATGCCTGATTGGGTTGGAGAAGAAGTTACTGGTGACCCCCGCTACTACAATGCCAACCTGACGGCGAATCCGTATTCACAGTGGCGTGAATAGAGCGCCGGATCCCAGACTGAGAAATACGGTTTTCGTATCCAGCTTGACCAGCATAAGACAGTGCATATCCCCTGTGTAGATCAGCCAGCTGCCCAACAATGTAATACCAGAGTCAGAAATAGCCTGCACTATGAGCATCCCAGATATTTGCACTAGATGAAAGGTTGCTAGTAAAATCTTACACAACCCGACATTTCAATAGGGAGAGTTGACATGGCCAGAAAGAAAGCGTCAGCGGCAAAAACAGCTAAAGAATCTACCCTGGAGGTAGATGAAGCCGCTATCAGTAAGGGGCGAAAGGAATATTCTGGAGAAATCATTTTTGATCTTGATGCAAAGAACAAAAAGATTAAATGGAACGCAGATGGCGGATACCCCTTTAAAGAGAAGATCTCCAATGAGAAATATGAGCAGCATAAAGTACTGTTGCAGGTGGAACTGCTCAAAGTGCAGGAGTGGGCGAAACAAAGCGGGGAACGCATAGTCATCATTTTTGAAGGCAGAGATGCGGCAGGTAAAGGTGGAACCATCAAGCGTTTCATGGAGCATCTTAACCCTCGTGGGGCAAAAATTGTTGCCTTGGAAAAACCCAGTGATCGCGAACAAAATGAATGGTACTTCCAGCGATATATTCAACACCTGCCGAGCAGGGGTGAAATAATCTTGTTCGATCGTTCCTGGTACAACCGGGCCGGTGTTGAGAAAGTAATGGGCTTCTGCTCTGATGAGGAGTACCTGGAGTTTCTCAGGCAGACGCCTGAGCTGGAGCGCATGTTGATTAATAGTGGGATCCGGTTATTCAAATACTGGTTTTCAGTAAGTCGTGAGGAACAGTTTTGCCGACTTATAGCCCGCCAGACCGATCCGCTGAAACAGTGGAAACTCAGTCCTGTTGACAGGGAGTCGATGTCACGCTGGAGCGATTACAGCAAGGCAAAAGATGCGATGATTTTCTACACTGATACCAGAGATGCGCCCTGGACGATGATCCGCTCTGACGACAAGAAACGCGGGCGACTCAATTGTATCCGTCACTTTTTGTATAACCTGGACTACACAGGAAAAGATCACAAAGTCGCCACCGAACCAAATTCTCTGGTAGTGGGTCCTGCAAAAGAACTCTATGAACGGGGTGAAAATGCCTGATGATACCTGCGTCACGGCCTTGATCTTCCCTTAATTCTTAATGAGTAGAGGCGCGTCCCGCTCATTCAGATTGTTAACGAGCATCGCCCCATGCTAAAGGGACACGTATCTTAAATTCTTGTGAACCGCTAGTCTAATCTGTTAACCGCAGACCAGGGTCGGAGATCACTCACGGGAGTGATATTAAATGGCAAAGATTTTAGTTGAAGATCCGGAGGAAAATACAAGAGTTCCACTTTTGCGTGGCATTCTGATTCACTCTTTGCAGGAGGCAGGGCTGTCATTCGATGCTGCCTTTGAAATCGCAACGGATATCCGCCATGAGCTGGAAGGCATAGAGGTGATTGCGTCTGATGAGTTGCGCCGGCGGGTTGTCAACCTGCTACAGAGTCGGGAGGGAAGCGAAGTAGCCGAGCGCTATAAGAAACTGAAAGAAAGTTTGACTATCCAGGTAGAACAACGTGATGGGCAGCTGATACCTTTTTCCAGGTTCGAATATCAACAGGGTCTTGAAACTATCGCTCTTACCAGTGCCGAGGCAATGGAAATTGTAGCCACCGTATACAAACACCTGGTTGATCGGCGCATTGAAGTTATTACCTCAAGGCACCTCGGCAGGCTAACTTACAGGTACCTGCGCCAGTCGAGTGAACTCGGAGAAGATGTCGCCAAACGATGGCTGGTATGGCGAGATTTTGTTAATGACGACAGGCCGCTGATTATTCTGCTCGGTGGCACCTCTGGTTGTGGCAAGAGCACCATAGCGACAATGTTGGCAAATCGCCTGGATATTGTTCGTAGCCAGTCAACCGACATGTTGCGTGAAGTTATGCGCACCATGATGCCTGAGCAACTCCTGCCAATACTGCACACATCCTCCTTTAGAGCCTGGACAGTTCTTCCTGGTACTGGGGCAGAAATGGCAGAGGTCTCGGATAATCTGCTGATTAGCGGGTTCAGGGGTCAGGCAGATTTGCTCACTGTTGCAATTGAGGCAGTAATAAAGCGTGCCTTGCGTGAACGGGTATCGCTGATTCTTGAAGGAGTCCATGTCCAGCCGGCATTTATGGAGCAACTTGTAGATAGTGATGAGGCAATCATTGTGCCCATCATGCTTGGAGTACTGAAGCGCAAACAGTTGCATCAAAGAATACGTGGCCGGGGAGTTGATGCGCCCCAGCGTCGAAGCGAACGCTATTTGAGGCATTTTGATGAAATCTGGCGACTGCAATCTTATCTTTTGTCCGGGGCCGAAAAATCCAACATACCTGTTGTCGTTAACAGTGATAAAAATACAGTATTCAATGACATTATGTCCATCGTCATAGAGACACTTGAGAAGGATTTCGATAGAGCGGCGAAGGACGTTTTCTGACCCCGCAGGACACCTGTTGATATTGTCTAACCAATCAACCGGATTGCGCGTGAAGTATTCAGCCCGGGGTCAGGGTGAAGCTGGCCTGCCAGGCGGATATGGATGACCACTAACGGAAGTATTAAGGCAGCGGCTGATATTTCGTTGACCTGGCTTCTGCTAATGTCAGCGAATTCTAACAATTCATGCAATGTTAGGGCGTAAGGGAGACCTTCGGCTTGTGGAAAAAACTGCAAATAGCCGTACAATAAGAGGTTCGGTTTTTGGCTTCGGCCCTTTAAGTTAAACAGGAGCGACAAATGGACTGGTTGTTAATAGGTAAACTGTTTTTGATCCTGTTTCTCATTGTTGGTAATGCATTTTTTGTCGCTTCAGAGATTGCTCTGACATCTGCTCGCCGCAGTCGCATCAAACAGCTGGCCAGTACTGGCAACAGTTCTGCCAAGATTGTCCAGATTCTCCATGATGAACCTGAGCGTTTTTATTCGGTTACTCAGATCGGCATTACTCTGGTTTCACTTGCGCTGGGTGCAATCGGTATTGTAACGCTTACGGAGGTGATGGCTCCCGGGTTTGAGGTAACCTTTGGTCTGTTGAGTGAAGGTGAGGAGATGATGCGTTGGGCTCACACATTCTCCTATGCCGTGGCCTTTATCATTATTTCTTTTCTGCACGTGGTAGGGGGTGAGTTGGCGCCCAAAGTGCTAGCCTTTCACAGGGCGGAAGCTATGAGTCTGGCGGTCGCCAGGATTATTAAGTCGCTTCATACCATATTGCGCCCCCTCATCTGGGTCATGAATAAGTCTTCATACGGTCTGCTGTGGTTATTCGGGCAACGTGATCTGGCGATGAACGGCGAGGGTCACTTCTCAATGACAGGGGAGGAGATTCGTACCATCCTCAGCGCCAGTGAGCAGGAGGGTGTCCTTAATCCGCAGTTGACCATGATGCTTCGTGGTGTTTTCGATCTTGATGAGCACACGGCCCGGGATGCCATGATTCCGCGTACCGAAGTAGATGCGATTCCACATACGGCCGTCGTTGCCGACGTGCTTACACTGTTTAAAGAAGAGCTACGTGAGCGTTATCCTGTCTACCAAACATCTCTTGATAACATCATTGGCATTGTTTCCGTCAAGCAACTACTCAATAGGATGGCATCTTCTGAGAGTCCTGAATTGATAGCAGAAACTATCGCCAGCCCTGTAACGGAGGTGATGATGCCGGCGTATTACATTCCCGATACCATGCCACTGAGCAAGCTCCTGAAGGATTTCACCAATAACCGTCGACAGATTGCCATTGTGCTGGATGAATACGGCGGAACCGATGGTCTTATTACGTTGGAAGATATACTCGAAGAGATCGTCGGTGACTATGAGGATGAGTTCTCCCCAAGGAACCGGCATATCAAGATCGAGGATAAGCATCACTTTAATATTAGTGCAGGTGTGCGCGTAACTGAGCTGGAACCCAAATTGAATTTCCCGTTCCCCACGGGGGACTATGTAACGCTGGGAGGGCTTATAAATCAACACCTTGGTCGCCTGGCAAAGGTTGGAGACCTCGTTCAGCTTGAAGGAGCATGTTTAAGAGTCCTGGAGATGGATAAGCACAGGATCGTCAAGGTGCAGTTCGAATACCAGGGAACTGATATCCATGATGAGATGGAGAATCTGGAAGGTCTGGAGGAAGAGGAAGGTGAGGCTCAAGCGATATCTGACGAGTCAGAGAGCAAGGTCTTGAAATTGGCTGCCAATGATTTCAACGATAAGGACCAACCAGAGGAACTGACGAGTACAAGTTAGTTCCTGTCTGTATAGTGGAGAATTGATCAGTTATGAAGGAACTAACCTGCTCGATATCAAGTTTGCAAAATAAGCAGTTAGTTCCTGTCTGTATAGTGGAGAATTGATCAGTTATGAAGGAACTAACCTGCTCGATATCAAGTTTGCAATATAAGCAGTTAGTTCCTGTCCCCAAAAGGTGAATTTTGCCAAATGTCACGATACGACAATAACGTTAGGCATATAAGACAGTTGCTTAGGGAGGTGTCGGACCGCCCGGGACTAACCCGCTCGATATCCAAATCCGGGCAAGCACTGGTTAGTTTTTGTCCCAATTTGGGTATCGACTGTGCTGTGCTGGACATGCAAAATCCAAGCTGAAACAATGTATTTCAGCTATCAAAAACGGAATCGTATGGTATGAGCAGCAACTCGATATGGGGAAATATCAGGCGCTATTTCCAACCCACCCTGGAAACCGTTGTCCCTGAACATTCCCAAAAGATCCGTCTGTCAGGCATGGCACTGCGGATTCCAATCAATGGATATCCGGAGTTCAGGATTGAAATGGGCGAGCAAGAGCTCATTCTGACCGCGGATCCTGGTATTGGTGCCAGCAGTGGGGAATCACCCTGCGACTTCCTGTTGTTCGATGCGGGACGATATATCAGCCAGATAGGACACTTTCAAAGACTGGCTCCCGGTAATACGCTTGCGCTGGAGAAAAACGTTTATAACCAGAAATATGTGTTCAGTTCTCCCCGGGAAGTATTTCGCCGCAAACTTTCAATCTCCCACACGGGAGATGGTCTGATATTTCAGGACCCTGTCTCGGAGCATGGCACCTACCTTACACTAACGGGTACTGGAGAAGACAACCCGAGAATTGACACTCGTCGAAGGGCTGCCCTGCAGCGGGTCCGGGAAATTTTTGGCGGTCCTCTTGCTCCCTTGAATCCTGAAATGGCAACGGCAGCCCTAAGAGAAGTAAATGCTCTCCTCAAGAATGCATCAGGCCACCCCAGGGACGCTGAAGGGAACCCCGGAGGGATCATAGAACTACCGGATAGTGTTACGCCTATCCTGGTTGGTGATCTGCATGCCAGTGTTGATAATCTGTTAACGGTCCTAAGCGAGAATGCGTTCCTTGACTGCCTTGAAAGTGGCACAGCTGCTCTCATCATTCTTGGTGATGCTGTGCATGAGGAAGATTCCGACAGGCTCAAAGAAATGGATCGTTCTCTTTTGATGATGGATCTGATTTTCAAGCTAAAACTGCGCTTTCCAGATAATGTTCACTACCTCATCGGCAACCATGATAGCTTTTTTGATGAGGTTATGAAGCGGGGAATTCCCCAGGGCTTGCTCTGGGACAAGCATGTGGTTTCGGTTCGAGGTGAAGACTACCGGTCTGAAATGCAACTCTTTTACCGCCAGGCGCCTTTGCTGGCGCTGTCAAATCATTTTGTGGCCTGTCACGCGGGACCTCCACGCAAGAAGGTCTCCCGACAGATGCTTGTGGATGTTCGCAAGTTTCCTGAAATAGTCCATGATATGACCTGGAACAGGGTCAGAACAACAGCATTCCCCGCAGGCTATACAAGTAGTGATGTCCGCCAGTTTCGCAAGTCGCTTGACCTCGAGAGTGATACTCCCTTCATGGTTGGCCACAATATGTGTTCCAGTGAAGGAACGCTGTGGCTAAATGTCGGTGATATTAAGCGACACCACGTTGTGATCAGTTCTCGATCTGATCAAGTGGGTCTATTTACCTGCGTTGATGGCAAGATGATACCGCAGATCTATCCAGCTGCAGCTCTAACACAATGGATGAACGAGCAGGCTTCCACAGCGTGAAAGTTTCACCTACATGATGCGTGTGCAGGTAGATGTTGCACCATTATGTTTTGCCGGGTGAATCATCCTCGCCAATAATTCTTCGTGGCATACTATCGAAATCGTTGCGTATGAGAACCTGCAGGCCACTTCGGTGAAAGTGCAGTGCCAGCAATTCATAAACCGAACATTGGATTTCAACTTCGGCCAGTGTGAAGTTTTTGTCGACCGGATGACTTTGGTCAGCAGCACGGTGCTGCCGTACTTCATAAATTTTCCTGGCGGGTGGAAGCAGGAAGTCGAATACATATTGCGCTCGCCAGTCGGTAGAGAAAAACCACTTATTCAATGGAGGGATCTGGATTCGTTCCAGGTTGATCTCTGTTGGCGATGCAAGCCAACCCCGGTCGAATACGGTACAACCTCCACGAACTTCCTTGAACGGAATACAGAAATGGACCTCTCTGGGTCGGTATGAAAGGAGCCGGTTCTGCCACCAGTTATCCTCTGAGAGATCAATGCAACCCTCTTCCGGCCATCCACCAATTTTCTGGATAAGTGTCGATTTGCCACTGGCTGGCGGGCCGGTAACGACAATCTGGCGAAATTTGGTATCCGAGGGAATGGCATAACCCTTGACCCAGCCGATAGTTTCAACCTCAATACTATTCAACGGCATCAGACATCTGCTTCAGTCCTTACGGCTAAACTTTATGAAGGAAACAGCTAGACAAGGTGGAATATCACCAGTTGTAGTGATCGACAATAGGATATTGAGCCAGTTGATCAAGTAGTCTGCCTCTAAAACACACAAATACCACTAGTATGCACTAGTTGAGGGGAAGGGGTGACATAAAGACAATGTCACCCTTTAGAGCACGAAAATGCCTACGAAAACATACCCTTGAGGGTGAAAAAGAACAGTGCCGCCAGCGCTGCACCGGCGGGAAGTGTTACCAACCATGAAATGACAATACCACCAATTACCCGCAAATCAATTGCGCCGACTCCACGTGCCAGGCCAACGCCAATGACTGCGCCCACGGCGATATGTGTGGTTGAGACAGGCAGGCCGGTTCGTGACGCAAGCACGACGGTCGCCGCTGCTGCCAGAGTCGCACAATAGCCACGGCTCGGGGTTAGCTGGGTGATACCGCTGCCGATCGTTTTCATGACCCTGTAACCCATTGTTGCGAGGCCAACCACGATACCGATTCCACCAAGAACAAGTATCCAAATCGGCAGGGCAGATTCTTGGGCAACTTCACCACCGGACTGCACGATACTGACGACAGCAGCAAGGGGCGCGATACCGTTAGCGACATCGTTGGAACCATGTGCGAAGGCCATGGCACAAGCGGTGAAAATCATCATGGGAGTGAATACTTTTTCTACACTGGCAAAGTGAAACTCGCGGTCAGACTCCTCGTCAACTTCAACCCGGTTAATCAGTACTTTCCCAATTCCGGCCAGGACCAGTCCGAATACAAAAGCCGATAGGAAACTCATACCGACCGTTAGCTCGATGTTCAGATGCTTCAAGCCCTTGAACAGGGTAACGAGGGATATAATGAAACCGACCAGGAATATATAAGCTGGGCCCCAGCGTTTCGCGTTCTGAAATGGGTTTTCTGTGTTCAAGATTAGTCTGCGGATACTCATCATCAGCATGAAGGCAATAGCCCCTCCCAGCACCGGTGACACCACCCAACTGGCGGCAATCTGCATCACCTTGCCCCACTCCACCGCATCGGGGCCTATACCCACTATTGCGAAACCAATGACTGCGCCGACGATGGTGTGGGTCGTCGATACCGGCCACCCTTTGGTTGAGGCAATCATTAGCCAGATACCCGCTGCCAACAGGGCAGACAGCATGCCAAAGACCAGGATCTCGGGACTATTGGTAATTGATGAGGGGTCAATAATGCCTTTGCGGATCGTCTGTGTAACATTTCCACCAGCGATAAAGGCACCGGTAAACTCAAAAATCGCAGCGATCACAATCGCCTGTTTGACAGTAATTGCACCGGACCCTACGGATGTTCCCATTGCGTTTGCGACATCATTGGCACCAATACCCCAGGTCATGTAGAGGCCGAAGACGATTGCCATAACCATAAAGATAAAACCGTATGTTTCGATAATTTCCATTGACTTATTCCAGAATCAGTTTCTGTTTATAGGTGCTATCGGCTGTATTAGCGTTCCAAAAAAACAGCCGATCTCCATTCTCCTCTGCATAATCTAATGTTCACCTGGCTATCAGTAAGCGTAGTCTGTCTCCTACCTTTTCGGCATAGTCCGCCAGGTCGCCGATCCACTCGATCAGCTGATACCACATCATTACCGAAACAGGTTTCATCTCATCTTCATGCTCAAACAGAAGCCTGGTCAGGGCAATGCCAAGTTCGTCGGTGTCGTCTTCAACCAGGTTGAGGGCTTCGACCATTTCCTCAACCAGGGTTGCTTCGCGACCTCGAAACCCCGTCGCCAGTAGTTCGTCCAGCTCTTCAATAATTTTTGCGGACTGTTCGCATGCATCGACACAGCGCATGACCAGCGCCTTCATCGGCTCCTGCATGAAATCTGGAACTTCCATACGACGCTCAACCAGCATTCCTGCTATATCCTGGGCCGTGTCGGCGATTGAATCCTGCATCTGCAGGATTTCCAACAGGTCACGCCGGTCCACGGGCATGAACAGGCTTTTTGGCAGGGCACCGCGCATCTCATTCTTGATTTGGTCAGCCTCTGACTCATGCTCGAAAATCTTGTCCTTGGCGGCCACCACCTTCTCCTGGTCACCTGCTTCCAGGGCTGCAAACAGAATCGGGATTTCGTGGACACAATTGAGGACGGCACGCATATGGACCTGCAGCCCCTTGAACGGGGACTTGCCAAACAGGTTTGCTAGTGGATTAGTGGATGACATGGCTATTGTTCTCCTGAGGCATCTATTTATGGAGGTCGCGAGAGTTTACGCGGTGTTTGAAATGGTTGTCGATGACCTGGGTCAAAACGGTCAAAAAACCCAGGAACGGAACTATGTATCTGCCTCGATAATCACCACCACCTGGCCCTCCTCGATAGCATCTTCTTCCTTGACCAGAAGCTCTGAAACAACACCTGCGCAGGGCGTCTCAACGGGTATTTCCATCTTCATGGATTCAAGGATCAACAACGCGTCCTCAGCATCGACATGGTCACCAACGGCAACCTCGACCTTCCAGACATTTCCGGTGACTTCGGATCTTATCTCTAAGCGGCTCATATTCAATTTCTATGAATCAAACATAATAATGTGGCGCGCTTCCTTACCAGATTTCAGTGCTTCGAGCGCATCGTTAACTTCTTCCAACTTGATATGCTTTGAAATCATTTCATCAAGGTGCAATTTCCCTGCGAGATAAAATTCGATGAACCTTGGCATATCTATGCGGAAGCGATTCGAACCCATATTTGAACCCTGAATCTTTTTCTCCGCCAGGAAATCCACTCCGTGGAGTTCAACCATGGTACCAACGGGGATCATGCCAATAACGGTTGCGGTACCGCCAGCTCCAAGCATCTGGAATGACTGTTCTGCCGTCGCCTTCAGACCGATAGCTTCGAATGTATAGTCACAACCACCTTGTGTCATCTCGATGATTTCGCCCACCACGTTACCTGAACTCGCGTTCACGGTATGGGTTGCACCCAGAGCCTTGGCTATCTCCAGCTTGGAATCCACCATGTCTACGGCAATTATCTGTCCGGCTCCAGCAATCGCTGCGCCGTTAATTGCAGCCAGTCCTACGCCACCACAGCCGATGACCGCTACTTTCGATCCAGGTTCAACTTTCGCGGTATGAAATACGGCACCAACCCCGGTTGTGGTTGAACAGCCTATCAGGGCCGCGCGGTCCATTGGCATGTCCTTCCGGACTTTGACCAGGGCATGTTCATGTATCAGCATAAGTTCAGCGAAGGAGGACAGGTTCAGGAACTGGTGAATAGGCTGGCTGTTCTGGTGCAGCCTCGGTTCCTGGTCTGCTTCCCGTGAAACTTCGGGGCTCTGGCACAGGGCGAGATGCCCTGTCAGACACTTGTCGCAATGACCACAAAACGCAGACAGGCATGTAATGACGTGATCCCCTTTACTGACATAAGTGACATCACTGCCCACCTCCTCAACAATTCCGGCACTTTCATGGCCAAGAATCGTTGGCAGCATATAGGGGTAGGAACCATCGAGAAAGTGCAGGTCGCTATGGCAGACTCCGGCTGCGACCGGTCGCACGAGGACCTCTCGCGGTCCCGGTTTTGAGACCTGGACCTCTTCGATCTCAAGTGGTGTATTCTGTTCGCGCAAGACAGCTGCTTTCATGGTAATCCTCAGTCGTAAAGGTGTATAAACATAGCCAACAAAAAGGCTGGATGACAAAACTATCATGATTTTGAAGCGAAATGCCATGTGCATCGAGCCATCACGAACTTAGAAGCAGAACAAAAATGACTGGTGAAAGGGTTGTTATCGGGGTTGGCGGAAATATGGGCGATCCTGTAGCTACACTGTCCAGTGCTCTAGATGAACTCGGGAAGCTTGCGGTTGGTGAAATAGTCGTGTCGAATATTTACCGATCTGAGCCGGTCGGCCTGGGAAACGACGCGAGTGATTTTGCCAATGCTGTTGCCCAGTTTGAATGTGAGTTTGAACCTATGATGCTGTTGAAGCGTCTGCAGACGCTTGAGCAAAGATTTGGACGTGTTCGGCAGACAGCAGGCTCGAGGATGGATGGATCGCACGCCTATGAATCGAGAACCCTTGACCTGGATATTATTTCGTTCGGGGACAGGCTGATCGCCGAGGGCGATCTCCAGGTACCCCATCCCCGAGCCTTTGAAAGGTTGTTTGTGCTGTTACCCCTTCAGGAAATAGATCCCGGCTTTCAATTCGCCGATCGGGCTGAATCTTTGCAGCAGCTCATTGACCAGGCGCCAGAAATGGCAATCAGGTCATGGCAGCACAATCAATGAAATGTATGGCCTAGATTATGCGTGACTGGTGATTCTTCCAGTATTGTTCGCGCAGTTCCCGCTTGTAGAGCTTACCCGTAGGATGCCGGGGCAGTAAATCAACAAAGTCTATGGACCGGGGGCACTTGGCATGGGAAATCTTCTCGCGGCAGTAGTTGATTAGAAGGTCCGCCGTCCCTGGGGATGCCTTTGTATTATCGTTAAGCTGTACAACCGCTTTAACTTCTTCTCCAAACTCATCATTGGGTACGCCGAAAACCGCCACGTCAGCAACCTCTTCATGATTAATCAGGGTGTTTTCGATTTCCTGTGGATAGATATTCACACCCCCGGAAATGATCATGAATGACTTACGATCACGAAGGTAAAGGAATCCCTCTTCATCAAGGTATCCCAGGTCACCCAAGGTTGACCAACCCCTGTCGTTCATGGCTGCCGCCGTCTGTTCCGGATCCTTGTAGTAAGCGAAATCGGAACCGTTAGCGAAGTAGACCGTGCCGATACTGTTGGCTGGAAGTTCCTGGTCATCCTCGTCGACGATTCGCAGTTCGCCATGTATGGCTCGACCTACACTTCCCTTGTGGTTTAGCCATTCATGGCTGGTAATCGCTGTCGAACCGTTGGCTTCAGTGCCCGAGTAGTACTCGAATAGAATCGGACCCCACCAGTCGATCATGGCCTGCTTTATCTCCACAGGGCATGGGGCGGCTGCGTGAATTGCGAACTTGAGGGAGGAAAGGCTAAAGGACCCTCTGACTGATGCTGGCAATTTGAGTAGACGAACAAACATGGTGGGAACCCACTGGCTGTGAGTAATGGCAAACTGCTCGATTAAACTCAGAGCTGTCTCGGCATCGAATTTTTCCATGATCACAGCGGTGCCACCCATGCGGGTTACCATGAGGTTGTAGCGAAGCGGTGCTGAGTGATACAGGGGTGCAGTTGAAAGGTATCGAGTTGAATCGTCTACCTGGTGCATTTTTAGCCGGGTCTTAAACAGGGTTGAGACCGTACCGGGTGGTGATAGATCCAGTTGAAAACGAACACCCTTTGGCCTCCCGGTGGTTCCGGACGAATAGATCATTTCCGCCCCTTCACAGGCATTGGCAACGGGCGTGGTTGGGAAGCTCGAGATGGCTTCACCCCAGTTCGGGTACTCACCTTCATCGACCAGGAAGATTTGCAATTGACCGAGGTTTTCTGACTTGAGCTTCGAAAGATATTCGCTGGATGTTATTAGGACGCGTGCATCGGAATTGATAAGGATGTGTTCTATTTCATCTTGCTGGAACAGGACACTTATAGGTGTGTAGTAGAGACCTGATCTTTGTGCTGCCCAGCAGATCTGAAGATAACTTATGTGGTTACCAAGCAAGACAGCAATCCCATCGCGGGGCCGCAGGCCGAGATGCTGAAAATGATGGGAAGCCTGGTTTGAGCGTTCATCCAACTGCAGATAAGTGACGGATTCACCTCGGCCGGCCACGCCTCCGCCGGCCACACCTCTGCCGACCATGTAGTATGCAACCTTGCTGGGTTGACTTTGGCGATGAACTCCTAAATGCATTTGATCGGCTCTATGGACCAGTCAGGAGAGTTCTGGTCCGTCATGAACTAGAAATGCTAGTCAGAATTTTTTGGGAAGGCCGGAATTGGTAAGGGCGAAACGTTGCCAGCTTTTGCCTCAGAGATTTTGCCAATACCTTCTTTGGCCACTTCATCTATTCTGACCACTGCGTGCATTGGAATGTAACTTCTGCTGACACCCTCAAATTCAGACTTGAGCTTTTCTTCGCTTGGGTCGACCAGCAGTTGTGATCGTTCACCAAAGACGAGTTCCTCTATTTCGATGAATCCATAGAGATCAGACTGGTAAATCTGCCGGGCGTAAATCTCAAAGATCTGTCCCTGATTGAAAAAAATAATTTTGTATATTGGGGTGCTGGACATAAATACTTCTTTTTCGCTGTGGTAAAGACCCTACCGGGGCCATTTGAGTTGGGAGTTTTGGGTTTTCAGCAGACATTGTCAACATGACGGGCTGAAGATATTCATATGGTAGCGGGAATCCAAATTTCAAGTGGTTTCGGCTATCCGGCAGGTTAATCGATGTCTATAATGGCGCCCCTTTTTAGGATCACAGTTAAAGACCACGTGAGTAGCAAGCTGTTTATCAAGACCTATGGCTGCCAGATGAATGAGTATGATTCATCAAGAATAGTCGATTTGCTGAAAGAAATTCATGGATATGAGATCACGGACCGGGAGGAAGACGCGGATTTATTGCTCCTCAACACCTGTTCGATTCGTGAAAGGGCGCAGGAGAAGGTTTTCCACCAGTTGGGCCGCTGGCGCCGGCTTAAGGTTGATAACCCTGGTGTACTCATCGCGGTAGGTGGTTGTGTGGCGAGCCAGGAGGGAGAGGCGATCAGCAGTCGGGCTCCCTATGTCGATGTCATTTTTGGCCCTCAGACATTACACCGGTTGCCGGAAATGATTGCGGGCTCAGCAAAGACTGCGTCAACCGTTGTGGATATTAGTTTCCCGAAGATTGAAAAGTTTGACTGCCTGCCTGATCCAGCCGTAAGAGGTTCCTCTGCATTTGTATCCGTGATTGAAGGATGCAACAAGTTTTGTACCTTTTGCGTTGTCCCCTATACCAGGGGCCTAGAAGTTTCCCGTCCCCTGGAAGATGTATTGAAAGAGGTTCGACACCTTGCTGAGCAGGGTGTTCGTGAGGTTAACCTCCTGGGGCAGAACGTCAATGCCTATCGGGGTGATCTATCTGCGGGGGACCCGGGAACTGCAGATCTGGCCCACCTCATTACAGTTGTTGCCAATATAGAGGGCATCGACAGAATTCGGTTCACTACATCCCACCCGGTTGAATTTTCAGACAGCCTGGTTGAAGCGTATGCCCGGGTGCCTGAATTGGTTAGCCACCTTCACCTGCCGGTACAAAGTGGCGCTGACAGGGTCCTGTCCAGAATGAAGCGCCGCCATACGGTTCTGGAATACAAGTCCACAATCAGGAAGCTAAAGGCCGTTCGCCCGGATATTAGCCTGTCTTCTGATTTCATCGTTGGTTTTCCTGGCGAGACTAACGATGATTTTAAGGCGACGATGAACCTGATTCAGGAGATAGGGTTCGACCAGTCATTCAGCTTCATTTTCAGTGCCCGGCCCGGAACCCCAGCAATGAAATTGCCGGACGACACACCAATGGAAGTGAAAAAGGAGAGATTGCAAATACTGCAAACCCGAATTAGTCAGCAGGCAATGACCATTAGCCGGGCGATGGTTGACAGGGAACATACAATCCTGGTGTCTGGGGTCTCCAAGAGGGATCCGGGCCAATTGCAGGGCAGAACCGAGAATAATAGGGTGGTTAATTTCCCATCCAATGATGCGGCACTGATCGGCAATTTTGTACGGGTGAAGATTGTTGAAGCACTGCCGAACTCCTTACGCGGTTTGCTGGTTGTTCCGTAGGCTTATAAAACTTCACTTTCACTCACTGTGGCGAGGGTATATCCTGAATTTTCTGTGATAGATAAAATATGAATCAAGAAGCGAACGCTCAACCCCACCAGATAAAGCTGGAACCGAACGACAGCCAAAAGCTTGCAAGTTTATGCGGGCCTTTCGACGAGCACCTGCGACAGATTGAAAAGAGGCTGGAAATCACGATTAAGAATCGTGGTAATAATTTCCAACTTATGGGTGAGGATGCAAGGACGCTGGCGGCAGGCGAAATACTTGTCCACCTGTACCGGGAAGTGAATAGCGGAACCGGTTTGACAGCGGATACTGTACACCTGTTTCTGCAGGAATCTGGTGTTGATGCGATGATGAATCAGGAAGCAGACAATGCTGAAGACTTGATCAACACCCACAGGAAGAGCGTCAAACCCAGGGGGCGCAATCAGGTTAGCTATGTTCGCTGTATCCGTTCCCATGACATCAACTTCGGTATTGGTCCTGCCGGGACCGGCAAGACTTATCTTGCAGTTGCCTGTGGCGTTGAAGCTTTTGAGCAGGAAAGGGTAAGGAGAATCCTGCTGGTTCGACCAGCCGTTGAAGCCGGTGAGAAACTTGGATTCCTACCTGGGGATCTTAGCCAGAAGATCGATCCATACCTTCGGCCCTTATATGATGCTTTGTACGAACTGCTCGGGTTTGAAAGGGTCGAGAAACTGATCGAAAAGAACATCATTGAAGTAGCACCACTTGCCTACATGAGGGGCCGTACCCTGAATGATTCATTTATCATCCTCGATGAAAGCCAGAACACGACGGTTGAGCAAATGAAGATGTTCCTGACTCGAATCGGCTTTGGATCAAATGTGGTTGTTACCGGTGATATCACACAGGTTGATCTGCCACATCGTACCAAATCAGGGTTAAAGCAGGTCGTGGATGTCTTGAAGGGGGTAAAGGGTATTTCGTTTACCCGCTTTAGCCCAAAAGATGTCGTAAGGCACCCGCTGGTGCAAAGGATTGTTGAGGCTTATGACAGCCATGAAGAAGCCGGTGGTGATCACAAGAGGCCAAATATAGAGATAAGTCCAGGCTAGTACCCATGCCTGACCATCAGCTTGATATTCAATGGTGTGTGGCAGAGCACACACAACTGCCGGGTGAAGACCTCATTCGACACTGGGCCAATGTTTGTCTCAGGGAGCTTATAGACGGGGATGCTGAAGTCTGTCTGCGAATTGTAGATGTGAGTGAGATTCGATCTATTAATCTGACATACAGGGGCAGGGATGAGGCAACCAATGTAATATCTTTCCCCAATGACAGCCTGGATGAAAATGGCCGTATCCTGCTTGGTGATATAGTGATTTGCCAGGAGGTCGTCGCTACTGAGTCAAAACAACAGGGGAAATCAGTTGAAGCCCATTTCGCTCATCTACTGATACATGGGATTCTACACTTGCAGGGACATGACCACTTCTTAGATGATCAGGCTGATAGAATGGAACGGATTGAAATTGATTTGATGGAAAATCTTGGCTATGGCAACCCCTATGAGTGAAGAGGGATCCCGTTCATGGTTTGAGAAACTTTCGCTTGTCTTGAGTGGTGAGCCTGGTTCAAGAGCAGAACTCATTGAGCTGTTGCGAGCTTCTGAACAAAGGAACCTCTTGGATGCTGAGGCCCTTGGAATTATTGAAGGTGCTCTTCTTGTCTCGGATATGCAGGCGCGTGAGATCATGGTACCGAGAACCCAGGTCGTATTTGTCCAGCAGGAAATGAACTTCGATGAAGTTCTCCCGGTGGTCATTGAATCAGGTCATTCACGTTTTCCGGTTGTGACTGAAAATCCGGATGATGTTGTTGGTATCTTGATGGCTAAAGATCTGCTGCCTCTTGCCATGAAGGAGAAAGGGACGCGTTTTAAAATGCGTGATTTGCTAAGACCATGCACCGCTATTCCAGAGAGTAAACGACTGAATGTTTTGCTGGAAGAGTTCAGGACAACTCGTAACCATCTGGCTGTCGTTTATGATGAATATGGTGGCGTATCGGGCATCATTACTATTGAAGATGTGCTGGAACAAATCGTCGGTGATATTGAGGATGAGTATGATTTTGATGAAGAAGACTTTATCAAGCAGCATTCTGAAAACAGTTTCAACATCAAGGCACTGATGCCTATTATCGATTTCAATGATCACTTCCATTGTAAATTTAGCCACGAGGAATTTGATACGATCGGTGGAATGATCATTCACCATCTTGGGCATTTGCCTGAACAGGGTGAACAGGCTCAGGTGGGTGGCTTTGACTTCAAGGTAGTGAGTGCGGACGGTCGAAAGATTAAACTGTTGCAGATGACCCGGAGTGGGGAAAAGTAATTTGCTGAAAATAGACAGCCTGCTGCGGAAGTACCCGTCTGCTGGCCATGTCGTCGCGCTTGCCGGTGGCGCACTTGTTCCTTTCACGCTCGCTCCATTTAACTGGTGGCCCCTGGGGATCCTGAGTGTGCTGTTGTTGCTCGCCTGTATAGATGGCGAATCAACAAAGAAAGTGGTGTTGCGCTTCTATATGTACAACCTCGGCATGTTTGGTGTGGGGGCTTCCTGGATTTAT
>Ga0187827_10001302_pt1 | contig 37120 bp, 22 predicted proteins | sample ETNtaG_39_FD_167969 | JGI IMG/M metagenome (GOLD analysis project Ga0187827, IMG submission 167969) | Marine microbial and viral communities from oxygen minimum zone, Eastern Pacific Ocean - ETNP2014_SV_150_PacBio MetaG (Illumina Assembly) | ecosystem: Environmental > Aquatic > Marine > Hypoxic...
TTCCAGTCCAGTGAACCATCCTTGGCGTCCACGCAATAAAGGCATCCATCGTCTGCACCGAAGTAGAGCCTGTCCTTCCAATAGGCCGGCGCGAGACGGGGAGCCGCATCAGTGAAGAAAGTCCACTTCAACTCACCTGTCGACGCATCAACGGCATAGACCTTGTTCTCACATGATGAACTGAAGCAGGCGTTATCACCGGCGACGATTACACGAAAGGCATCGTCGTAACTGACATTTGGTTTGTTCTTCCGCGCACCGTAATTATTCACCGGCAGGGCCCACCCCTTCGCCGGTGGAAAAGGTGAATCAAATTTCCACTGGAGTTGCAGCGGTGGGCGCAATTCCTCAGCCGTCACACCGGTACGTTGGTTGTCGTGCTGATACGTTGGCCAGTCATCCGCGAGAATGGAAGGTGCCAGGAGGAGCAGGAGGAAGACCGGCGCGAGATGATTTCTTACCTTCATACGGTCAAGTCTCAGGGCGAAAGTTCCCGGATAGCGTAACAGCCGTGCAGGCAACGGACCACATCACCTCAACCACATGTAGCCTGACTTACTCGCGCCGCCCGCCCATCGCAGCGTGCCGCGGACGAGCTTGCCATTGGCGCGATCAACATCGGTGTAGAGGAGGTCGAAGCGGACGAGAGAGCCAGTTGCTGGCGTGACATCCAGAACGGCCCACGGAATCGCGAGCTCGATACCGATGGTGGTCGGGCCGTTCACGGTGACTGAAGATTTTGGCTTCAAGACCGTGCGATCAAAGCCGGACATGAGACTCGCCATTCCTCCACCTTTCGTATCCGGAAAGATTCTGATGTGTGAATGCTTGCCTGATTCCGATTGAATGTTCACAACGACCTTCTCGCCATTGTCATTTTCAAGCACTGCCTGATCGTCTTGAAGCCGGATGGCGAGGTAGAGATTTGTTTTGTCATAGGAGGTCCAGAATGCGGCGCGGCCGTCGATGGTGTAAGGAGGGTATCCAAAATTCTCGCCGCCTTCGTCGAGCTGCATGAGGTGACGATTCATTCCCCAGCCGTAATCGTAGAATAGCCAGGCGGCAGAGCGGCTCTCCCACTCCTGCAACTTCCCGTCAATTGCAGGAGCGTTGGCCGAGGGGTAAGCGCCGTGGAGCCAGAGCCAGTCGTCCCGGGTGAATTCGCGTCCGTCCCCGGTGGTGGCGATGGCCTGCATGTATCCGTTTTCGCAGGGCAGGTCCCGGTTGTTGAGCACTGTTCGCAGCTTCACCTCTTTCTCTTCGCCCGCGCCCAGGTCTCCAATAGTGCCGACCTGATCCGCCAGCAACCATTCACCGGTGGCCTCCATATAGTGCTTTCGGGGGGGCGTACGAAAATCGACTTTCACTCCCTTGACGGCTGCCTTCGTGTGATTCTTTGCCTTGACGGCCAAGGCGAGTCCTCCTTCTCCCGGTACGAGTCCGAACGAGATTTCGACCGGCTGCGGCGGGATTTCTGCGCCTCGAATCCTCTTGATGAACTCGTCACGGGACATGTTTTTGTTCGCGATGAATACGGGCTCTTCATCCAGATCAAGAACCAGTTTGCCATCCTGCCAGCGTGGGCCTTGCTGTGGGTTGAAGTACATGTCGAGCACATCAGCGCTTCCTTCCGGCAAATCGAGTTTCACGCCTTCAAGTTTTCGGTGGCCGGGCTTCCAGTGGTAAACGTAGCTGCGCAGGAAAGTAGACCAAGTCACGGCAAATAATTTTTCGCCGATGGTAAAGATGATGGCGCGGCGGTCGGTGTTTTTGCCGAACGGCACATCCCCCACGGGCACAGCATCAGCGAGGAGCGTTCCCATGCATCCATACGTTCCGCCCCACGGGAGTGGCGTGCCGTCGTAATCGCAGAGCGGTTTGTTATCCGGCAGGTGGTCGCCCCGGCTGACCAGAATGGCGGCGTAATGGCCGGGAATCCAGTTGTCCTGAACGAGGAGATTCGTGACCATTCGTCTGGCCATCCAGGCGACCTTCCAGCGTGGGGCTTCAAAAGTATAAAGCGTGTGATACATCGATTTCATTGGCGGGCGGCCGCCGACCCCGGTGCACACCCAGCGCTTCTGATATTGATCCTGCATTCGCTTCACGTATTTGCTCTGCCAGTATTCGTCGTGAAAAGACGAGCTGCCCAGGAAATCGATCCGGTCGGGATCGACGTATCGAAAGACTTCCTCCTGAAAGGCGGGGACGCCGCTGTAACCCAGTTTGATCTTTTTGCCCTTGACTTTGGCGAGGCCGTCGAGCGTCGCATTGAGCAGGTGTGCGAAGAGCTGCGGATCCCATGACAGCTCTGCTTCGTCGTCGAGTTCCCAATACTGAATGTCGTCTTTGTAGTGCTCGGCGACCCGGCGAACGTAATCGCGCCAGACGTCGGGCTTCGGCATGAATGTGCGTTCGCCGCCGCGTGTGGTGCGGTATCGCCACGGATCGATGGGCTGTCGCATCCAGTCGAAGCTGCATGCGTGGCCGCACCAGAAAGCCGGGATGATGTTCATCTTCAGCTTCTTCAGCGGATCGAGAGTCTTGTCATACCATTTCCACAGATCGGGCCGGCCCTGAACGGGGTGCACGCCATCGCGAGGAGAGGCAAGATGCCGGGTCTTGCAGGTCAACGCCCATTTGAGCCCGAGGCGGTTGTGAACGGCGAGCACGAAGGGGTTCAGAGACATGTTCGCCCCAAGCTCATGGCGCGTGGTCCGATCCGACGGCTCGGGCATCATGACGTAAACAAGCTCGCCTTCAGGCAGGGCGCGTCCGGCCACGGCATAGGTCACCGAAAAAACGCCACGCAGCGATGGAAGCAGGGGCACTTCGACATTCACCGTCTCCGAGGGCTTAACCTGCACAGGAGCGGTTTCGCCCTTCGCAACGACTCGCTCCCACACGTCCGTGATTCTGTATTCGAGACTGGCGGATTTGCTCGCCACGCCGCTGTTGTGAAACCAGAGGCGAAGGTTCTTTACCGGCTCATAGAGAATGTTGGCCAGTTCCTCCGTAGAGAGCGCGCCCTCAAGTTCAGCCCGTGGCGCGTAGGCGGTCGCAGCCGCGTTCTTCTCCAATTGGATTGCGTCAATCCAGACTTCATCGGCGCTTCTCAGGCTAAGATAGTGCCAGCCTCTGCTGAGCTTTACGCTACCGGTCAGTCGCTGCCAGCCGGGGGTGGTCTTCGCTTTCAGATCGAGGGTGGTCGCAACCTTCACGTATTGGCCGTGGGGGTGCGGCCCCTTAGCGGCCTCCTCTGTCACATGCTTCAGGCTGACTCTCACCTCATTCCCCTTGCCCCGGACATACAGGGAAAACGTGGCGTCAAAAGCCTCGGCCGTGAAGTAAGGCCGGCCGAAAAACGAGGTGTTGCCGCCGGGAATGCGCAGGCAGTAGTTGCCATGTCTCGCGTTTTCTTTGACAAGATTCTCTTTCGTGAAAACGAAATCAGTGCCGCCCGCCCAGCCGTCATTCATGCCCAGCTCGAACGACGAATTTGGCCAGAGGTTTGTGCGATCGTCACGAGACGAAAACAGGACGGGATCGGCGATCGCCCTCGTGGCTGGCTGTGGTGTGCTGTAGTGCTCATCGGCCTTATAGAACGGACGCTCTCCCCACTTTGCCGGATCGACACCGGCCCGGATGGAACGCTCGGTGAGAAGAGCGGGCGGCTGCTGTTCTGTCAGGTCGCTGGTGATGTAAAGGGTGTCCGCCCAGATGGTGCGATGGATCCCCTCGTAGTATGCCTTAACCGCCCTGCCGCCGAACTGTGCCGCGGTAAAAGTCACCTTGTTGGCGGGAGCGGCGAGTGAGACTTCTCCACCATTTATCCACACCGCATTGTTCGACCGGGTGACGCGCCAACGGAATTCGACGGGGCTTCTCCCAAATTCCACGCGCAAGACGCTGTCCTTGTCCGCCGTCCTCTTTGGCCCGAGCACGCGAAGGAAGGCCCGGTACTTGCCGGCAGGGATCGGCGTATCAAGCGATTGCACCATGCTGAGTGCGGAAGCGGTGTCATGAATCGCCGCAACATAACTCCGCCCATCGGCCCCGCAGGCTCGGCTGCAAGCCTCACGCGCGTACCAGCCTTTCGCACCTTCGTCATCATAGGGAGACCGCACCAACCCATCGGAGTGCTCGGCCTCGAAGTAGTAGCGCCGCACATCTTCCGCGTGTACCGGTCGAAACGCGGCCAGCAAGAGTGCTGTTGAAACTCCAAACCATGGCAATGCCGGACTATGTGATGCGATCATGTCCTAAATAATCTACCTCGAAACTTCTGCGCGGCGTGCGTGTACGTTTCTTCGTCTTAATCCTCGTCTTAATCTTTGTCTTCTTCTGAGTCCTCATGATCTCAGATGGCTGCGGCCGTCAGGCTGCAGCAGGCGCAGTGTCAGAGAAATGCTCATTTTGCTGGCACACCCAGCTCCTTCAATTTGGAGGCGATTTCTTCCGCATGCCTGGACACATTCACCTTTTTCTGAATGTGGCGGATAACACCGTCTTTGCCGATGTAAACGGTGTAGCGGGCGGAAAACTTGCCATTGGGATGGAGGACCCCCATCGCAGTCGCCACGGATTTATCAGGATCGCTGAGGATGGGATAATCCGCGTTCAGACTCTTGGCGAATCTGGTGTTCTTTTCCACCGAGTCACAGCTTGCGGCGAAGTAGGCAACGTCAAACTTCTTGATGAGCTTACCGCTGTCACGCAGCGATTTGCATTGCTTCATTCAGCCCTTGGTAAACGCCAGGGGATACCAGGCAATCACGACGGCCTGCCTGCCCTTGAATTGAGCGAGCGAATATTCTTTACCGTCTGAACCGGTCATCTTGAAATCCGGCGCGGCATCGCCAACACCGGGAGCGGCATGAACGGCTGCAATCGACAGCCCGGAAAGAAACAAGGCTGAGAAGAACATATTCAAGGTATTCTCCTTTCGAGATGATATGCAGTCTGTTGGATTTGAGCGGGTTTGCCAATGTCAGATCCCTAACGTGGCCTAACGGCCACAACCAAAATCGTGGCACGGGCGAGACGCCCGTGCCACGGACATCCCTTGATCCCTAAGAGACCTTCCGCCTCAAGCGAATATCATCGATCCCGTGGTAGGTGAGAAACAGTGCACCGACCGAGGCAATCTTGTCGAAGATTTTTATGAGCAGGCGGTCTTCGCCAGGCCAGGGGTAGGCGAAGATGACGTCAAATTCGTCCGGATCGATCTCGAGCTCTTCGTGCGCACTGCCGGCGTTGACTTCCAGCCAGGCGAAATCATTCATTGAATCGGCGACGGACTGACTGTCCTGCGGAATGAAACTGCCGCAGGCTACTTCTACATCAAGGCCAAATTCCGCCAGCAGTTCCTGCGATTCGATCACGAGCTCGCTGTTCAGCTCGATGCCGTAAGAATCGAATTCCATCAAGGCCGCAAGACCGGCAACCACACCGAACCCGCTACCCCATTCGCAGAAATTACTGCCGCTGGTCATATCTTCATCGACGAGGACCCTTAATGCGCAGTACACGCGATCGTAATCACTCGGGATAAATTCCATGGCCTTTGCAGGATCTTTGAAGTTCTCGATTCGCCTGTCTGCCTCTTCAAGGAATTCCGCGATGTGATGCGGTATCTCGGTGTCCTTGATTGTGATTTTCAGGTCCTGCAATGCCATGACTCGATGTTACAGGATCTGTCTGTTTGCCGCTTTTCATCTCTTCTCCTGGTTTCCAAGCACCGGCGTCAGATGTCCCTTAACCACAGTCACGAACTGAGACCTCCTCCAACCGTTCGCATCTTCTTTGAATTCCGGGTAATGGATCAACTGGCTCTATTTACGCACCAATAACGCACAGTGACCTCGCAATGAGCGATAACATCAGATTTCCCTCAAAGCTCCCACAACGAACTTTTTCAACGGAATTAGGCGAACAGATCGAGCAACTGAAAACCGATGAACTGATGCTGAGATTCGCGGCGTCCCGGCGGGAGCTCTCTTCGGATCCATTTCGGCCGGCTTACCACTACGTGAATCCTGAGGGCAACCTGAATGATGCGAATGGGCTCTGCTTCTGGCAGGGACGCTACCATCTGTTTTACCAGGCATATCCGCCGGAAGACACGAGACAGCACTGGGGACACGCGGTCAGTGAAGACCTCGTTCGCTGGGAGGACCTGCCCCTGGCGATTTTTCCAGGCATCGAGGACAAGTGTTTCAGCGGAAGCACATTTGTCGAAGAGGAGCGGGTCATCGCCATGTATCACGGAACGAGCGCCGGAAACATGGTCGCCGTTTCGGACGATCCGCTGCTCCTCAACTGGGAAAAGATACCGGGCAATCCGGTCGTTCCGATGATCGACACAGATGTAAAAGGTCTACCTTATCGGGTGTACGATCCGTGCATCTGGGGTGAGGAGGACGGCTACTACAGCCTTTCCGGTAGCTACATAGATGGTCCGGTATTCGCGAATTGCAGAGCGATGCCGCACTTGTTCTTTTCACAGGATCTGTCGCGATGGACTTACTTGGGCCAGTTTGTCGAGGGCGACACATTCACACAGCCGGGTGAGGACTGCGCGGTTCCGTATTTCTGGCCCATCGGCGATAAACACATCCTGATCTTCGCAAGCCACCAGCGCGGGTCTCAGTACCTGATCGGCGATTACGATAAGGTGGGTCACCGATTCCATCCCTTTGCCCATGGCCGTTTCAATTTCGGCCCTATCTCGCCTGGCGGCGTGCACGCGCCATCCGCGACCCCGGACGGCCAGGGAGGCATCTACGTCATCTATAACATCAACGCCGCCAAACCGACCAGGGGCTGGAATCACATCATGTCCATCGTGCGCCGACTAACGCTCCTTGACGGCCATTCGCTGGGCATCGGGCCTGTCGAGGCGCTTGCATCGCTGAGGGGAAAGCATCAGCAAGTCGGTGAAACGGCTCTGCCGGCCAACGAAGAAATCATCCTCGACGGCATTGGAGGGAATGTCGTGGATATCGAAGCAGAAATCGAGATTCGTGACGCGAGAGAAATCTGCCTGCAGGTTCTTCGCTCTCCCGGCGGCGAAGAACACACGGACATCCACTTTTATCGGAACGGCCATTTTCGTTTCACACGGGGTGAACAGCGAGGCCAACGGGACGCGCTTGTGATGGATACATCACGCTCGTCGCTTGCCCCTGACATCCAGGCACGCCCCCCGGAGATTGCGCCATTCGATCTCGAAGAAGGTGAAGCCCTGAAGTTGCGCATCCTGATCGATCGCAGCGTGGTGGAGGTTTTTGCCAATGGCCGGCAGTGCGTTGCTCTTCGGGTCTATCCTGAGAGGAGTGACAGCCTGGGCCTTTCGCTCCGCGCCCAGGGACAGGAGGCTCTGCTGAAAACGCTCGACGCGTGGCAGATGGCTTAGCAGATAAACTTATCGTTGTTCCGGAACCATACGACCGCGCAACGAGTTCTTTCAGCAGTGACCCACTTCAGCAGATTCAAGCCAGGGCGAGGCCTTCTGCAGAAGCGGCTTTCTAAATCCACAACCTGCCGAGGGCTTCGTGGTCAGGCTGGATAAGCCAGTCCATAGATCCAGTTGCAGATGAACAGGGCTATGAGGCAAGTGCCCGCGAATTCGAGTGCCTTTGGCCTGCCGGAAACGGGGTGCCCCGTTTGGTGCTGTTTCCATCCCCACCATTGATACAGAAGCTGAGCACAGATGAATAGATAAAACACCGGCCCGATCCGGTGCATTTCCAGCGAAGAGATCAGGTCCCCATGCCCAAAGTGAATGAGACTCCGTGCGAGCCCGCATCCCGGACAGTCCCTGTCCCACATGACCTTGACTGGGCAAAGCTCTGGCGCAGGAGCTTGGTCTAAGCCAGGCACATAGACTCTTTTGCTCCGGCTGACCGAAAGCACACCGGACAGAATAATGATGCCAGAACAGATGATGATCAATGTCCGATTGACCTTCTTTACCTTTGGAGCATCTGTATTCATGAACGATAACTCAAGTATTGACCGCGCCCTGCTCGGTGAAATCATCCGCAGGCACGACGCAACGAACGCAACAACCGGCATTCGTGTCATCGATCTCGAACGTTCCCCCGATACTTCGAGCTCGATATTCTATGCTCCGAAGACCCAGCCCTCGCGTGGTGGTGGAGTCAAATCCGATTCCATCATCGTTGATTTCCATGCGGTACGAACCGTTCTCCCTGGAGAGGAGGATCTGAATCTTATCTGGCTTACCGTGCCGCACAGCGTTGTTCACAGCCTCCTGAGCGATGCGGTACAGGTTCTCGAGTTCGATAGTCTTCAAGTCAATCGACGTCTCGGAAGACTCCACGTGACAGTCGATGCCGTACGAGTGATTAACGTTGTAGGCCAGGTTTCTGAGCGCAGAAATCAGACCAGTCTCGGCGATCTCTTCTGCGAACAGTTGCCTTGAAATATTACGTGTCTGAGAGATGGCCTGGTCAAGGAAGTTTGCTATCTGATTCACGTCCTCTGATTCTTTTACGGCCTTGGAAGCAAGCTTGTCTTCGAGGGTCTGCAGCATGAACGACAGTCCGGTGAGCTGCTGGCCCAGGTCGTCATGCAAATCGCGGGCAATGCGCTGACGTTCGGTTTCCTGAATCTCGAGGACCTCCGTTTCCAGGCGCTTCCTCTCCTGGACTTCTGAGTGGAGTTGCTCGTTTAGATCCTGCAGGTGTGCAGTACGTTCGACGGTCTTCTGCTCGAGATCGTCGCGGGCAAGTTTCAGCTTTGACTGCGCCTCCTGCCGTTCCTGAATTTCGATCAGAAGTCTGTCGTTCGTTTCTTTCAGTTCATTCGTCTTCTTCTCTACTTCCGTTCGGAGGAGATCCTGAAGCCGAGACTGGCTGTAGACAAAACAGGCGCAGACGATTGCAAGCATCCCAACAAGGAATACTTCGATGACCAGAGCGACTTCCCCGTAACTCGAACCGAGATGGCTGATAGATTCCGTTTCGCGTGCCTGCCGCGCATTTTCCGAATACGAGACGATGACCGCGCCGAACGCGATGACCAGTGAGAAGGTAATTACTGGAACAAATAATCGATAACGAGTCATGGCAGACCACCTGATCGGGATCAGGCCATTATAGCTGAGATTCTTGACTCGCCCGATAAATCCAGCCAAGGAGTGGTGGCATTCAGACCAGAGGCCGGATGCCAAACTCGGCATGAAACTCATCCCACAGTTCATCCGGAACTGGCGTTACCGCGTCGTGGTAGCCCTCCTCAACTTGTTGCGCGTTCGAAGGCCCGTACATGACGATGCCGTTGATTTTCGCCTGAATACAGAACTGCATGGCAAGGTGCCTGATGCTGACTCCGCGTGTTCGACACCACGACCACATGGTATGCGCATCGGGGTCTCTTTCTTTCGACGGCTCCGGTCCGGCAAGGCGCCCCATACCCAGAATGCTTGCCAGGATGACACCGACATCGTGCTCTCTGGCGAGCGGAATGGTTGTCTCGGCAACGGTCTGACTCAGGAGGGTGTAATCAAGATAGCTCAGAACAATATCGATGTTCCCGGTCTCAATGGCGCGCTTGTGAAACTCATGCTGGCGAACACCGAGCCCGGTGTGACCGATCAGGCCCTCATCTTTCATTTTCAGGAGCTCGTCCAGAGCCGCTCCGGGAGCCAGAGGGGCTTCGATGTCTCCCGGGTCATGGATGAGGACTGAATCCAGATAGTCCGTCTTTAAAAGCTTCAGACTGTTTTCCACGCTCCAGCGAATGGCCGCTGCCGAGTAATCACCACACCGGGCAGGATGTGTCCCGGATTTGGTCTGCAGGAACACTTTTTCACGATTGCCGCCAGCCAGGGCCGGCCCCAGACGCAATTCGCTGTCACCGTAATGGGGAGAAGTATCCAGGTAATTAATGCCGAGGTCGATGGCCTTCTGAACGCCTTCGATAGTGTCCTTCTGGCTGCTTTTTTCAGAGCCAAACCACGCGCATCCGAGGCCGAGCGCTCTGGCCTGGATCTCTGTTCTTCCGAGTCTTCTTGTTTCGAGATCGGGCATGATACTTCTACGAGGTGGTATGAGCTTTAGGACGGGAGGGTATCGGTTTGGATTCCGATAGCAAAGCCTTGTTCCAACGATTGAAATGGGTCTACTTCAAACTTGTCAGAGTATCTGCCGCGGCCATACGAATGGATTCATCTTCATCGCCGAGGAGGGCGAAGATAGCGTTGGAAGCAACGGCCGCCTTTCCGCCCATCTGTGAGAGCGCATATAACGCGAGGAGCCGATGCTGATTGTCCTGTGAACGGAGCGTGTGAACGAGCACAGGAAGAGCCTCAGCGGAATGCGCCAACGACCACACGGCAGAGGCTGCAGAGAGACGGACATAGGGGTCTGCATCCTGAAGCAGCGCGGCTCGAAGGTGCGGCAGAGCTTTCTGATTTGCCAGTTCTCCGAGGGCATTTGCCGCGTAGGCGCGGGCGCCGGGGGACGGGCATTTCAGTCCAGCAAGCAGCACCTGAAAGGCATCGGTTGGAACGCCGGATCGATACAGGGCATTCGATGCTGCAACCCGCACGTGCCAGTCAGGGTCAGTAAGAGCCATCTTCAACAACTGGAGCGCATCTGAAGCGGTACCTATTTTCGCCAGGGCGTCCGCGGCAGACATTCGGACGGATGCCTGTTTATGTTTCAGATGGGATTGCAGCGCGGCCACATTGCCGGCCGCGCCCGTAATCTTCCATAAAGCCAGACTAACCTGAATCTGAGCTTCGGCGTCCGCGCTCCCAACAGAATCGTTCAGGGCTTCCAAGCTGCGTGCTGCCTTCTCACCCAGGTCACCAAGTCGGATTGCCGCTTCTCGAACTGCCTTTCCCGATTTCAGGGCCTGGATAAAAACGGGCACCGCAGTCTCTCCCATATACGACAACGCCTTGCCGGCCTCAGATGAAAGCAGGGAGTCGTCGCCAACCAGCACAGTGTAGAGTTGCGGCGCAGCGTCCTGTCCAAGGAGCCCCAATGTCCCCAGAGCGCGAACGGCCTCAGCGCGGACGAGCCGATCCGGGTCTTTCAGAAGTGTCTGTAAATGAGCCACTCGTTCTGACGCCTGACCTTGAATGCGGCCCAGAGCAAACGCGGTCGCTTTCCTCATTTCCGAAGATTCGTTCTTCATTAGCTCACCCAACACATCAAGGACCTCTTTTGCGGGCGCGTGAATGCGGCCCAGGGCAGTCACTGACGAGCTGGCAGTCTGCGGATCGCTTCGTCCGCTCTGTTTCAGCAATGCGGCAGTAATTTTCGGCGACGGTACTCCCAGCTTTCCCAACGCTTTGGAAGCAGCATGCCTCACGAGCAGCGATTCATCATTCAGCAGTTTGAGAAGGGAATTGGCTGAACGCTTGATGATCAGATTACCGCACGCTTCTGCCGCGGCCTGTCGGACGGTGTCATCAAAATGTTTGAGATGGCTCATCACCAGTTTTGTATTCGCCCTGCCGAGCGCCCCCATCTGGCCGACCGCGTTAAGTGCGGCCACCTTCACCTCGGGATTGTCTGATTGAAGGATGTTCAGAAGGGCAGGAGTGGACTGGGCAGCGATAGAACCGATCCGTGACAGCGCAAGCGCGCAACCTCTCCTCACCCTCACATCCACATCACCGAGCCCTCTTGCTATTTCCTCGTAACGCCAGTAACCAACCAAGCCAAGCGAGCCCGCCGCGGCATTTCTGACAGGCAGGTCGTCGTCCTTCAGAGTGGACAACAGTGCTGGAGTTGCTTCCTGCGTAGCGGTGCCGATTCTACCGAGGGCTGCAGCGACATTTTTGCGGACCACGGGGTTGTGGTGGGTGAGCAAAGCGACCAGCTCACTGGGTTGCGGAGAGAGTCGTATCCCAAAATCTTCCAGCACACCCAAACCAGCCAGGCCGGCGAGTGGAGCTTCACCTTTGACCGCTTCGATAAGCACCACGGCCTTGGATTCGAGTTCCGGACAGATCTTGGTGAGGGCAAAGGCAGCCTTCATTCGGACACCGGCATCCGCATCCAGCATTGCCTGGCCAAGTGGATGGACGGCATCGATTCCTGCGGGGCCCAGAGTGCCGAGCTGTTCGGCCGCTTGACGGCGTTGTCCGATGTCACCGGTCTTCAGCGCTCCGAGCCATTTGTCGATCAGTTCGGCCGGATTAGTCGAGATCTCTTCGCAGACCGAATGCGAAAGCAGTAGGGTCAGTATCAGGCAGGCATATTTCATAAGACAGTGTTTGAAGAACCTGATGGATCGTTATTACGCTTCTGTTCCGCGTAACCCTTCAGATCATATGAAATGGGCTGACACTCGTCCTCTGTTGTCCAGAAGTCTTTTAGCCACATAATGAGCGTCCCCCACGGAGCATATGATGGATCCGCAAGAACTGGAGACCGGCTCTCACGAATATGTTCGGCAAAAGCGGCCGGATTCCCCCCCGCCCATCAGTGACGGGCTGACAGAGTTGCTGGTCCGGCACCGGGTGCTGCATGAGAACCGCGCGGAAAGCGTGGCGCTCTTCGCCAGCCGGCAGGGAGTGTCCATAGTCGACGCGCTCGTCCAGTTGGCGGTCTGTACGGAAGAGCAACTAGCTGGCGCGCTATCTCACATTTTGAAGGTTCCGCAGATAGACCCGGCAGATTGCAGCGCGGATCTGGAAACTCTCATGCGAGTGCCCAAATCCTATCTGATAGAGAACGCCTGCCTGCCATACCGAGATGGCGAAGGCACCTTAACGCTGTTGATGTCAGATCCAACTTTGAAGCAGCTCTTCAAGGACATTGTCACGATCACCGGCGAACGGCTCAACGTTGTTGTAGGCATGCGCACCAGCATTCTTAAGGCAATAGATGAAGCCTACGCCCACGCCACCTCTCAGATGGACGAGGCCGAGCTGCTCCAGCAGGAACTGCTGAATGAAATGAAGGACATGAAACGTTCTGGGAGTCAGTCGCGCAGTTTCGGTGTTCTGTCCAACAAGGGAGGAGTCGGTAAGACGCACACCAGCATCAACCTTGCTTACACGTTTGCCGAAATGGGCTTCCGCGTTCTGGTGATTGATGCGGACACGGGGAACGCGGATGTGTCGAACAAACTGCGGCTGTTTCCCATTCACACGCTCGCGGATTTTCTCGACAAGAAGGTGGATATCAAAAGTACGCTTCTGGAAACGCAATTCGGTTTTTTCGTCGTCCCGGGCAAATCAGGTGAGATGCGTCTGGCGAACATGAAATACTCTCAACGTCTGCGATTCATGAAGGCATTTGCCCAGGTGGGTTATACTTTTGACATTGTGATCTATGACCTCGGAGCCGGGCTCTCACTGCAGGTTCTTGATTTCGCCCACTGCGTGGACGATGTCATCATCGTGACGACACCCCGGGATTTGGTGAGCGGTTATTCCTGCGCCAAGCTTGTTTTCTACCGCTATATCGAGCTTGAATCGAGGCTCTACCGAAGTGATCCCGAATACCAGGTCCACTCAAATTTTGAGCCCTGGTTGCTGTTCAATCAGGTAGAGAAAGCGGGCGGCTGTTCAGAGTTTTATCGCAGCATGGTCGGCGCCGCGAAGCTCTGCCAATACGAAGAACTGAACACAGACCTTGCCGGATTTGAGTTGTCCCCGCTCCTGCTTGGCGAGGTGATGCGGGATTCTGACAACTACATCGAAGCGGAACATCTTCATCAACCATTCTCGAAGACTTTTCCTTTCCATCCGAATGTGCAACAGTATCGCACCATCGCACGCGCCCTTCTCAACAAGAGCCTCGCCGATCCGCAGGATGGCAGAAACCTGAACCGGCAGGTGAGGCTTGTGACGAATTCATGAAGGAGATCTGGTTTGATGGTTAATGGCGCCAAGCCACAGCCTCTACTACTTCCGGTACAGCAGCGGCTGAAACAGAACCAGCACACAGACAAATTCCAACCTGCCCAGCAGCATCGTGCCCGACAGCACCCACTTCGCTGCGTCCGGCATGAACGCGTAATTCTGCGCGGCGCCTACTCTGGCAAGACCGGGGCCAATGTTAAACATGGTCGCGATGACAGCCGTGAAACTGGTGATGAGATCCACACCCATGGCCGAGATAATCAAGGTCACCAGCACAAGGAGGATCGCGGCCATTGAGAGCAGACCGATCACCGAGGACAGAACGGTCTCATCGATAGCCCGGTCACCAACCCTGATAGGGAAAACAGCGTTCGGCTGAATCGCCTTTCGCAGTTCCCGCAAAGCGAATTTTATCAGTAGGATAATTCGGATCTGTTTCAAGCCGCCGCCGGTGCTCCCGGCACAGCCGCCAAAGAACATGAGGACGACCAGCAGAGTTCTGGCGAGGTCCGGCCACCGATCAAAATCAGCGGTCGCGTAGCCTGTGGTCGTGGTGATTGCCACCACCTGAAACGTCACCGCTCTCAACGTCTCAGGCAAACTCCGCACTTTATTTTCTTCACCCTTGAAAGTCCCGAGCTCGGCCGTGGCAGCTTCGCTGGACAAACCCTTCAACTCCGGCTCCCGCAGGCCCTGTGATCGGATGGAGATGGTAATGACGACCACACTGATCAGTAGCACGCCGACGTAAAAACGAATCTCGGTGTTCCTGAAGACATCGTCATATTTCTTGTTGAAGAGGAGGTAATAGAGCCCGAAATTGCAGCCGGCCAGAAACATGAACACGATGATGACCGTATCTACGTACCAACTGTTGTAGTGGGCGATGCTGGCGTTGTGGATGGAAAAACCGCCGGTCGCCATCGTGCCGAAAGTGTGGCAGAGCGCGCTGAAAAGATCGATATCCTTGTGCGCGCAGAGGAGCAGCACTTCCACGATCGTCAGCAGGCAGTAAATGCTCCAGAGAATCTTCGCGGTCTCGCCGATTCGTGGAGTGATACGCTCCGCGCTGAGCCCGGGCATTTCAGAACGAAACAGTTGATAACTGCCGGGTCCGAACGCAGGCAGAATCGCTACCCACAGAACGACGATTCCCATGCCGCCAAGCCAGTGAGTGAAGCTCCTCCAGAATAGAAGCCCGTGCGGGAGTTCGGGGATGTTCTGAATGATCGTTGCACCAGTTGTGGTCAGGCCGCTCATCGCTTCGAAGTAGGCATCGGTAATACCGATCTCACGGCCGTCGATTGTCCCTTCCCAGAAGAACATCGGCCCTGCGGCAACAAGCGACAGGACCAGCCACGAGATGGATACCGCGGCCAGGCCTTCCTGGTTACCGACATTCTTGAACTGCCCGCGATTGAGCAGAAAAAGAACGAGCCCAGCGACGAGCGACGATCCGCTGGAAATGAGAAACGCACTCATCTCGTTCTTTTCGGACGCATCCTGGTACAGCCACGCAACCCCCGCCGGAATCAGCAGCAACAGCGCGGCGAAGATCAGGAGCAGGCCGATGACATTCAGTACCGCTCGGACGTTAATGGTCAATCCCCTCCGAGTAGTTTCTTTTTCGCGAGAAGTCTCTCTGCTCTCGGAATCGCTTCCGGCAACCCGAAAACAAACACACTGTCATTCCTTTCGATGACCGTGTCGCCGTTTGGAATGATGAGTTGATCGCTGCGAATCACCGCGGCAATGATGGTGCTGTCCGGCATCGCTTTGCCAATCTTCTGAACCGTCTGCCCGATCACCTTCTGCCCCTTTTGGGTATGCAGGAGAACCCCTTCGGCTCGGCCGTCTTTGATCCTGACGATCGATTCCACGCCCCGTCTGATTACCCGCAGAATCTCGCTGAAGGTGACGATGCGGGGATTGATCACTGCGTCGATATCAATGGATTCCATAATTGGGACGTATTCCGGCTCGCTGGTCATCACCATGAGTTTTTTGGCGCCAAGCTTACGGGCCAGCAGGGCCGCCATCAGATTCGAATTGTCGTCCGGCGAAACCGCAACAAAAAAATCCGCCAGCGCAACATTGGCTTCGTGCAGGAGGTCGGGCTCGGTGGCTACGCCGTGCAGAACGAGCGCGCGGTCGAGCTTACTGGCAGTAGCAGCGGCAACTTCTTCGTCCGGCTCGATGATCGTCACATTCACCTTGTTCTCTTCGAGCCGCTGGGCAAAGGCGATGCTGGTGCGGGTGGCGCCGTAGATGATGACCTTTTCCACTTCGTCTGCGCGGCGATTCACACAGGGCAGGAAAAACGGCAGAGTGTCACGATGCAGAACCACGTAGATATCATCGCCGGCCTCGATTGTGTCGGGCCCCTTGGGAATGATCATCTCTTCCCCCCGGGAGATCGCCACAACGAGCGGAAACTCATCAATGGCCGCCCGAATATCTGCAATTATCTTACCGGCAATGGGGGCGTCCTCAGGCACATCGAATCCCAGCAGAAGCGTCTCATCGACACCGAAGTTTGCGACCTCCAGCGCGCCGGGCGTCTCAATGAGTCGAATCATCGAATCCACCGTCGCCTCATCAGGATTAATCATGTAATCGACGGCCAGCTCTGCGGGCCCGATAGGACCTTCGCCGGAACTGATCTCCGGGTTGCGGACACGGGCGATCTTCCATTTCACCCGGTAATGGCTGGAGAGCAGACAGGCGAGCATGTTCACCTCGTCGCTGTCGGTCACCGCAACGAGCATTTCGGCCTCGGCGATGCGGGCCTTTTCCATCACGCTCGGTGAAGTCGCATTGCCCTCGACGGCCAGCACATCCATCCGATCGTTCATACGCCTGGCACGAGGCCCTGACTGATCGATGACCGATATATCGTGACCTTCAGCAGAGAGTTGCTCCGCCAAGTTGAAGCCTACCGACCCAGCGCCAACGATGACGATGTTCATTTGAGCCTTCTTACGGGGGTGAATCGCCGTGAAGTATAAGCTGATGGTGGTAGAGCGAAACTGATTCGTGGCCGCATCCCGTGCACCCCATCATTACTTCCATCAGAACTGAGCTGGGGGCATCCAAAATCCACCTCCGCACCTGTCACTCGCCCGATTTCTCCAGGACCCGCTGCACAATATCCGTTGTCGAGAGGCCTTCGACATGAGGCACGAGCGCTATCGTTCCACCGTAGGCTTCGACGACCTCGTGGCCGACGACCTGGTCGACGCTGTACTGAGATCCCTTCACCAGTACATCAGGCCTGAGGGCCTCGAGGAGCGGGATTGGCGTGTCCTCTTCGAAGACGATCACAAAATCGACCGAGCCGATAGCAGACAGCATTTGCGTTCGTTCTTCCTCGGCGAGAATTGGGCGCTGCTCGCCTTTCAGCCGCCGAATGGAATCGTCCGAGTTCACCGCGACGACCAGCACATCACCGTGCGAACGGGCCCGCTGCAGCAGATCCACATGGCCGGGGTGCAGGATGTCAAAGCAGCCGTTGGTCAGGACAACTTTCTTATTCGCCACTCGAAGTTGGGCCATGATGGTCTGAAGCTCTTCGACAGTTTTGACTTTGCTTTCAGAGCTTTGCCAGACAAGGGAATCTTTGATCTCCTGCCGGCTCACCGGCGCGACTCCAAGCTTGCCGACCTCGATGCCCGCGGCCACATTGGCCAGTCGGACCGCGTCCTCAATGTCGCCTCCATCTGCCAGGACGAGACCGATGATCGAGGTGACCATATCGCCCGCTCCGGTGACGTCATACACCGCACGCTCCTGTGCCTGGTCATGGAAATGGTTGCCCTGTTTATCAAAGGCCGAAATGCCCTCTTTGTCGCGTGTGATAATCATAAATTCCAGATCGTTCTCCTTGATGAGCCCCATCGCCGCGTGCGCGAGGGAGGCATCGTCCTTTATCCGCAATCCGGAAGCAGCCTCCGCCTCAGAACGATTCGGCGCCAGCAACGTGAATCCACGGTAAACAGAATAATCATCAATCTTGGGAGGATCAGCGATGCACTTCTTCTTGTGCTGCCTGCACAATTCGGCCACCTGGGAGGCAACATGCGGGGTGACGACGCCTTTGCCGTAATCTGAAACTACGACTAGATCCACTTGGGGAATGTGCTCAGCCAACACGCTGATGAGCTGCGATTCGAGCTCGCCCCCTATCGCCCCGGTCTCCTCCCTGTCCACCCGCAACATTTGCTGAGCCCGCGCGAGGAAGCGGGTTTTCAGGCTGGTCACACGTTCCTGGCTCGAGATCATGCCACTCAACTCCACCCCGGCAGTATCGAGCAGCGAGCGTAGTTCACCTGCCTCGGAATCCTTGCCAATCGCGCCGCAGAAAATGACCTCAGCTTCCAGGTGGCGCAGGTTGATGCAGACCGAACCTGCGCCGCCGGGCTTGAACTCTTCGCCCTGCACTTTAAGAACGGGTATGGGCGCTTCCGGCGAAATGCGTGACGAATCGCCCCATACATATTTGTCCAGGATGGCGTCGCCGAGAACGAGAATCCTGGGCTGGCCGATATGCGTGAAGTAGTGGTAGAGTGATTCAGACACTGTCGCTCCTCACCTTCAATGCCGTTTCGAGATTCGTTCTCATGTGTTCCGCTTTCAGGCTTCCAATGACGACGGATTTGACGCCCGACTTTTCAAGGCAGAATCGGATGGCGCTGGAGGCATTCAGATGGCCAGAGGACAGACCTTTTTTCACCATTACCGAGATGCCCCGTCGTTCCGCTTCGTCAATGACCTCGCTCATCGATTCATCATTGATGTGATATTCAACCATGATGGAATCCGCCCAGTCCAGCGATTTGAACATGCCTTCGGTTGTTTTTCCAGATAGTCCGATTTCCTTGGCCAGGCCGAGTTCCTTCATTTCATGGAGACCTTCAACCGTATCGGTCTCCTCGAGGATGTGAATGTCCGATCCGTCGGAGTGAATGAAGAGGATATCAAGGGAATCCGCCCGCAAACGCTTGAGACTGCGTTCGACGCTCCGGTGTGCGGCATCACGTGAAAACTCATAGTGGGACTGACCATCTTCGAAGGTCTCACCAATCTTTGATGACAGCACAAACTCGGAACGACGATGTGATACGGCCGCTCCGATGCGTTCTTCGCTGATGCCGTAAGCCGGCGCGGTATCGATGTAATTCATGCCCATGTCGAGCAGTGCATTCAGGAGCTCTGCTACCGCTTGCTCACTCGGTAGATCGTAAGACTGCGGATACTTGGTCTTCTCGTTGCGACCAATCTTGAACGCACCGAATCCGACGGGGCTGACGGTGTGGCTTAATCTATCTCGTTGCTGCTGAGCCAACGTTCTCGGTTCTCCCAGGGCGGCAGGGCTACGGAAGGTTTGGGAAATATTCTAAGGCGCCTTACAGGGCTTTCCAGACCGGCGGGCCCGTCGAGATGCGACATGATCTCAGATGCGAGGAGAGGAAACAGAACGAGCTTTGTGGGCCAGCCGGTGATGACGTTTCCGTCCTGTCTCACCTGAACTCCCTCAGGTCTTGAGCCATCCTCTGTCCTGGCCTCGGCACGGTCGGTACGGTAGGTGGCCCACTCGGTTTCTGAAAAGTCCACACCGGGCAGAACGGCCTCTAACTCTCGCTTCGCATGGGCTATGGTTTCAACCGAATTCATCGTAACTCCGTCTTCCGCGACCTGTCCACCCAGTTGCCAGATCCGGCGGTTGCCAGCGATCGTATCGGAAGTAATCGTCACCCTCGTCTTGGCGCCGTCGACGCAGTGGCCGTTGAGCTCGGGCAACTCGCCGCGAGCCAGAATCATGTGGAGCGGACGTAATTGCATGGCATCGGGATCGAGGCCGGCCCGCTCTCTGAGCGGTCCATTGCCCGCTCCTGCAGTGAGCGCAACGATTTTGGGCCGAAGGATCTGATCAGTATCTTTTGCGACGAGGCGAATTGCCTCAATGCCTGCTTCGCCCCGCTCGAATTCGATGGACTCTCTATCCAACAGCAGCAGACGATCACTCAGCCTGGCTCGCATGCATTCCAGAAGGCTCGCGGGATCAATTACCTGTTCATTCACCTGGAATACTTCTCCAGGGCAGCCAGCCAATGCATCCGGAATCTGATCCGCCGCAAGCTTGTTGGGCCTGGTCTTGAGACCGGCCCTTGCTCCGAGCATTCCGAGCTGCGAAGAGATCGATGCCGTGCGCCACATCAAACAGGCTTCGGAGCGTATCCCAGTTTGCGACAGATCGGGCTCTCTCTCGCCGGCCAGGCATTGCCTCCACAAGGTGGGCATATCACGAATGGCTCTGGCGGAGCCGGTCAGCATGCCGCCGAGGGTGTATTTGAGGCCGCCATGAATGATCCCCTGCGTACCGACCGTCTGTCCCGTGCCAAGCGCGGCACATTCGATGAGCAGCGCTTCGTAATTTGCGCGCGTGAGCTCATCCAAAAGCCAGAGGCCGGCGCCTCCGCCACCGATTATGAGTACATCGACTGGAATAGGGGACAATGGAGAAACCTGATGGGACGAGAGTTTGAGAGGATACTCTCATCCCCGCTCACTCACATTCACATGTAGACCATGCCAGGCACACGGTAGATTCCCATTCAACCAACCGGAACAGACCAGACAGTCATTGACATCAGATGCTATGTCGAACACACCGCGGCAGAGACGGTCTTTCGCTGGCGGCACGCTCCTCCGGTCAGGTATCCGCCAGTATCGCCAGTGTCATTTCATAATGCGGCGATGGCACCGGGCCTTCGAGCAGGGGATCCTCGGTGTCCTGCATCCAGACAAAGAGGCGGTGTTTGAGGTCGGTCTCGATCTCTGAGAATTCTTGATTGCCCGCCACATTGTTCTTTTCCCAGGGATCGGCATCCAGGTCATATAGCTCGAAACGCGTTCTGGTCCGTGCGATATCCTTTGCCATTGTCTGGTAAGTGCCTCCGACGATGATATCACCAGGAACATCCGGCGTGTGTGAGCCATCAAAATTAACGATCAGCTTGTGAGTCTGAGTGCGAACACACCGGACGGGATCGTAGATTCCGTGGAAGGTCTTCTCCGCGAAGATTTCTTCATTCCCTTCGTAATCGCCATCAGTGAGCAGCGGCCAGAAGCTGCGTCCCATGATCCGGTCCGGAATCTCCAGTTCAGCAGCCTCGAGTAGAGTGGGAGCGATGTCGATGTTGCTGATGAGCTCGTTTCTGGTCTGACCGCCGAATTCGGATGCCGGCCAGTTCATGATCAGGGCTGTTTCAATGCCGGGGTCGTAGAGAGTGCACTTGGCCCGCGGGAAGGCGATCCCATGATCCGCGGTGAAGAGAATCAGAGTGTTGTCGTATTGGCCCGCGGATTTCAGTGCAGCCACAAGACGCTCAATCGATGCATCGACCTTGTGGATGGCGCCCTGCATGGCCGCGAGTTCATCACGGCACTCCTGATTTTCTGGCAGAAAACCGGGCACATAGACACCATTTGTATAGTCCGGCGAAACCCCTCCAAAGTCGTACGGACGATGAGGCTCAAAAAAATTGACCTCGAAATAGAAGGGCGAATTCGCGTTGCCTGACTGCAGGAATTCTTCGAGATTCTGCGCCACTGCATCTGCCGGTCGCTCAGGAAGGATCTCGTTAAAGCCGAGATGTTCTATGTTGTAGGTCACGTGCTGCAGCCCGAAGAGCGCAGTCTGGTATCCGCCTTCTGCCAGCAGCGCGGCCAGATGCCATTCGTCTGGGCCGAGTTGCCATCCGAAGTGTGCGTGGGCGAGGCCCATGACTCCGTTGTTGTGGGGATAACGGCCGGTCGCAAGCGCGGCCCGGCTGGGGCTGCATCCGGGGCTCGTGCAAAAGCTGGTCGCGAAACGTACCCCGGACTGGGCCAGGCCATCGATGGTCTCAGTGCGGACGCTTGGGATGCCGTAACAGCAGAGGTGCTGGCCAAGGTCATGGCAAGTGATCAGGACGATGTTGGGTCGTTCATTCATGCTCTGAAAAACTCCATATTTCTGTGTGCATTAAAAAAGGGATGCAGCCCGAGGCTGCATCCCTGAATTTCGAAAGCCGTTGGCAGACGGCTATCCGCCTTTGTGGCCGATGGCCTTTCGCTTCTTATGCCTGTTCTGCCGTGAACGTTTCTTTCTTTTGTGCCTGTTAATCTTTGGTCGTCTTCGTTTTCTGCCGCAGGGCATTCTTAAATCCTCTGAACAAAAGCTTTTGCGATAATCTTTCTGAAGGCCGGAAGTATAGGGAAATGGTCTGCTCGCGCAACGCAGGGGTGGACCGATATCTTCGTCTTCGTCGCTTTCGGGCGAGATTGGAGTCTTGGCCGTCACGCAGAAACGACGAAGATCTTGTTACTAAGTGCTCACCGGCTGCCTGGAAAGCAGATTCCGAATAGTGCGCAAATCGCTGACGACCTCCTTCGGAGTCTGATATCGGTCGTCCGGCTTCTTGGCCATCATCCGTTGTATTAACCTGCACAATGCATCCGGCACCTCCGGCCTCAATTCCTTTGGCGAAGGTGGTTCCTCATTTTGGATACTGGTGACCTTAGAGACCAAGTCACTGCCGGGGAAAGCAGCTTCGCCCGTGAGCATGTGATACATGGTCGCACCCAGGGAATAAACATCCGAACGCTGGTCGGCCCACTTGGCATCATGAATGTGCTCCGGAGACATGTAGTTCAGGCTGCCCATGGTGGCGCCGGCTGCAGTGATTCCGCTCATTCCTGCTTCGTCCATGGGTTTGGCCAGTCCGAAATCCGTAAGCTTAGCCAGACCATTCCGAGTAAGCAGGATGTTGGAAGGCTTCACATCACGATGAACGATGCGGTTCTTGAACGCGTGCTGCAATGCCTTCGCTGTTTGCGCGCCAATTGAGATGACCTTGTGCAGATCCTGAAACCCCTGCAGTTCCAGCACATCCCCAACTGTCGGGCCGTCGACGTACTCCATGGCGATGTAGTAGAAACCTTCCTCTTCTCCGATGTCGTAGAGTTGAATGATGTTCGGATGGTTCATCCTGGCACTGGCGGCCGCGCCACGGAGGAATCGTTTTATCATGGAATCCTTTTCGGCGAGAGCCTTCTTGAGAATCTTGAACGCGACGATCCGGTCCACGATGCTCTGCCTGGCGCGGTACACTGCGCCCATACTGCCCTGCGAAATCTTGGAGAGGATGGTGAAGTGACCGAGGGTTCTACCGACCAACGGCCCGGTTCGGAGACATATCTCGCAATAGACCAGATCACCGTAAGTCTTCTTCAGTTTGGCCACCTCCTCCGCCGGAACATACTCGCCGCACTGGAAACAGGCCTCCTGCCCCTCATGCAAATCCTTCGTTTCCTGGCTCGGCCAGTTGCCTGAAGGGGATTGACGCTCGAAAACAAACACAGCGTCTGCCAGTTGAAGGCGGTCCCCGTGGTGGAGGCACTGCTTGACGACCGGCCTGCCGTTTACCTCCGTACCGTTGATGCTATTGAGATCGAGTACCTGGTAGTCTGCGCCTGCTCGTTCGATCCTGCAGTGTACTCTCGAAACGCCTTCCCCATAGATCTGAATGTCATTACGGTAAGATCGCCCAATGGTCAATGCCCGTTCCGATGGAACATCTTTGAACTCGCCCTGCACAGGGCCATCGTGGTATCTTAAGCGTGCGCTCATTGGGTCAATTCTTCGGCCGTGAATCAACAGAACCCATAATTTTAGTGTTTTGGGATCGCACGTCCAAGACTTGAAAGAAAAAACACCTGTCACTTTGCCGCAAAAGCACGGGGTTTTAGAATGGGCAAAGAAGGAAAAGCAAATGTTCAAGAGAATTCTGGTACCCACGGACGGTTCAAGTTACAGCGCAGCAGCGTTTGACTATGCGGTGTTTCTCGCTGATTCGTTTGAGAATGCCCTGGTCTGCGGTCTGAGTGTTGTTGATGTAAAGACGCTTGCAGGGCCCCTGCTGCACGACCTGGGGGTGAGCATCGGTCTGGGGCCTTTTGATGCCTACCAGCCAAAGGTGAGGAACGCGCTGCAGGAGCGTGCAGAGGAGGCGATTGCTGTGGGCCGTGAAAAATGTGAGGCCGGCAGCGTGGAATTCGAATCTCATACGGTGGACGGCATCGTCAGCCGGGAGATTCTACGAATGGCGGACGGCTGCGACCTGGTTGTCATGGGCAAACTGGGTGAACATGCGGACTGGAGGTCTTCACTCTTTGGGCATACGGTGGAAACCGTGGTGCGCGCTTCTCACCATCCCGTACTTGTGACGCCCCAGGAATTCTGCGAGCCAACACGAGCGATGATCGCGTACGACGGCAGTACCCATTCTTACGACGCCATGCACGATGCAGGCGAACTGGCAGTAAAGCTGGAGATTCCGCTGGTGGCAGTGTCGGCCCACCCCAGCCTGGGAAAGGCGGAGGAACACTGCAAAGCCGCGGAAAAGTATCTTTCACGTTACGGTGTGGAAGTGAAGACTATGGCGCGGGAGGGGAACGCCGAGGAGGTCATTCTGACCGCCCTGGACGAGGAGGACTGCGACCTGCTGGTCATGGGCGCCTACGGCCATTCACGAATCAGAGAACTGATTCTCGGCAGTACTACCGAACATGTCATGCGGCAGGCGAAATGCCCCATCCTTTTGCATCGTTCGTGACGACCGACGCTACTTCTTTTTCTCGGCTTGGAGCAGTTTCTTCCAGGCATCATCCTTGAGCGCATCGTCGATGCTGCCGGGCAGGTCGACAAAAATGGAATTGTCACCGCCTGTCACGATGCCGCTGTTTGGCTTCTTTTGGAAGCTGTCTTCCTGGCCGCCAGCATCGACGAAGAACGAGAGTGACTTTCCGCCGTGGTAGGAATTTCCGCCCGCCCGGGCCTGGTCCGTATAAAGATAGGTGTCCTTGCCTTGCTTATCGATGAAGAGGGCCCAGCCGTTCATGGCGGATGCGCCGTGGCTGAATCCGCCGCCTTCGTAACGATCATCGCCGGCTTCGTCCAGAAAGAGTGCCGTCGCTTCATCCCACGCCAGGCCCTGGGCCACAAACTGGCGCGTCTGGTAAAGATCGTTTCCTCCCTCCTCGATAAGCGCACCAGTCGCCTGGTGGCAGCCGAATCCCTGCGCATAGCGGGAGCCGATGTAGTTGTCGTCATCCGCGCCAAGATTGGCCAGTAGGCCGAAGGCGTAGAAATAGCCTCCGCCTTGGCAGAAATTGCCCGCCTCGAATCGATCCTCGCCGGCGAGATCCAGAATAATGCCGATGCCTCCCGAGGCATATGGTCGATAACCGACGCCCATGGCTTGCCCCCAGCCTTCGAATACGCCGGGGCTGTTGCCATAGCCGGTGGGTTCGGTCCCTTTACAGTAATACCGGTCATTACCTTCCGCGTCGAGGATCAGCCCCAGACCTCCTGACAATCCGACGCCTTGAGAAGTGTCGTGAGATTCGTATCGATCATTGCCCTTCAAGTCGGCCAGAATGCCGGCGCCCCAGTGGCCCACGCCCTGATTCATTTCAAGGCCCCGATAGATGTCATCTCCGCTGTGATCGTAGAGCATCCCAATGCCGAAGAATCCGCAGCCCTGTCCGAAGCGAGTGGATACATAGCTGTCATTCCCCGCCAGATCCACGAGCGCTCCGACACCAAAATCGCCGCATCCCTGACGGAAGGGCTCGTGAGTTTCGTAGGCGTCGTCGCCTTCGTAATCGACGATAACAGCGGAAGGGATCTCTCCCCAGATAGAGGTGGCAAGATTGTTTGCATATACATCGTCACCTCCGAGGTCGTAAATGGCTGCATATTGATTGCCCTGGTACCTTGAGCGCGCTTTCCCGCCGATGAGTATGACGCCGTAGTCCGTTCTGAGTTGCGAAATGGTGGCCCGGTTTACATCGATACCAGAGCTTTCGGCAGCAGCTTTCAGCGATTTCAGAAAGGAAGGCTCAAAGAGATTCGAGACTATCTCTGCCTGACCGATCAGCACCCGGACCTTCAGTTTTGACGCAAGCGTGATGAGCCGGGTACTTGCCCGCTGCCGAGCTGCGTCGGAGTCGTAGCTCAGCATTCTGGAATCGATATAGGAATCCAGCATCCCGCCTCGATGGCTTTGAATGAACTTCACATCTTCGTTCGGAAGCCCTGCAAAAGCCCTGGTGTGCCATTCCGCCGCCGCTTTCAAGACTGCTTCGATATACGAAAGGTGACCTTTGAGGTCGGTGTCTTTATAGGCGGGCAGGTTGACTTTTTGCGGCTCAGCCGCCTGGCCATTTTGAAAATCCAGAAGCGCATATCGGGCCAGGTTCAGAGTGGTGGAAGGCAGAGCTGGCTTTTCCCGGCCAGCCTGAATCAACTCTCTGCTGACGGCCTCTACCTGGAAAGGCCCGCGGTGGACATACCTGCTCAAGGCAAGCCGATTGGGATCGGGAAACTCTTCACATCGGTTGAGCCGCAATTGGAGGTCGGCGCTTTCCTCTTTAATACCGGCCTGTTCAATGAGGTTACGACACAGGACCTCGTAAGCTGGAGTTGTCTTTTCGAGATCGGGCCGGAGCTTCGCGTTTGGCGGCGTGCCACCTTCTTCCTCGCTGGTGAATGGATAGAGCTGAAGCTGGAAGGAAATGGGTTTCAAAACCTTCTTGTCCGCCTCCCCCTTCTTGAGAACGTCCATCTTGACTTCTTCGCCCGGCCGAAACTTCCTTCCAGCCTTACCGAATGAATAGCTCAACCGGATATTCTTGCCTTTCCAAACCTCGCCATCCATGCTGACGATGATGTCACCCAACTCGAGCCCCCCCGCATCTGCGGAGGAATGAGCGGCGACCCGGGTGACCTTCAGTCCATGAGTGGATTCATATCGTTTGTCCTTTTCAAGCTTGACTGTTTCGACGCCCAAGCCAAGAAACACTTTGCCTCGATAGGGCTCGATATCTTCGGCATGGATAGCCACCAGAAGCGGCACAAGAATGACAGCATGTCTGAACATTGTGATCCTCTTGAAAGGCAAAACTACTCGACGTAAACATCTCCCCAGGCTGCGCTGCCGAAGTGCCACCGCGCACCGTGGCCAATTGCTTTGAGTTTCAGCTTCTTGATTCCCTTTATCCCGACCTCGATCTCTGCAGCTCTGTCTTTCCATTGCAGCCCACGAGTCGCAGCAAGCAGGCGATCATCTCCCCAGACCTCAAAGTTGATGCGCTCATTGTGCAGGCGGACCTGCCTGCCCGGAGAGCCCTCGAGATCGATGCCGGCAAAGGCGTGGAATCGCTCGAATCGTCCGCCGAGATTGAACTCAACGCTGGAAGGGGCACGAATACCAAAACCCCGATCAAAAAGCTGCACATTGTTCTCCTCTTTGCCGTCTTTCAAGAATAGTCCACCGATACTGAGCAGATTGCCTCTGAAGGAGCGATCTGCGTTCACGTTGCCTTTGTGCTGATCAATGTGCGATGGCACGACATCACTGAGATAGATGCGTTCATTTTCGGGAACGCTGAGGTACTTAGGAGGCTTTCGGGCATGGACCAGATTCCGCAGCCGTCTGTCGCCACGATACGTATGTGCCGACAGCCTCTGCCAGTCCTGGTCAAAGTAACCCACTGCAACGGCAGTGGCAGAGGAATTCGTCCGCTCATCAAAAATGACGAAATCAAACCAGCTCCGATTGTCGAAAGGCCCCCAGTGAAACCAGTTTCCAAAACGGTTGTTGATGCCATAGGAGCCCTTCCATGCAGTGCCGGCGAAGACGCAGACATACCGTTGAGGATTCAGCGGATTGGGGAAGCAGAACTTCGCCCCAACCTGTTCTCCTTTCCAGGTTTCGTCGCCCATCGAGACCTCCTGGCTGTTTACTCGAATGGGAAGCTGGTCATAGATTCTGCTGTAGACCTGATTCTCTTCGCGGTTGCCATACAAGATGAGGCTGTATAACTCGATATCCTCCTGGCTGACATCCCTGTCTGACTTGATGCGGCACGGGACGTTGAACAGTAGCTTCCAATCTCTCAGATAACGCTGTGCCTCCGCCCTCAAAATATGACTGGAATCAGAACTGCCGCCGGTTCCGTACACGAGCATAAAGGGGGTGGTGTACGCGTCTTCAATGGGCCCTTCCAGGTAAGGTCTTTTTGTCAGTCCACTTGCCGGTGCGGCGGGGGCCCAGATCCCCTCAGATGATCTCCTGAAAAGACTATCGCCTCCCAATGGCACACTCTGGCCATCAATCAGGATTTCCAGCCCTTTGCCCCTTTCTCCTTTTGGATGAGTATTCCAGTCAATGGAAAAGGCGCGAACGTTGGAGGTGCGGATGAAAAGCCGGGTCTCTGTGGATTCGGCTTCAATCTCAGAGAAGCGCGCCGGCAGTTCGAGCTCTTGAATTCTAAGCCAGTAGGCCCTTCCATACTTCAATTTCCAAGTCCGGTGACGAATCTTCCAAGGTGACAGATCACGCCTCTGATTCCAGACCCACCGCCACTGCTCCGCTATGAAAGCCGATTTGAAACCGCCATGCCCGGCGTTGGGGTCTTCTCGGTAAATCACTTTGCTGCCGAGACGTCTCAGCCGTTCAACCATTCCGCGGGCGTGACCGACGGGGACTACTCCGTCATGTACCCCATGAATGCAAAATACCGGAAGATTCAGCAGATTCTCCGCAAACGATATCGGGTCGATTGTATCCGCTACGAACAGGCAGAGCCGATTGAACGGCATGGGCAGACTTTCAAGGGGGCCGGGAGGCGAATCCAGTCCCCATCCCCAGAGAGCTTCCCAGACGCCGCGGTGGCTGTTACCTGCATTGGGTGCGATTCCGGCAAAGAGGTGAGGGTACTTTGTACCGATGTTCCAACTGCCGGTACCGCCCATGGAATGGCCCATCATGATGATCCGATCCTCATCGACGCTGTAATCTCGAAGGACATCTTGAAGCACCGCAAGGATGTCCTCTTCGGCGACGAACATATAGTCCTGGCTGCCCCGACCGTGCGGGCTGACGACAATGGCGCCCTTGCTCAAGAATGTGGGGTGCCCCTGATACGGGCGATACCAGCCATGGCCGTGAAGCGAAAGGAAAAGAAGATGGGCCTGATCTGCTTCGTAGTCTTCTGGAACACTGATGGAGTAGGTTTGAAGCGAATCATCAATTTCCGATCGATAGGCACGCAGAAAGTTTCCGCGTTTTTTCGGAAAGGGATTCTGTGACAAGAGCAGTTGACCAAGCTCTGCAGTAGTAGTCCCGAGGTGGTCGAGGAATCTCTTCTCGTCAATCCGGCCGCTCCTGACCAGGCCATCTATCTCTTTCGTCAGATAGCCGACATTCGCATCAACGCAATCAGTCTCACGCGGCGAGCGTCTGCGCAGGTCCTTTCGGGCCTCATCCAATTTCAGTTGCAGTTGATGAGCCCTGTCGGCAAACTCGAGCCGATCAATGGGTGTACTTTTCGCCAGCCGCTGGTACTGAAGCAGCGAAAGGTCGGAGGATTCTCGCAGACTCGTCTTGCTCTTAAACGGCACCATTGAAATCGCGAAGAGATGAAGCTTGCCATTCCAGGGCAGGCGAAAGGAGCTCAGCCTGCGGCTATCATCAAGAGGAATCGTCAATCTCCAGATCCTGGCTGTCGCCTCGACTTTCTCCACCAGCCCGGAATTGTCGACCGGCCTGAAAGATCCTCGCGATGCCAGCGACAACAACCCCGCGGCATCGGGGACTTCCTGCCAATCCGGAACTGTCATCCTGGCCGGAACCAAATCGCGCCCGTATTTCAGCAGCAGCTCTGTATCGATACGTCCGCCATGTGAGGCGATCAACAGATCCATTGACCGGTAGCGAGACGTTCGATGACGAATCCATTGCCCTCTGCATCTGACATTATTGAGTGCCCCTGTCTTTGAAGAAGGGAACAGGAACTTGGAGGTACCGAGCTCAACCAGTTCTCCAGGCTTGGGAAGCCCGGACGAAGAATAAGACATGCCCGGCATGTAAAGGGGATTCTTCGATCTGTTCAGATTACCGTCGCGTGGTCGCTCTGCTCGGGCGATGCCATCGTTATTGAGGAGCGACAGGATATCAATCGGCACGATCTGCTTGTCACGCCACCTGTAGCTTTTCCAAACGACCCGGGGCACACCGTACAGCTTGACCAGGACAGTGGCCAGAATCACCAGGGCAAGAATGCTGTATAGGATAATCCGGCGTCGGTCAAGAAATGAGGAAACCATATTCTGTTTCATTCATCCAGCCGCGTGCCGGGGGTGACTGACCTGTCGGTAGTTCCAGATTATAGAGATTCAACGGGGGCTGCCGCTTCATCTTCTGGTTCTACTTTTGGCTCAGCCGGAGGGTTGAGAGGGTCGTATTTTTCGAGGCGATATTCCCCCTTCAAATCGAGAATAATCTCGAGTCCATCAGAAAAGTCGAGGTTTGAAATAGGCTTTGCCATCCCGCTCGCCTGGTATCGAAATGCACGTCCGGACTCCGTCACAAAGCCGCGTCGCAGCCAGCGCCCATCGTAAATCATGAACATCTGCACCTCCGATGTTTCCGGATCGTTCTGGACCTGAAACCGCTGCTCTTCAATGTAACCCTTGACGAGTTTGTCTTCCCCGACCACCCTCTCAATCTTTACGGGCACTCCAGCCCTGGCGACACGCAGTGGTTTCTTGTTCTTGAGAATCCCAGCCACATCGGAAGCTTTAAAATTCGCCATCCGCTGGACAAATGCCGGCGTCTTACGCTCGCAGCCGATCTGTGGTAAACAGACCAACATGGCAATTTGAAAGCAAATGGACTGCTTCAGAACCTTCATGATTTTCATAGGGTTGGGATTATATCCGCAAGGTTGAGCGAAACCCAAAGCCAGAATCAAAAGAAAAGCCGATGCCCTGAAGAGAGGACATCGGCTTTGGAGAGCTGCTGCAATCTGATGCGGGGCAGAGCCTAATTCTCCGCCGGAGCATCAAGGGCCTCGGCTCTGAGCTTGTCATTCAGATGCTTGATAACAGCATCGGTCAGATCGTCTGTATTTGAGGTGTAAACGACGGAGGGAACATTGGTACTTGATACGCCCGACAGATCGAAAACATAATCGAGCTTTTTAGTCTTGGCGACCTCGTCGATAGCCGCACGAATCTTCTTGAGCAGGGCCGACCTGACCCTGTTGGAATAGGTGCTGATATCCTTGTTGGCGGATCGGACATGTGCATTCCGATCGTTACGATGATTCTGAATCTGCTGCGCTTTGATCTTCAATTCCTGTGAGATCTTTCCCTTTACTGCCTGATCTGCCGCGCCCTTCAGTTCCGTCTGCTTCGCATTGTACGCCCGGATGAGATCCCGTTCGGTGAGGGCCATTAACTGAGCTTTGGCCCGATAACCTGATGTCCGCGTTTTCAATGTGGTGTTAGCCATCTTGGCTTCATCCAAATCATCAAAGATCTTAGCAACACTGACGGTGGCGATTTTCGGCGCCTGAGCAAAAGCCATGGATGCCGCAAACAAGATACTGAACGATGCTATTCCCCATGCTCTAGTGTACATCTAACTGAACCCCTAAATAGTGTAAGAAAATCTGAATCCCGGGAACTTAATCCCTCGGGAAGAACTCCTGCAATCTAAACGACTGAAAATCAAATCTATTCGAACTGCAGCCAATATTGATGAATGATGTGCCAGCCCCTGAATGGGGCAGGCAGGCGGATATATAACGACCTCGATCCGCGTAGTCAATCAGGAGCACTGACCGGTGGACAGTATGCGACTATTCGTCCTCCTGATCTTCTTCCTCATCAAACTCGACGGCACTCTTCTCAGCGCGAATGGCGCCGGTCGGCATGATGGACTCCTTCCACTGGAGCGCCTCATCCAGGAACTGGTGGTAGATGACCGGATCTGTGAAGAATGGGTCGAATGTCACCAGCGGTATCAGACCGGATTGCAGTTCCTCTGCATCAAACTGGAATGAAGGCAAGCCGGTCAGGTTGAAGAATTCAAATCCGATTCCTGGTGCGAACAGGTCTCCCCGGGTAATCAGGTTATTGAATGGCGCCCTGATTTTCAGGTCGCCTCCGTTGGAGAAGATGGTTGAGCCTGGCTGCAAGATCAAGGCGCCTGCCAAGGCATCATCGACATCGATCTGGATCTCGGAATTACCAAGTGCCCTGATGTCTGCAAAGATGTCAGCAAGGCTTCGCACGTCGATGTCAATCGTTCCGTCCACAGTCTCTGCTCCTGTCAGAGTTGTCGAATTAGCATTTATGTCCAGCAGCGTAAGCGGCGTGGTCCGGCCAATGTTGTCGAAGTTGACAGCGCCAAGCAGTGCACTCAACACCGCGTTGAAAGTCCCATCAACATCACCACCTGTGAAGAGGATATTCCCTGAGGTCGAATCGGCGGTCAGGTTGCCCCTCAGGTCTACATCGATTGCGCGGCTGAAGTCTTGATTATTGACAGTGGAAATCGATATCGGGCTGGCGCCGAGGAACGTAGTGCCAGAGCTAATGACTGTCAGGCTGTTAAGCCTCGTGCTCTGTCCTATGTGGGTCAGCTCGATGTTGCCAGTTCCAGCATTGATGACAAGGTTGAAGGTTCCATTAATGAACGCCTGGTCGAGATCAATGGAGCCATTGCCGGATAGGATCGTGAGGTCGTCCTCCAGCTTGATTGTGTCGGAAGATACAATCGTGATGTTCCCACCATCACCGCCGGCAACATTCTGAGTGATGATATTCTGGGTGAGCCGAATCAGACCCGCGTTTACATTCAAACCACCAAGCGGCACTCCCTGAATGTCGACAACACCGTCATTCGGATCACCCACAAATACTGTTGAGCCAACGTGGCTAAGGTCAACGACACCCGTCCCGGAGTTGATTGTAAGGGTATTCTGCCCTGTCGTACTGTCATTGATTGGGGTGTCTGTAAACAACACTCTGCCATTAATCGTTAAGATGTTGACATCAGCGTCCAGAATAAACTGTTGTGCCGCTCGACCGTCGAAACCAGTACCGTCGAACTGAAGAGTACCGGTCAACCGGACCGTTGAGGACTGGTCACCCGAGATTGAACTCGTATTGAGATTAATGTCGGCAGTATCCTGAGAGATCAGGAGGTTCAGGAACTGGTTGGTTCTGCCGGTATCACCCAGTTGGATTGAGCCGCCCGTATCAGGATTGATGGCAAGATTCTCTGTGATTCCATCAGCATCTGAGACGAGGGTATTTCCGTTATCGAGGTTGATGTTTCCTCGAGCGAAGATTCCAAGATTCTGAACGATAACGATGTCATTAGTGACGCCGCTCATATCAACATCGCCGCGAATCTGGATATGGTCGTTCACGGTCACATTTACACCGGCGTTGATGTTGAAATCACCATCTTCATTGAATATGCCGTTGTTGAGGACGTTATCGCCGTCATCAAGGGTGACACTGTCTGTCTCGGTCACAGTGATGTTGCCTTGACCACTATTGACAACTGTCAGGGTGTTGAGGTCGACTTCGATGTCAACGTTGGTTCCTCCGCTGACGGGGATGCCGAAGCCTGTGACGGTACGAACACTTGTGATTGCGCCCACACCATCTGCGTCAATGTCTTCAGCATTAGTGTCTCCAGCATCGACTACTCCAGCACTACTGGAGATGAGGGAAACGACGGTTGCATTGATGCCTGTCGTAACAATCCTACCGACAGTGATATTCTCATCGGCCCGGAGAGAGATAGAGCCAGTGCCGGCATCTATTTCAGCACCGTCAGCCATAGTCAGATTACCACCTGAACCATTTCCGTTCAGGTCTGCGTCCGCGGTGACTGAAACGTCACCATTAGTAGAGGCAACATCACCGTTTACTCCAAAGATGACATCATCGTCAGCCGACAGGGCGATGTCGCCGTTTGTGGAAGTGACCCCGTCATTGACAGTCAGGCCTGAGCCGTTATTCACATCAATGGTGATGGTGTCGGCATCACCGGCAGTGGTAACTCCACCCAGGTTAGCGACGATCGTCAGGTCACCATTCGCCGAGACAGAGACAGAGCCGGCAGTTGTCTGAGTGATATTGTTGATGAGCAAGGCACCGGTCTCACTAAGTTGGATGTTACCGGCGGTGCCGTTGGTGGCCTCGATGGCGGCAATCGTCGTTTCGAGAGCATCACCGTTACCGATGCCATTTACAGCATCAATATCAACGACTGCGCCAGCAGAATCCGCCACGATATCTACATCCGTGTCCCCACCATCAATCACTGCTCCAGCAGCACTGGTGATGGCAATCGCATCGTCGTCAGCATTGGTTGTCGAGAGACTTCCAATAGTGATGTCGCCGTTGGCATCAAGGTCAATTTGACCATTGCCCGCATTCAGGACTGCCCCGTCGGCCATAGTAACATTACCAGTCTGACCTGCGGCGGCGGTGACAACAATGTTTCCGGTGGTTGTGGTGACATCTCCTCCAGCTCCGAAGTTCACGTTGTTGCCCTGAGAGTCGATAGTGACAACACCAGTCTCAGCCGTGATTGCGGAGTTAACAACAACATCGTCGTCGCCACCGGCATTGGTAGCAGTCAGGTTCACAGTGCCAGTTCCAACAACACTGATTCCAGTCTGCCCGGCATTCACAGTCAGTGTTCCATCCAACGTCGTCAGGTTAATGTCACCCGCGGTGGACTGAGACGCCTGGTTCACTGTCAATGCTGATCCGGCCGTTTCCTCAATCGTGACATTGTTCGCAGCGCTGTTAACGACATCGAGCGTATCTATAGTCGTGTTAAGACTGTCGACAACTCCAACACCCGTCGCAGTTCGAATCGTCGTTACTGCTCCTGCCGTATCGGCAACGATGGCAACGGCATTGGTGCCATCTTCGAGGGCACCTGTTCGGGAGGTGATGCTGACGGCACTGGCGGTTGCGTTGTTTGTAGCTGTGAGTGTGCCAATGGTGATGTTGCCTTCACCTGTGAGCGTAATCGTACCGTTGGTTGCCGTGATGTTGTCGTCATCCATCGTGATCGTGCCAGCCTGACCGCCGTCGACATCAGCAGTAAGGCTAATGTTGCCTGAAGTGGAGGTAACGTTGATTGTCGCAGCAGCAAAGGCGATGGAGTCATCAGCCCTGATACTTATGTCACCATTGTTGGAGATGATATCGGCGTTTGTGTTTACATCTCCGGCAGCTGCGCCATTGGCAAAGAGGTCAATGTCTCCGGCGCCATCAGCAGTCACATTGCTGGCCACAGTCAAGCCTCCAGTGGTGGATTCGATACTGATTCCACCTGTGTTGGCGGCACTGTCCTGATCCACTGCTCCGTTACCGCCATCAATGTCCTCAAGCGTCAGACCATCAGTTTCAAGGATGTTGATGTCACCAGCCTGGGTGTTCCGCGCATCAAGGACACTCACCTGAGTCTCGAGGGCATTCCCATTACCAATACCAGTGATGGCATCAAGGTCGATATTGCCGTTTGCGGCGATGATGTCCTCACCACCAGTGTCGCCGCCGTCAACGATGGCTCCGCTGGCGGAGGTAACGAAAATCGTGTTGGCAGCCGCATTACTGATAATCTGACTCAGAGTGACATCTTCATCTGCATCGATGTCAATGTTCCCTGCGTCGGCGTTGACCACTGCCCCGTCTTCCATAAAGACAGCACCTCCGACGCCTGCGTCTGCAGTCCCATCGGCATCAGCAGTAATGGTGATGTCCCCAGCGCCTGTGGCAGTCACGTCACCGTCAAGGCTGAACGTCACGTCGTCGTCTGCGGTGATCGAGATCGCCCCGGCAGCAGTGCTCACTGCGGCCCCGATGGAAACTGAACTGGTGGTGTCTCCGTTGGCATCAAGTGCGATGTTTGCAGTAGCGCCGTCACTATCGTTACGAACGATGTTGGCGACAACCAGGTTTCCTGTCTCTGAGCGAAGCAGGATGCTGCCGTTTGCATTGCCATCTGCGTCATCATCTATGACCACACCAGTACCATTTGAGGAGACGGTAATTGTGCCGTCCGCAATGATGCTGATGCTATCGTCCTCCTGCTCCAATACCTGGAGGATAGTGAGGCTGTCCGTCTCATCGATATTGATGTCACCATTGCTGTTGGTGATGTTGAGCGATGCAACGGTCGTTTCGATGTCCCCAGCCGAGCCGACTCCCTCAACGGCCTCGATCACGAGACCTCCGGAAGCAGCGGTCACCTCGACGACCGCATCAGACGCCTCGATAATTGCTTCAGACGTCGACCGGAGGGTAACAGCGGCATCTGTGTCGTTGGTTGTCGTAAGTGCGCCGAGGGTAATGTTGCCATCGGCGGTCATCGTGATGGTGCCAGAGCCGGAATTGATGGTGTCAGTACCTTGCATGGTGATGAAACCACCGTCGTTGGCAGCTCTGTTTAGGTCTGCACTTACCGACACGTCACCCAGAGACGAGACGATACTGCCTGTTCCATCGAACGTGACATTTGCATCGGCGTTTAGCGTGATGTCGCCTTCAAGGGTTTGAATCGCATCGTTGACCAGAATGCTGCCAGTATCCGCTGCTGCCGCGTTGTCCGCGTCAGCTGCCGTCAAAGTGATGGTTGCGATTTCATCAGTGGTGACAGGTCCATTAATGGTCAAGTCACCATTCTCCGTGCTGATGTTGATAATTCCGGAGTCGATACCAGCATGGTTTGTTACCACTGCACGGTCTACGATAAGTCCGCCACCGGCAGATTCCTCAACGATGAAGATTCCGCCAGAGCTCTCGACTGTATTGGCCAAGTTCGGATTGCCGTTATCGACATCGACGTTTGCTACCTGAATCTCAAGTGCGCCATTGCCGCCCACTGTTCCGACACCGGAGATAGCATTAATCGTCAGCAACGCCACCGTCGCAAGCACGTCGGTGTTGTCGTCTCCACCGTCAAGGATGCCTCCCGAGGTGCTGTCGATGTTCACAAGCGCACCCGTCGTCGTCAGGCTGCCAACCGTGATGTTTTCGTCACCATCGAGGTCGATGTTACCTGAACCGGCGTCGAAGATGGTGGCGTTGTCCATCGTAAGCGCCCCACCTGTGCCGTCCGCATCCCCAGCAGTGTTCGCGGTCACCGTCACCGTGCCCGCACCCGTGGCGGTGATATCGCCGTTGGTGAAGGTCGCGTCGTCGTCAGAGGTGACAGTGATGTCGCCCTGGGCAGAGGAGATGAGGGCGTTGGTGATGCTCACGTCGCTCGTCGCACCGTCAGCATCGAGCACGATGTTGGCCGCGGCGTTCGCGCTGCTGTTCGTCACCGCTGC
>Ga0187827_10001307_pt1 | contig 37045 bp, 32 predicted proteins | sample ETNtaG_39_FD_167969 | JGI IMG/M metagenome (GOLD analysis project Ga0187827, IMG submission 167969) | Marine microbial and viral communities from oxygen minimum zone, Eastern Pacific Ocean - ETNP2014_SV_150_PacBio MetaG (Illumina Assembly) | ecosystem: Environmental > Aquatic > Marine > Hypoxic...
GGTGGCGGCAGCCACCGGATCCCTGAGACCAGCAACGTAGATAGGCAGGGGGTTGAGGCCGCGTTGGGCCAGCGCCGTTATCAGGGCTTCCACCGGCCTAGTGTCAGCGGCCTGTACCAACGCTCGGTAGAACAGGAGCGCGACCACGGGCTGTTCCGGAACCCACGCCGCGCGCAGGTCGTCCAGTGTGGGTTGGTCGTAGCCCGGCCAGTAAAGCCCGGCGCGCAGTAGCGGCATCGGTTCCTGCCAGGAACTCGCCTGGCCAATGAGACTGGCAGCAAAACGTAGGAAATTGACAGCGTTTTCCACTCCGCCCTGCACGCAGTACTGCCACAGACGGTGGATCTCTTCTGGTGAAAGGGTTGAGAGGGCGGCTAGTTCGGCATCGGGCTGGTCGTCGCCGGGCAGCAAGGCCAAGGCCACGCCCTTCCGTCGCGAAGCGCTTGTCAGTTCCTCTACACCGTAGGACCAGTATCCCCTGCCACCCAGGAGTCTTACGATTACTAGTTTTGCCTTTTCGATCACGGACCCCACATAAAGATCCACCGAAAGGTTGTGGGACAAGTTCATGAGATTGGCCAACCGCAGGGAGGGAGGACCCTCTCCTCTTTTGTAAAGTAGGTCCCGTGCCGCTACGAGCGAGGCGAGATCACTGTCTGCAGCGGAGAGAACCACCACATCGCCGGGACTCTGGTCGAGGTCCACGGCTTGCACGCCATCGCTGATGCCTCCTGGTTGTGCCGCAAGTAAATGCATGGCTCAGCCGCCTATTACCATCTTGGCGATGGCTTCGCGGTCCAACCCCCTCAGACCGATTACCACTAGCGCGCCGTCACGGCTTTCTCCATCGCCCCAGGGACGGTCGAAATAATGGTGAAGGCGCGTGCCCACCCCCTGCACCGCCAACCGCATAGTCTTGTCCGCCACCTCGGCAAAACCCTTGACGCGTAGAATGTCATGGGCGGCGGTAGCCTCTCGCAGATGGAAGATCAGTTCTTCCACGTCGTTCAGAGGGGAAAGAGCCAAGGTAAAACTCTCAAAATCGTTGTGATCGTGTCCTTCCGAACTGTCATGGACCGAAGACCGGGCGTTGAGGTCGTCCTCCGCCGCTGCGCCCAATCCCAGGATAATGCGGGGCTCAATCTGGCCTTCCCGGGTGGTAATCACCTTCACCCCAGGGCGCAGGTCCACGGCCAGATTCCGTTGTACCTTTTCCAGATCATCTGCCACAAGGAGATCGGCCTTGTTGAGGATCACCAGATCGGCGCAGGTGAGCTGGTCGCCGAAGACTTCTTCCAGCGGATTATCGTGGTCGAGCATGGGATCGGCGGAGCGCTGGCGGGCCACGGCCTCCGGATCGTTTGCAAAACGTCCGGCGGCTACGGCGGCGGCGTCGATTACTGTGATGACGCCATCCACGGTGACGCAGGACCGCACCTCCGGCCAAGTAAAGGCCTTGACCAATGGCTTGGGCAGCGCCAGCCCCGAGGTCTCGATGATGATGTGCTCAGGAGGAGCTTCCCGGTCCATTAGCGCCGTGATGGTGGGAAGAAAATCGTCAGCCACGGTACAGCAGATACAGCCGTTGGCGAGTTCTACGATATCGTCTTCGGCGCAACCCGGCATCCCGCACGCCTTCTTTCCCCCGGTCATGCCGTCACCGCCCAGAAGCATCTCGCGGTCAATACCGAGATCGCCGAACTCGTTGATAATGAGAGCCAGCCGCCTTCCTTCCACGTGGGCAAGAAGATGGCGGATAATGGTGGTTTTTCCGGACCCAAGAAAACCCGTGATGACGGTTGCCTGAATCTTCATGTCATTCCTTCACTAAGGTTGGGTCTTTGAGAACGCTGGGCAACCCCGCCACCATAAACACCACTCGGTCGGCACATGCCGTAAGCCTTTGGTGAAGCAGTCCCACATGATCGCGAAAGGCGCGGGCGGTAGCGTTTTCCGGGACGATGCCTAGCCCCACCTCGTTGGAGATAAAGACAACTGCGCCAGCGAGCCGAGGTAGGATTGTTTCCAAGGTGTTGATTTCAACCTCTACATCACGTCCAGCATCCATCAAATTGGAGAGCCAGAGAGTGAGGCAATCCACGAGAACGGGTGTTTCTGGGCTGGCTTTCTCGAGAAGCGCATCGGCCAGAGCCAGCGGTTCCTCGATAGTGGTCCAATCCCCGCCGCGCCGCGACCGGTGATGTTCAATACGCGCGCACATTTCTGGATCGGCCTGGGCTTGGGAAGCATCTGCGGTAGCCAGATAGACGGCGCGTCCCTGCGACGCCATGCACACAAGGTTTTCAGCATAGCTGCTTTTGCCTGAACGCACCCCACCAAGAATTAGGGTCACGGCGTGAAGGGCGCGCGCTTGTTGTAGGGAAATAGATGCCAGCATACGGCACGAACCTCCACCCGAGGGTCACTTACAGCCTGAACAAACCGGGGAGGTCTCCTGGCTCGGGATAGTTTACAAACGCGACACCTTCCCGGCCCCTGTGGCCAGTGGCATATTTCTCGCGCAAACACCCTTACAGTTGCGGGGGCAGCGCCGGCTTTGTGAAAAAAGACGGGGTCATGCCGCCTTCGCACTTCACCGGACTTCCCTGTCCCGGTTTGATTCTGGTGAACCTAACATGTCTCGAGGACGTAGGCCAGCAATGGGAAAATTTTATTCTCCGACGATCATGTTCATTAAAACTTGATGTTCAATATGGAATTTACATATTAAAAACAAACAATAATATTGCATTAGTGAGCCTATACAGGCCTGCCAATAGATTTGCCGTCAAACAGCCCCGAGATTGACCCCGTTGATGCACCACTGAATGGGCTTGCCGGGAGCAACAAGACGGTTGATTCTGGTCATAGATAAATTATCCACGGCAAAGCCGAGGGCTTGTTCCGGCCCGCAGTCGAGGGCAAGGGCCAGTGCCGCACGGATAACGCCGCCATGGGCAAAGACAATCCGTTCTTTTTGGATATAGTCCCGGGACAGAGTTTCCACGGCTCGCCCTACACGGTCTATCACCTGAGTAAAGCTCTCGCCTTGGGGTGGAAGAGCCGATCCCGGCATTTTCCAGAACAGTTCGTTTTCACGGGGGAATTGTTGTGCCATTTCATCATGGGTAAATCCCTGCCAGAGACCAAAATCTTGCTCGGCAAAATTCAACTCTACCAGAGGCTCGGCGTCATGACCCATAACCTTCGCTAAGGCTGCGGCCGTTTGGTGGGCACGTTTCAACGGACTGGTTATCCACAAGGCATCATGCGGTAGGCGTGAAGCCAAACCCTCCAGGGCGCACATATCAGAAACATCGGCGTCAACATCCATTTGCCCAAAAATGCGGCCCCGGCGATCGGCAACAGGCGCATGGCGCAGCCACCACCAACGGGTGATTTCGGAGGTTTCACCACTCATAGAGCGGCTGCGGCCACCAACAAGACAGCTATCTCGCAGGCCTGCTGGGCGGTGCCCAGGACATCACCGGTATATCCCCCGATCATACGCCGCGCCAGCGCCATTACTGCTAAAGCAGAGATGGCGGCAGCGAGAAGCGCAAGAAAACCCACCAAGGGCCCGAGAAAGAGAAGAGCAAGCGCCGAGCTCAGGGCAACTGCGGCATAGACCCGGTCCTGGTTCGGCCGTCCCACGGTGAACGCTAGACCACTACGGCGCGCCGGTTTCATGTTCCAGGCTATAACCGGTAGGCTAGCACGCGAAACGGACAACGCCGCAATAAGAACAGCGGTGACCTGTCCCGGTCCGGCAAAAGAAGCCAGAACGGCCACACGAATACCCACTGAAAAAATCAGAGCCAGTACGCCATAGGTGCCGATGAGGCTATCGTGCATGATAGTGAGACGTTTTTTTCGATCATAGCCGCCAATAAACCCATCCACGGTGTCGGCCAAAGCATCCTCGTGCATGGCACCGGAAAGAACCACAATCGCCACCAGGGCCAAAATAGCCGACGGTAACGAGGACAGGCCAAGCCCAGCGGCGACCAAGAAGGTCACCCCCCCGGAAATGCCAAGTCCCGCACCCACCAGAGGAAAGGCTCGCATGGAGGCAGCCACCGCGCCTTTTCCCGCCTTTTCCCCCCTGCCCAAAGGAATTCGAGTAAGAAACCTCGTGGCCAGACAAAGATCATCCCGCCATCCGGAGAGAATCTTCCTCCCCTCGGCAGCGTTGAAAATGGGATCGTCATTCTCGTCTGGCTTGAGCCTGGTCGTATCTGGCGGGAGAGAAGACTTTTTCCTTGCAACCATAATCGGAATCCTCGATGGGAACTTGTCGGTAAGAAGCTAGATTACGGGATTGTTTCTGGACAAAAATGTTTATAAGACAGATAGGCGTTCCCGCCAATTTAATCCTTTTCTTTGTCCGTGGGCCTACTCAATTCCATGACACAGACACAGCCTCCCGCACACTTCGATGATATCCGCGCCCTTGCAACATCTTTGCCCGCGGCTAATGGGGGAGCAATGGAGAATGCCTGCAAATGGGAAGCTACCCTTACCAAGCCAGCGGGAGCACTGGGCCGCCTGGAAGCGCTCAGCAAGTGGCTCTGCGCCTGGCAGGGTAGCCATCCCCCACGCGCTGAGCGGCCCCTGCTTTGTGTATTCGCCGGCAACCACGGAGTAGCCCAGCAGGGCGTTTCGGCCTATCCGGCGGAGGTAACAGCGCAAATGGTGCGTAACTTCATCGATGGCGGCGCGGCTATCAATCAGCTGTGCGAGCAGGCGAAGGTGGAAATGCGGGTCCATGAAATGGCGCTGGAGAAGCCGACCCAGGATTTCACCCGAGAACCTGCGCTGGATGAGGCCCAGTGTATGGAGGCCCTAACCTATGGCATGGCATCAGTGGATGAGGACGTGGATGTGCTCTGCCTTGGTGAGATGGGGATCGCCAACACTACCTCCGCCGCGGCTTTGTGCGCGGCCCTGTTCGGCGGCAAAGGTACGGATTGGGTAGGGCCGGGAACTGGCATAGCGGGTAAGGGCCTGCGCCATAAAGCAGGCGTAGTGGACAAAGCCTTGGCCCACCACCATGATCATCTGCAAGATCCCCTGGAGGTGCTGCAGCGTCTGGGAGGCCATGAACTGGCAGCTCTTACCGGCGCCGTTCTCTCCGCCCGCCTTTTATCGATACCGGTGCTGCTTGACGGCTTTACCTGCACCGCCGCCGCCGCAGTTCTTTACGGGCTTGACGGGGGGGCACTGGATCATTGTCTGGTAGGCCATGTCTCTGCCGAGCCGGGACACCGGCGGTTGCTGGAGAAAATCCACAAGAAGCCGCTTCTCGATCTCGGCATGCGGCTAGGAGAGGGCACCGGTGCCATTCTTGCCTTGGGGCTCGTGAAATCGGCGGTAGCCTGTCATACGGGTATGGCGAGCTTCGAAGAAGCCGGGGTCAGCACCAGGAAGGCCGTCGATGACGGCAAAACCGAGTGAGGCTGTGACGATGGCGTGCCACGGATGGATTTTCGGAGTTGTTCTCTGCGTTTCCTTGTGGGCCGAGGCCGTCCTCCCTGTCGAGGCTGGGGAACTGCGCGTGAACGTAGAGGGTCTACGTAACAGCGACGGCCTTGTGCGGCTTGCCCTTTACAACCTGCCCGAAAGCTTTCCTGTCAGCGATAAAGCCTATACTTTTTCCAACGTGCCCATACCCGATAAAGGTCTAAGCGTGTTGTTTCCCGATCTACCCCCTGGGGAATACGCCCTGGCCCTGTTTCACGACGAGGATGGCGACAACGTCTTCGACAAGGGGTTTCTAGGCCTGCCTCTGGAAGGGTTCGGGTTCAGCAATGATGCCTCGGTTTTTTTCTCGGCCCCCAGTTTCAGCGCTGCCGCCGTGACGGTTGGCGAAGAACTCACCACCATCACTGTCCATGTGAGATACTAGTCACAGGATTCATCCAGAGAGCGGAGGGAAGATGGCGGACCATAAAACTGTGGGCGATTTCATCCAGACTTTCGTGCCCTGGCCCCCCCCTGGGAAGAAGGACAGAATCCGCCTGCACACACTGGTGCGTATCCGCTGGGTGGCAGTGGCTGGACAACTTAATGCCCTAGTGGTGGTCCATTATTTTCTGGGCTATCCCCTCCCCATCGTTCCAGCCCTTGTCCTGATCCTGGCCTCGGGCCTTCTGAACCTGACCATAATCAGCGGGCAAATCAGTGGGCACCCCCTTCAAACCTGGCTTAGCGACGGGAAAGCGGCGATCCAACTGGGCCTCGATACAATACAGTTGAGCCTGCTGCTGTTCCTCACTGGAGGCTTGATTAATCCTTTTGCAGTGCTGATTCTCGCGCCGATTACCATTTCGGCTACCGTTTTGTCACGACGCAGCACCATCATATTGGGGATTCTGTCAATAACGTGTATTTCCTTGCTCGCTTTCTGGTATCTCCCCCTGCCCATTCCACCGGAAATTTTTTACATTCCACCCGTCTATATCACCGGCATATGGGCGGCCCTGTTAACAGCCATCATCCTTCTCGCCACCTATAACTGGTACCTCGCGGAAAGCGGACGCCGTATGTCGCAGGCGCTTTCCGACACGCAGACAGCCCTGGCGAGAGAGCAGCGGCTTTCCGCCATGGGCGGGCTGGCGACAGCGGTGGCACATGAACTAGGAAGCCCGTTGAACACCATCTCCGTGGTGGCGAAAGAAATCAATAATGACATTCCCGATGATTCCCCCTTGGCAGAGGATGTGAGCCTCCTTGTCAGCCAGAGCGAACGTTGCCGGGAAATTCTGGCCGCGCTAGCCCAACGGCCTAAAGATAGCGAAAAATCGGTCCTGCATTCTTTACCCATCTCGGGAATAGTTGCGGCGGCGACCGAGCCTTATATGAATACATTCGTCGATGTAGTCCTTAAAAATAAGGCTGAGGATTCGGCCCCCGGAGAGGCGGCGTCTTCCGAACCCTTGATAAAACAAAGTCCAGAATTCATACACGGTCTGGGTGGGCTGGTGCATAATGCCGTAGATTTTGCCAACAAGCGCGTTGTGGTCCTGACACGCTGGGACGACACGGAAGTGACAGTGGAAATGCTTGACGATGGCCCCGGATTTCCACAATACATCATCCAGCGTCTGGGTGACCCTTATTTATCCACGCGTTCAAGCGCAGAGGGGCATATGGGGCTGGGAATTTTCATTTCCCAAACCTTGCTGGGACGAACCGGTGCTGTGTTATCTTTCAGCAACCGCCAGAATGGAGGGGCTCTGGTTACGGTAAAATGGCCACGGTGGCGCTTGAAACGCCTGGGTACTTCCTGAGAGTTAATGTGACGGGGAACAGACTTTTTGATGATGCGAATGGGTGACAAACAAAATATGGAACACGGTGCGGATCGTCCAGGCCCCAATGCCGAAGAACGTCGTCTCCTGATCCTAGATGACGATGAGCCCCTGCGCCTGAGACTGGCGAAAGCCATGGAAAAGCGAGGCTTTGCCGTCTCCCTAGCGGGAAGCGTCGGTGAGGCCATGAAAATAGCGTCAAGACAGGTCCACGATTACGCTTTGCTGGACCTTCGGCTTGAAGACGGCAGCGGGCTGGAAGTGGTGACGGCTCTCCATGATTCCAATCCCGGTATCAAGATCGTTATGCTCACCGGCTTCGGCAACATCGCCACGGCTGTCTCGGCCGTCAAGGCAGGTGCTATCGATTATCTGCCAAAACCCGTGGATGCCGACGTTATCGAGAAAACACTTCTTGCCGATCCTAATTCCCTACCACCACCAGTCGATAAGCCTATGTCGGCGAACCGGGTGCGTTGGGAACATATCCAGAGAGTCTTTGAGCAATGCGATCGCAATGTCTCGGAAACGGCGCGGCGTCTCAATATGCACCGGCGTACCCTACAGCGAGTTCTCAACAAACACGCACCGAAATAACTTCTTCTGCAAAGCATTCGATCACGGCATAGTCAAACGCGTTACACTTTTCAGGTATGACCTTGGAACAGATGCATTCACAAAAACGGGTTCTGGTCACAGGCGGGGCGGGATTTCTGGGATCGCATCTGTGCGAGCGCCTTTTGGACGGCGGCCATGACGTTCTGTGCGTGGACAATTTTTTTACCGGCATCAGGGACAATGTTCAGGATCTTGTTACAAACTCCCATTTCGAGCTTATGCGTCATGACGTGACTTTTCCGCTTTATGTAGAGGTGGACCAAATCTACAATCTAGCCTGTCCGGCCTCGCCCATCCATTACCAGCACGATCCCGTACAGACCACCAAAACAAGCGTTCACGGCGCCATCAACATGCTGGGGCTTGCTAAACGGACGGCGGCAAAAATTTTTCAAGCCTCCACCAGCGAAGTCTACGGCGATCCTGAGATCCATCCCCAGGACGAAACTTATCGCGGCCGGGTCAACCCCATCGGACCCCGTGCCTGTTACGATGAGGGGAAGAGATGCGCTGAGACCCTGTTCTTCGATTACTACCACCAGCACAAACTTTCTATCTGCGTGGCACGTATTTTCAACACTTACGGACCACGTATGCTCCCCAATGACGGACGGGTGGTCTCCAATTTCATGGTCCAGGCCTTACGAGGAGAGGATATCACCCTTTACGGAGACGGCGAACAGACCCGTTCCTTCTGTTTCGTGGACGATATGATCGAAGGTATCATCAAGCTCATGAATGCACCCGATGACATACCCGGCCCCATAAATCTCGGCAACCCGTACGAGATTACCATCAGGGAACTGGCGGAAACTATTATTTCCCTGAGTGGGACGAAATCAAAATTGGTGACAAAACCGCTGCCCAAGGACGACCCCATGCAACGATGTCCGGACATTACACTAGCGAGAGAAAGACTGGACTGGACACCTTCGGTTCCCCTGGAGGAAGGCCTGAAACGTACCATAGACTATTTCGACCGACTCCTAGCCTCGGAGGCCGCAGCGGACAGCTGAGCAGAGCTAAGGCCCGGTCGCATGTGCAGGATTTTAGAGCGGAGGCCGCGTTGGCGATTAGCCTAAATTGGGGTTAAGTTGGCCCCCTTTCACTGGCATAGGAAAGGAATCGTACCTGCAACAGAGGGATGGAGATGGACACGAAGGGTGATTTAAAAGCTTTCTTGACCACCAAATTCCAGGAGCATGAAGAGGTGGCGCGAGCCACGGCAAAGGCCATGGAAGGCCCTTTCTGTGAATTAGTGGCACTGTGTTCGGCGGCTATCAGTAATAACCACAAGCTGGTTTTCTTCGGCAATGGAGGAAGCGCTGCCGACGCCCAGCACTTGGCGGCGGAATTGTGCGGCCAATTTTCGCAGGACCGCACGCCGCTTCCCGGGCTGGCTCTGACCACTGACACCTCCGCTCTTACTGCTATTGGTAATGATTACGGCTTCGAACATATCTTTGCGCGCCAGATTCTCGCCCTTGGGCAGCCCGGTGACGTAGCTCTAGGCATCAGCACATCGGGAACCAGTGCTAATGTCCTCCGCGGGCTGAAAGCCGCCCGAGAGGTGGGTATGGCCACGGTGGGCTTTGGCGGGGGCGATGGCGGCAAGTTGGGAATGGCTACTGATCTCCTCCTTATTGTTCCCTCCGCCATCACAGCTCGCATCCAGGAAATGCATATCACCTTGGGGCATCTTCTCTGTGCCGCCCTGGAGAAGGAACTGGGGCTCGTTTAGCCTGTTTATTTACGGTAGAGTTATCCTCCATGTCTGATATTCCCGATCCTGTTGCTGCCATCGACCTGCTAGGCAATGCTAGGGTGCTTTGCATCGGTGACCTTATGCTTGACCGTTTTGTCATGGGTGATGTGGAGCGTATTTCTCCCGAAGCGCCCATACCCGTCTTTCGTGTGGGCAAAGAGATCAAGATGTTGGGTGGAGCCGGGAATGTGGCCCGTAATCTCTCAGCGCTGGGAACCATTACCGAATTTATAGCTACTGTGGGTGACGACACAGCGGCAAAGGAGGTGAAGGAGCTGTTCCGGGACGAACCCGCTACTACACCGCACCTCCTTGTGAACAAAGACCAGCCTACCTCCATCAAGACTCGTTTCGTGGCGGAGAACCAGCAAATGATGCGTGTCGACCGCGAAATTGTTCTTCCTCTTTCTCAGGAAAAGCAGAAAAAAATTCTGGATCTGGCGAACAAAGCCTTGAAAAGGTGCGGTGTTCTCGTGCTCTCGGATTATGGTAAGGGCGTACTGACGCCCAGTGGGGTCGAGAACCTTATCATCACCGCCGCGAAGGCGGAGCGGCCTGTGATCGTTGATCCCAAGGGGGATAACTTCACCTGTTACCGCGGCGCCAGCCTTATCACACCTAATTTACGCGAACTGGCCGCCGCCACCCACATGCCTGTTTCGAGCGATGAAGAAATCGCCACCGCCGCGTGCGCCATCATTGCCTCCTGTGGCGTGGATGCGGTGCTAGTAACGCGCAGCGCCGACGGCATGACTCTGGTGCGCAGCAGCGCCAAAAACACACCCGAGCATTTTGCCGGGGAGGCGAGGGAAGTATTTGATGTCTCAGGCGCAGGCGATACCGCCGTGGCGACGCTGGCAGCGGCGATAGCGGTGGGGGTGGACCTTTCCGATGCCGCTAGGCTCGCAAATGTGGCCGCCGGCATTTCCGTAGGCAAAGCCGGCACGGCGGTAGTGCATGGATCTGAACTTCTGGGCGCGCTGCGTCATCAGGACCTCCTGTCGGGAGAAGCCAAAATCGTATCGCTGGCCGAAGCCTTGGAGCGAGTCAGTCTTTGGCACAGTAAGGATTTAAAAATTGGTTTCACGAATGGCTGTTTCGACTTATTGCATCCGGGTCACATCTCTCTTCTGGATCAGGCGAAGGCCGCCTGTGACCGTCTTATCGTTGGGATCAACAGTGACTCATCCACGACTCGGCTAAAGGGAAGAGACCGCCCGGTACAGCCGGAATCAGCCCGGGAGACAGTTCTGGCATCCCTTGCTGCGGTTGATCTTGTGGTGGTGTTCTCGGAGGACACGCCTATCCGCATGATCGAGGCCATCCGTCCCGACGTTCTGATCAAGGGCGCGGACTACCATTTGGATGAGGTGGTGGGTGGAGATGTAGTCCAAAGTTATGGCGGCCGCATTCTTCTCGCTGAGATCGAGCCCGGTTACAGCACAACCTCCACCATAGAAAGAATAGCAAAATAATCTTTTCGTGATGGAGTGACAGTGCTGGCACAGATGCGTTCCACTGGCCGCGCCTTTCCGCTACAATACCCCTCCGAAGTAGCCGTGAGGCAGCGCCTTCTGGTAGGTATATACCCATGGGATTGCAGCCGAATTAAGCGGATAACGAGCACAGGATTTGATGACGATGGAGCTGGCTGCCTTGATGTTGGATGTGGATGGCACCATCGCGGAAAGCGAGGATGCCCACCGCGAGGCGTTCAATGCTGCATTCAAGGATTTCGGCGTAGCCTGGCACTGGGACGAAGCTATCTATCGTGATTTGCTGGGAATCAGCGGTGGACGGGAGCGGATTCGCCACTATATCAATCGCACCCATCCGGAAATGGCCTCGCGTCCAGACCTCTATAGTTTTATCGAAGCAATGCACAGGGCCAAAAGCCAGTTCTATGCTGAACTGGTGGAAGACAAGACCGTGAAAGTACGGCCTGGCATCATCCGTCTGCTATCAGAAGCACGGGAATGTGGCCTTCGTCTTGCCCTAGTAGGGTCGACAACGGAGGAAAATCTGCACACGCTTTTCGATAAGGCGTTGGGCAACGACGTTCTTTCCTTGTTCGAGGTTATCGGCGACGGCAACAAGGTTCCCGCCAAGAAGCCAGCCCCTGACATTTATAGCTGGGCCCTACAGGAGCTGGGCCTGCCCGCGGCCGCCTGCCTGGCTATCGAGGATTCCCCCAAAGGGCTACAGGCCAGTCTTGCTGCCGGGGTGCCCGCCATCGTCACCGTCAGCAGTTATACTGAGGGCGAAGACTTCATAGGCGCTACGGCCGTTCTAAGTGACCTTGGTGAACCGGACAAACCTTTTGAACTGATTTCGGGCGATGCTCACGGTGCGCGACACGTGACCGTAGACCTGCTCAGACAATGGTCAGAAGAAGCCCAGGCTACCAAGCTACCTACTTGAATAGGGTTGGAACCTTCTGGAGAACACTCCCCGGGGCATTGATATGCTTGGAAATGGGGTAGGAGTGCTGAGCCTATCCACTAGCAACAGTCCACGACGAAGCTTTTTTCCCACCGCCTGACGATATTTATTCTGTTTTGTGAAAAACTTTGAATAAACAGCCTTTATTGCAGAGAGAAGACCGCCCCGGAATACGTGCCTAGAGCGCCAAACCTTCGCGCCAAGCCGTCGTGCCCTTGCAAGAAGGGCAGATGCGTTCTCCGGGATGACGCGATGTAAACGCGTCCCGGCACATAAGACACTTCCTAGTCTTGACCTCATATTCTCGTTGAGGCTTGCTGTTCTTTTTTCTTGTGCGGACACTCATGTAATTCTGCTCCACCTTGCATTCCGACACAAAGCCGGCATGAAAGATACTAGGGAACAAACACTCCTGCCTCCGCACCGCAGAGACAGAAGAACCCACTGATCTAAAACGATATTTTGTGGCACGCAGTGTAGAAGCGCGCCAGTATTTAAGTAATATAAAATTTATTATTGCATTGCAATGTAATTTGCAGATTTGGGCGCCCTTTCTACAAATCGCTTGTGGCCACCTCAAGTGTGACGGTGGTCATATACCACCCCCATGTCTTGATCCGCACCGGACACTACGTCAGATTTATCTTCCCCCCAGCGCTGCGCAGTGCCACTTTCCAGACCAAACAGGTCGAGGATACGGCCCAGCGTGTGGTCCACCATTTGGTTCAAGGATTCTGGCTTCGCGTAGAACGCCGGCACCGGCGGGGCAATCACTGCACCCATATCAGATACATTGAGCATGTTACGCAGATGACCGCTGTGCAAGGGGGTTTCGCGCACAATGAGTACCAGCCGGCGGCGCTCTTTCAACGTCACATCTGCGGCACGAGCCAGCAGGGTTGAGCCCATCCCGGTAGCGATTTCCGCCAGCGACTTCATGGAACAGGGGGCCACCACCATACCTTTGGTGCGGAACGATCCGCTTGAAATCACCGCACCTATATTTCCGATGGGATGGGTAACATCGGCCAGAGCGCGCACATCCTTTGGCGCCAGGTCACTTTCGGTGGCAAGTACCAGCTCGGCCGGGCGAGTCATCACAAGATGGGTCTCCACCGGCAGATCGCGCAAAAGCTCCAGTAGTCGGATACCGTAGACCACACCCGACGCACCACTGATGCCTACGATCAGATGCTCTTTTTCCGCCATTTTGTCCTCTGTCTCTGTCCAGTCATGCCCAACAGTTGTATATATGCTAGCACGGCGCACGGATTAAAGAGAGCGTTGTGTCACGACTTACAGCGAAGAACGGAATAAAGATGCCCCCGGTCCGCTCTCACACAGCCAGAGACCACGCTAAATCCGGGGGCTTAGATGCGCGGTTTTTCAAAGACCACAATACGGTTGGAATTTGTGCCGCACGTATTGTTGCGAACGCCCCAGCAATTGGACGTCTTGGTAAAGTCTTGGGCGTTGATGAGGGCACAGACCGGATCGAGCCGGTGATCCATGGGAAGGGCCGCTGCCACCTCAAGAACCGCTTCTTCCAGGCGCACCTTTCCACGCCGCACCTCCCCCACCTCGAAGGCCATAAACCCGCCGGGGGAAAGGACACGAGCAAATTCCAAGAAAGCCGACTTCATGAACGCCGTCCACACCTCCAGTGACCTAAAAGCGGCGATCTCCAACCCGGAGGTATCGACGCCGTTAAACCAACAGCGCAACCAATTGTCCTTGTGATAATCCACGGTATCGAGGAAGGGTGGCGAGGTAACGATCAACGACACTAGGGAATCAGCGATCCTCGGTGTCTCCCGGGCCGACCCCGTGAACAGCGCCACCCGCCCTCGGCAGGCTTTTACATCTTTGACAATTTCAAGGTCACGCAACAGAGAACGGGTTTTTTTGAGAATCAGCGGTTTAATGGAGCGAAATTCCGGACGCTGCTTCCTTCTCGCATTGATCTTGCGCTGGGAGGCGACGGAAACAGCCTGGTTAGGTGGCATAGTGTAAACGGAGAAAAACCCGCTCGAGTGGCCAGTAAGCCGGCTAGTGGCCACCATACGAATCCAGTCGTCTACCTCATCGAGCGTTCCTTGGTTTTCGCGCGTCAGGAGATGGTCGCGGAGATTGGTAATCTGGCGCAGGGTTTTGGGATGATAAAAGACGTGCAAGCTGTCCTCCAACTCTACGGGACGATCCAGATCTAGTTCCTCAAGTCGCTCTTCCACCCGTGCCGCAGGGGGGGGGTGCAATCTTGGTTCCGTCAATAGACGGCACAAGGGATTAACGTCGCATCCTAGGGGAACCCGTCTATGCAGCAGGGCCTCGATCACCGTGGTGCCACGTCCCATAAAGGGGTCGTAAACAACGTCTCCGGGCGCGCTCAAGTGCTCTATAAAGAAAGCTGGAAGCTGGGGTTTGAAACAAGCACGGTAGGAAATTTCGTGAAGAGAGCCGGCATGGCGCTGGCGTGATGTCCAGAACTCGTTGGTGAAAACGGGAACATGGCCGAGACGGGATTCCCTGGTTTTGCCGCCAAAGGCCCGCCATGCAGCAACCTTATGCAGGAACGATTCCCGCAGGTCGGGAAATGCCATACCCCGGGACGGAGAAACGGATGATTCGCGGCGGCGAAGAACGGAATCCTGGTTCATGCGTTCCCCTGCAAAAAATGCTTGGAACGGGAAAATCGGCAATACTGTAGTACGGTTAGGTGGGAATTTCTAGCGCGACAAGTCAGAGCGCCCCATCAGATATTTATCCACCGCTCGGGCACACTGGCGTCCCTCGTGGATAGCCCAGACTACTAGTGATTGCCCGCGGCGCATGTCGCCAGCGGTGAAGACTTTGTCGAGAGAGGTTTGGTAGTTATCAGTGTCGGCAACCACATTGCTGCAGATGTCTAGTCCCACGCCAAGATCGGACAGCAGCCCCTCTTCCACAGGGTGCAGAAATCCCATAGCAAGCAAAATCAGGTCAGCCTTAAGTCTTGTAGCGCTGCCTTCCACCTCCTTCATGGTCAGACGGCCGTCCTTATCCGTTTCCCATTCCAGATGAATAATCTCTAACCCGGTGACGCGGCCGTCCTTCCCCTCGAAACGCTTGGTAGCAACGCTCCAGTCCCGTTCGCAGCCCTCCTCGTGGGAAGAGGAAGTGCGTAGTTTCAACGGCCAGTTGGGCCAGATAAGCGCTTTGTCTTCCATCTCCGGAGGCTTAGCAAGGATTTCTAACTGCACGACCGATAGCGCTCCCTGGCGATTGGAGGTGCCGATACAGTCGGAACCAGTGTCGCCGCCGCCAATCACCACCACATGCTTACCTTCAGCGCTGATGGTATCCGAATCGGTAATAGTCTTTCCCTCATTACGGAGATTCTGCTGGCTGAGGAAGGGCATAGCGAAATGAATACCATCCAGATCACGGCCCGGAACCTCCAGATCACGTGGCTTCTCCGACCCGCCGGAAAGCACCACAGCGTCGAAGCCCGCCATGAGATCAACCGCCAACACATCCACACCCACATGGCAGTTGGTGCGGAAGGTGACGCCCTCATCGTGCATCTGGTCTACCCGGCGTTCCACAATATGCTTTTCCAGCTTGAAGTCGGGAATGCCGTAACGCAGGAGCCCACCGGGATTGCCGTTCTTTTCGAATACCGTCACCTCGTGACCAGCGCGAATGAGTTGCTGAGCGCAGGCCAAACCCGCTGGGCCGGAACCCACAACGGCAACAGTTTTCCCGGTTTTATCTTGTGACGGCTGCGGTGTGATCCAGCCTTCCCGCCAGCCATGCTCAGTAATGCTAAGTTCGATGTTCTTGATGGTTACAGGCTGGTTGATAATGTTGAGGGTGCAAGATTCCTCGCATGGCGCGGGGCAGATACGCCCCGTGAACTCGGGAAAATTGTTGGTGGAATGAAGAACCTCCAAGGCGCGGCGCCACTGTCCCCGATACACAAGATCGTTCCAGTCGGGGATGATGTTGTGGACCGGACAACCCTGGTGACAGAAGGGAATACCGCAATCCATGCAGCGCGCCGCCTGTTTGGTAAGGACTTCATCTTCTGGGGGAAAAGTAAACTCCCGGTAATTGGAGACGCGCTCGTCCGGCGGCAGTGAAGACACTCCCTGGCACTTGATTTCAAGAAAACCGGTGAGCTTACCCATAAGTGCGGTGTCCTTCTTTGGCTCCGGAGGAGTCCGCTGTGGCCCGCGCGTTTTCCATCTTCTTTAGAGCGCGGCGATAATCTATCGGTATAACCTTGACAAATTTGGGAAGGGAATCCTCCCAGTCGTCCAAGATATCGCGCGCCCGCATGCTTTTGGTATAGTGCAGGTGCCTCTTGATCAGGCAATGAAGCCGCGCCGCGTCGAAACGTGTCATATCGTGCATCAGGTCCACTAGGCTGTGGATTTCTGGGTCGTCGCCCTGACGGACGAAGTATTCTGGGACCTCATCTTCCTGCGCTATGGGTTCAAGCTCCACCATGGCGAGATTGCAGCGGTGCTCGAAATCACCGTCCTCGTCAAACACGTAGGCAATACCACCGCTCATGCCGGCGGCAAAATTGCGGCCAGTCCTACCCAGTACCACGACGATGCCACCAGTCATGTATTCGCAGCAATGGTCGCCCGCACCTTCGATGACTGCTACGGCTCCAGAATTGCGTATTGCTAAACGTTCCCCCGCCACACCACGGAAATAGCACTCGCCGGAAATAGCACCATAAAGAACGGTGTTACCAACTATGATGTTGTCTTCGGCAACGAGGGAGGATTCCTCCGGCGGGTAGATCACTAGACGCCCGCCGGAAAGTCCTTTGCCCACGTAGTCGTTGGCCTCTCCAGCCAGTTCCACCGAAATACCGTGGGCTAGGAAGGCACCGAAACTCTGCCCTGCGGTCCCGGCAAGATGAATACTGATGGTGTCTTCGGGCAGACCTTGGTGGCCGTAACGCTTGGCTACTTCACCAGAGAGCATGGCGCCAAAAGTGCGGTCAGTGTTGACAATAGGCATCTCGATCTTCACAGCTTCACCTTTTTCCAGGGCCGGTGCCGCCCGTTCCATGAGTTCGCGGTCGAGGATGTAGTGGATGTCGTGGGTTTGTTCTTCGCAATTGTATACGGCCACATCCGCCCCGGCTGTAGGCTTGTGAAGGATGCGTGAATAATCCAGCCCTTTGGTTTTCCAGTGGCCGATGGCATCATTCATGTCGAGAAGGTCGCTGCGGCCAATCATCTCGTGGAAGGTGTGGAAACCAATTTGCGCCATCAACTCTCGCACTTCCTCGGCCACAAAGAAGAAATAGTTGATCACGTGTTCGGGCTGGCCGGTAAAGCGTTTGCGCAGTTCTTGGTTCTGTGTGGCTATTCCCACCGGACAGGTGTTGAGATGGCATTTGCGCATCATGACACAGCCGGCTGCGATCAAAGGCGCAGTAGCAAAACCGAATTCGTCAGCACCAAGCATGGCGCCAATCACCACATCACGCCCAGTGCGTAGCCCGCCATCCGCCTGGACCGCGATGCGGCCCCGCAGCCTGTTGAGAACTAAGGTCTGATGAGTTTCGGCGAGACCGATCTCCCACGGAGAGCCCGCATGTTTAATGGAGGTCAAGGGCGACGCTCCGGTGCCACCATCGAAGCCGGCGATGGTTACATGATCGGCGCGCGCCTTGGCCACGCCCGCTGCCACCGTGCCCACACCCACCTCGGAAGCCAGCTTGACGCTTATGCGGGCGTTGTGATTGACGTTCTTTAAGTCGAAGATGAGCTGCGCCAAATCCTCGATAGAATAGATGTCGTGATGGGGCGGCGGAGAAATAAGGATCACACCGGGGGTGGAATGACGCACTCTGGCGATAACGGCGTTCACTTTGTAACCGGGGAGCTGGCCGCCCTCACCGGGTTTGGCGCCCTGACAGATCTTGATTTGGATGTCGTCGGCATTGACCAGATATTCGGCGGTAACACCAAAACGACCCGAGGCCACCTGTTTTATAGCTGAACACGCGGAATCGCCGTTTTCTAGTGGTTTGAAGCGTTCCGGCTCTTCGCCGCCCTCACCACTATTGGATTTACCGCCTATGCGGTTCATGGCAATCGCCATGGTGGTGTGGGCCTCCCTAGAAATAGAGCCGAAGGACATAGCCCCGGTGGCAAAACGTTTGACAATTTCGGATGCTGGCTCCACCTCCTCTAGTGGAACGGGTTTGCCCGCCGAACCCAGCTTCATAAGCCCGCGCAGGGTCATCACGCGTTCATCTTGTTCGTTCACCAGTGCCGTGAACTTACGATATTTATCGGGAAGGCTTCCGCGCACAGCATGCTGAAGGTTGGCAATGGTCTCCGGCGACCACATGTGGTCTTCGCCACGCAAGCGAAAGGCGTATTCACCACCCACATCCAGGAAATCACGATAGATATGGGCATCGCCATAGGCTTGGCGATGACGTTCCAGCGTTTCTTCGATCACCTCGGCCAGACCCACACCTTCAACGATAGTGGAGGTTCCCGTGAAATAGGAAGAAACAAATTCGCTTGACAGTCCCACGGCATCAAAAATCTGTGCCCCGCAATAAGATTGGTAAGTGGAGATCCCCATTTTCGACATGATTTTCAAGATTGCCTTGTTGGCGGCCTTGATATAGTGCCGGTGTACGTCGGCTTCAGAGAGATTGCACTCGCCCTCCTGTTCCAAACCGGCGTGGATCGCAGATAGGCTCTCAAAGACAAGATAGGGGTTAATGGCCTCGGCGCCGTACCCTGCCAGAACCGCAAGGTGGTGCAGTTCTCGGGCCTCGCCGGTTTCGATCACCAGCCCGGTGCGCGTCCGCAGCCCCATATTGATGAGGTGATGATGTACCGCCGAGACGGCGAGAAGCGCCGGCAGGGCCACATGAGCTTCGTCCATGCTGCGATCGGATAGGACCAGCACGTTGACGCCGCTCTCAACAGCGTGTTGCGCCTTCTCGCATAGTTCCGCAAGGCCCACCTCCATCCCCGCTGCCCCCTTGTCGGCTAGGGTGCATATGTCCAGAGTAAGAGACCTAAAATGGCCGTCTGTCCTAAGCTCGATATGGCGGAGTTTCTCAGTATCAGCGTTGGTGAGGATGGGCTGACGCACCTCGAGCCGCATATGCCCACCACCGTCGCTGGACCCCAGCAGGTTGGGACGGGGCCCGATGAAGGAGGCCAGCGACATCACCAGTTCCTCGCGTATGGGGTCAATGGCCGGGTTCGTGACCTGGGCAAAGCACTGCTTGAAATAGGTGTAGAGCAATTTCGGCTTTGACGAGAGAACCGAAAGCGGGGTGTCTGTGCCCATGGAACCCGTAGGCTCTATTCCCGCCAGAGCCATGGGCTTGAGGAAGACCGTGATATCCTCCTGGGTATAGCCGAAGGCCTGCTGGCGGTCGAGAAGGGCCTCTGGATCGGGGGTCGGGAGTTGTCCTCCGTTGTCACCGTCAAGGTCTTCGAGACGGAACTGGGTGGCGTCAAGCCAGTCCTGATAGGGCTTGGCCGCCACCAACTCGGCTTTTACCTTCTCATCATCAATAATGCGACCCTCCTCGAGGTCGATGAGGAACATCTTGCCCGGCTGTAGGCGCCATTTCTTGACGATTTTTTCTTCGGGAACCGTCAGCACTCCCATTTCTGAGGCCAGCATTACTAAATCATCATCGGTAACGTAATAGCGTGCTGGCCGAAGACCGTTACGGTCCAGAGTGGCACCAATCTGCTTCCCGTCGGTAAAAGCAATGGCGGCGGGACCGTCCCAAGGCTCCATAATCCCTGCGTAATATTCGTAAAAAGCCCGCCGCGTCTCATCCATCAGAGGATTCCCGGACCAAGATTCAGGAATCAGCAGCATCATAGCGTGGGACAGGGAATAGCCCCCCGCCACAAGAAGCTCCAGAGCGTTGTCGATACAGGCGGAATCGGACTGGCCCTCAGCGATGAGAGGCCAGATCTTGTCGAGATCGTCGCCAAGAAGCTCCGAAACCATGGAGCGGCGGCGCGCATTCATCCAGTTAAGATTACCGCGCAGAGTGTTGATCTCGCCGTTATGGCAGAGAATCCGAAAAGGCTGGGCTAGGCTCCAGGTGGGAAAGGTATTGGTGGAAAAGCGCTGATGCACCAGGGCCAGAGCCGAAACCATGCGTTCGTCGGTGAGGTCCTTATAAAAGGACCGCACCTGATGGGACAGCACCATACCCTTGAACAGTAGAGTCCGTGACGAGAAGGAGGGGATGTAGAAGTTTTCCATACCTTTTATTTGACCCACCAGTTCAGCAGCGGAGTTTTCTAGTTGCTTGCGAATAACGAAAAGCCTGCGCTCAAATGCATCCTGGTCGGGACAGGACTCGCCACGCCCCACAAAAAGCTGGCGGATAATGGGTTCGGTAGCTCTAACGCTTTCCCCGATATCGCTGTTGTCCACCGGCACATCGCGCCAGCCCAACACCTTCTGCCCTTCGAAAACGATGAACTGTTCCAACAAGGATTCGCATTTTTTCCGCGCCGCAGGATCGTGTGGTGGCAGGAATAACATGGCCACGCCGTATTCGCCTTCCGGCGGCAAATCGATCCCGGTGGCAACGCATTCGGCACGCAGGAAGGCATCTGGCATCTGAATCAGGATCCCCGCCCCGTCACCGGCCTTGGGGTCGGCCCCCACGGCACCACGATGGGTGAGATTCTCGAGGATGGTCAGCCCCTGACGGATGATTTCGTGGCTTTTCACGTTCTTGATATTGGCCACAAAACCGATGCCACAGGAATCATGCTCATTCCGCGGATCGTAAAGCCCCTGTGGGGGCGGCAGGGCGGAGTGGGTTTTTTTACTAGTCAAAACTGTAAAGCCATTCGTCGTTGTTTCATCCCCTTACAGCGGCCCTGAAAAGAGTTGTGCCGCACCTCACGCGCAAGCCACCAAAGTTTTTACATATATGGGTTTTCCGAGGCATCGAGCCGCGCATGGGCCGCACAAACTAACGGAGAATGGTGAAAATCGCAAAGCCTTGCGTAACCCTCTACGGTAAGGAAATTATCCTCAAGAAGTATCTACGTGCCGCCGTTAAACTGCGGTGTAATGTCACGGCTGTAAAAAATTTTATAGATCAATGGGTTGTTACATGTATGTTGGCGTCATGACATCGCATAATGTTCAAAACTCCGAAAAACCGCCTCTGGCGGGTGCTTCCCCCATAGGGCACAACTCCGCCGCTTGCACTGTGCGAGTGGAATTACGCCTGTTTAACAGCCTCGCCCGCTATAACGGCAGTAGCGGACATAGCCGTCACATGGAACTGGAAGCAGGAGATACCGTGGGTGATATTCTCCGCCGTCTCGGTATCCCACCTGACGAAGTCTTTCTGGTTCTTGTCAATGGGTGCGATATCACGCCACGACTGAATGGCGGACCACGCCTAGGCTTTACCGTGGATGAAGGCGACGTGGTGGCCCTGTCTGGCCCCGTCCCCTACAGTTGGGGCTACGGCGCGCCTGTGGTGTAAAGGTAAGGTGGAAGCCATCTAAAACAATTGGCGCGCCCGGCGGGATTCGAACCCACGACCCCCAGATTAGGAATCTGGTGCTCTATCCAACTGAGCTACGGGCGCTTGAAAGAACGTAGCGATGAGACAGGGCAACGCAGTGGGTTAATCGCCCATAATCCAGTTTATGGGAATGGAGTAGTTGGCCATAAAGGATTCCTCACCGGGATTGCTGTCCGAGAGGCTGGCATTGGAGAGATGGTGAATAGCGAACCCGATGCGCGAACGGTCCTGGAAACGGTATGAAACCTCACCACCGGAGCGGAATTCCACCTTGTTGCCCAAATCTTTTCCATCCCCCTTGTCGAAATAGCCTACGGCAAAATCGGGGGTGAAGATGATGCATTTGCATTTGCCAAAATAGAGGTCAATGCCGAACCCCCCATAGCCGTAAACAGCACCATCGGAGGTACCGAAGATTCCCACAACTGGTTTAATGATCCACAGCTTTTTGCCCATGCGATATTGGGCGCCGAACTGGGCAGCGGAAGTATCGCGATGAAAATCGAAGGCTCCGGCGTTGATAATCAGGTACCCAGGGTCCTCCCCAGCCCGCGCAGGCTCCGGTCCAGCCGAGATGACGAACAAGGCCACCACGGCAATACACAGTGTTGCAAGGCGGGACAGAGCGACAGTCATGAGGAATGGTTCCACAATCACGAAAAACAATTTTGCCACATCTTACCGGATTCAGCCCCCCGCACAAGGTCCTGCCGCCAGGAAACGCGCCGGAAGGCCGACACGATCTAGGCCCGTTCCGCATTACCTGCTTAGCCAAGAGTCTTGAACTCCTCCATATCCACTGGCTCCACATCCGCCAGTCTAGGAAGAACGGAGTATGAGGAAATTGTCGCCGATCAGGGCTGCTTAAGCGATTGAGAGCACCGTTTCCAGCTTCTGGACAGCTTTTTCTTCGCTCACTTTGTCCACGGCAGCAAATTCGCGCGCCAGACGGTTAAGGGCGGACTGGTAAATCTGGCGCTCAGAGTAGGACTGTTCCTGTTGATCCGAGTTCCGGAAAAGATCACGTACCACTTCGGCGATGAAAACAGGGTCGCCGGAATTGATCTTGGCCTCGTATTCCTGAGCACGGCGGCTCCACATAGTGCGCTTTACACATGGCGCGCTTTTAAGGGCGTTCATGGCCGTCTTCAGGCGGTCACGCGAACTGAGTTTGCGCAAGCCCGAAAGCTTGGCCTTCTCCACGGGAACTCGTAGTTCCATGCGGTCCTGTTTGAAATCTATAACAAAAAGTTCAATGGTGTCGCCACCGATGGTCTGTTTCTCGACACCAAGAATCTTTCCCACACCGTGGGTAGGATAGACAACAAAGTCTCCGGAGGAAAAAGTGGGGTTCTTTGCCATATGCTTCTCTTTGCCTTTTTTCTCTTTGTACCAACCATACGCACAACTTCAACCAAGCCCTCAGCCACCTTACAGAGGGTGGACCAAACCTAGTCTACGTAAAGGTTACTTTTATCAATGATTATAGGGTACTATACCATAAAATTCAGCGACCGAATAGCCCCTACCTCTCCATGGGAACGGCTTGTGGCGCCGGGGTATTTTCGCTTCAGCATTTTGCCGGTTTAGAGCTGAAATATTTCTCGTATTTGTCGGTCACGCCCTTCCAATCGTCGGCGTCGGGGGGATGGGGAATCATACGCGTGATATTTGGCCAGAGATCAGAATATTTATGGTTGATCTCAACCCATTTATCAGCGCCGGGCTCGCTGTCGGGGAAGATGGCCTCGGCTGGACATTCCGGTTCACAAACTCCGCAGTCGATGCATTCGTCGGGGTGGATGACGAGCATGTTCTCGCCCTCGTAGAAACAATCCACAGGACATACTTCGACGCAATCAGTGTATTTGCACTTGATACAAAGGTCATTGACAAAATAGGTCATTTTCTTCTCTTCAAACCACTAAACCTGCGGCCGGTCTTGGAACAGGAACAAGTCACACACAATACTTATAAATTCGGGTCATGATCTAGAGATTCTAGGTGCTAACTTATTCAACAATGGGGGGCTTCATGGCCACTCCCTAACGCAGGGCACTGCCTATTATCACACCCAGTATGTCCTCACAACTACAAGGCCGACTCAGAGGCTGTCACTAAGAAAAACTTTGCGCCACACGGGAACATTCCCATGGTCTAGCTTCCTACCGTACCGTCTAGAAGGGATCGCAGCACATAGGGAAGAATCCCTCCGTGGCAGTAATATTCCACCTCCCCCAAGGTGTCGATGCGGCACAGCAAGGAAACCGTTTCTGTGCCTCCACCGACCTTAGTAATAGTGGCAGTAACATCCATATGAGGCCGGATACACTCCGCAATACCAGAAATGGTTATAACCTCGGACCCGTCTAATCCGAGGGTTTTACGTCCCATGTCCTCCCTAAACTGCAGTGGCAGGATGCCCATGCCAACCAGGTTGGAACGATGTATACGCTCGAAGCTTTCGGCAATGACGGCACGCACCCCCAACAGCATTGGCCCCTTAGCTGCCCAATCCCGCGACGATCCGGTGCCGTAGTCCTTTCCCGCCACCACGATCAATGGCACCTTTTCCTCCCTGTAGCGCGCGGCGGCATCAAAAATGGTCATTTGCTCACCTGAGGGCATATGCAGAGTGACGCCACCCGTGGTCCCGGGAACCATTTCGTTGGCCAGCCGTATATTTGCGAATGTACCACGCATCATGATCTCGTGATTACCGCGCCGCGCCCCGAAGGAGTTAAATCCCCGGACTGCCACACCGCACCATGTAAGATATGCGCCTGCCGGACCTTCCTCAGGAATGCTCCCTGCAGGGGAGATATGGTCGGTGGTCACGGAATCACCAAGCAGAGCTAGCATTCGCGCATTTTCTATATTCTCTACATCGCTTACTTCCTTAGCCATGCCAGAGAAATATGGCGGGTTCCGCACATAAGTGCTGGCATCATCCCAGCAAAAAAATGGGCCTGGAGTCGTTTCCACAGCCTGCCATTCTGGCGTGCCTTCGAAAACATCGCTATAGCGGTGGTGGAACATGTCTGGCGAGAGCGCCGATTCTAGGGTCTCGCTGATTTCCGTATTAGTTGGCCAGATATCCTTGAGAAAGACCTCTTCGCCGTCACTGCCTTTCCCAAGCGGTTCATTCAAAAGATCATGGATCATGGTGCCGGCCAGGGCATAAGCCACCACTAAGGGTGGTGAGGCCAAATAATTTGCCTTCACATGAGGTGAAATGCGGCCTTCGAAGTTACGGTTACCCGATAGCACCGAACAAACGGCCAGATTGCCTTCGCCTATAGCCTGAGTGACGGGCTCGGCCAATGGACCGGAATTACCGATACAGGTGGTACAGCCAATACCGACAATATTGAACCCCAGCGCGTTGAGGTCATCCTGGACTCCGGCGGCTTTTAGATAATCCTCTACCACGCGACTTCCAGGCGCCAGTGAGGCCTTGACCCAAGGCTTGGTTTTCAGCCCCCTAGCCACGGCGTTGCGGGCGAGAAGACCAGCGGCGAGCATAACGCCTGGGTTTGAGGTGTTGGTGCAGCTGGTGATGGCGGCGATGACCACGTCGCCGTCGCGCAAGCCGTGATCACTACTGGCCAAGACAACTTCGCGCGGTGTCCGCGTGCCCTGAAGCTCGCTCAGGGTTGTCTTAAAGGAGGAGGAGGCGTCTGAGAGAGCGACCCGGTCCTGGGGCCGCTTCGGACCGGCGATGTTGGGCTCGATGCTTCTTATATCCAATTCCAGCGTAGTGCTAAAAGCTGGATCGGGAGACTTGGCATCGCGCCACATACCCTGAGCTCTGGCGTATGCCTCCACCAGTTTCACCTGGTTGGCGTCGCGGCCGGTAAAGGCAAGAAAGCGCACGGTTTCTATGTCAATGGGGAAGAAGCCACAGGTGGCACCGTATTCCGGAGCCATATTGGCTATGGTGGCGCGGTCTGGAAGGGACAGATGGTCGAGCCCGGGGCCAAAAAATTCCACGAATTTGCCTACCACCCCTTCAACGCGTAGCATTTCCACAACCCGCAGCACCAGATCAGTAGCTGTGGCGCCTTCTTTCAGTGCGCCATCAAGCCGGAAACCAATAACATCGGGGACCAACATGGTTATTGGCTGGCCCAGCATGGCCGCCTCGGCTTCGATGCCACCCACGCCCCAGCCAAGCACTCCCAGACTGTTGATCATGGTGGTGTGGCTGTCAGTGCCCACACAGGTGTCAGGATAGGCAATCTCTTCACCATCTTCCTGGGCAGTACATACGCATTGCGCAAGATATTCGAGATTTACCTGGTGGCAGATGCCAGTGCCCGGCGGAACCACCCGAAAATTGTTGAAGGCGTTCTGTCCCCATCGCAGGAATGAATAACGCTCACCGTTGCGGGAAAACTCTCCGGCTACATTGCGGGCGAAGGCGTCATTGGAGCCGGCAAAATCTACCGTCACTGAATGGTCGATCACCAAATCCACCGGAGAGAGTGGGTTGATCTTTTGTGGATCACCGCCCATGGCGGCTATGGCGTCGCGCATGGCAGCAAGGTCTACCATAGCCGGCACGCCGGTAAAGTCCTGCATCAGAACTCGAGCCGGGCGGTAGGTAATTTCACAGCCGTCCGACTTGCTATCACCACAAGCGGCGAGCCACTCTATATCCTCGCGTGTAACAGAACGGCCATCTTCATGGCGCAAAATATTCTCCAGCAAGATCTTGAGAGATTGTGGTAACCGGGTAACATCGCCCAGTCCATTTTCCGCTGCAGCGGCAAGACTAAAATAGCCAAAGGAGTGTCCACCTGCCTCTAGGGTGCGTCGGCATGAAAAGGAATCTGGATGTGCGCCGGATATGTCTAAAGTGGACACTAGGGTCGTCTCCTTTCGTAAGTTGCCCAAACATATTCACCTTTTATGCCCTGTCTAGTCCTTAGGCATTATTTGGGCTTTCGTTTTGGGGGTGGCAGAATTCCCTGTATGGTGCCCAAAGCACTTCATTCTGCGTTTACAACGGATAAAATACCGCCCCTATGGACGACACTCATCCTCCTTCCGACACTTCTCAAGAGGTCGGCGTGGCCATCGGGGCCAAGAAGCCACAGAAAAAAGTCGGTGTCCTGTTTGCCGGACGCGGTCTCGTATGCGTGCGGGGAGGACGCACGGTGTTCGTGGGGCTCGATTTCGCGCTAGAGCCTGGGGATGCGCTGGTGCTGATGGGTCCCAATGGCAGTGGTAAATCAAGTCTGTTGCGAATCATGGCAGGATTGCTAAAGCCGGCCGAGGGCGACCTTCTCTGGCACGGCTATGCGGTAGAGGACGACGCGAGAAGCCATTATGCCCGCCAGCATTACGTAGGCCATCTCGATGGTCTAAAAGTGGCAATGACGGTGAGCGAAAATCTGTCTTTTTGGACCGGCCTCCGCATGGGTGCAGTGCCGTCCGCGAGCTCTGTTCGCAACGCTCTGAGTGCCTTCGGCCTCGACTGCCTAGCGGATTTTCCGGCCCGCATACTCTCGGCGGGCCAGAAACGGCGGCTTTCCCTAGCCCGCGTGTTAGCCTCCCCTGCTGATCTGTGGCTTCTCGACGAGCCCACAGTAGCTCTCGATCGTGACTCCGTCGCCGCCTTGAAACAGGCCATTGCTCACCATCAACAGCACGGCGGCATGGTTGTGATAGCCACCCATTCTGAAATGGCTCTGGACCGTGCCCGGCCGTTGCACCTTGACCGTTTCGTCCCCGCGTCGGAGTTGGCCGAACTTCAGGAAGATGCCGCCACGGTCCTTAGAAAGAACGGACACAAGGCGGGAAAGAAGGGGAGGCGGCTATGACAGGATTCTGGCTCATAGTGCACCGTGATGTGGTCATGGCTTGGCGTCAGGGCGGCGACGGTCTTATGGCCATTATGTTCTTTCTTATCACCGTGACTTTGTTCCCCCTAGGGGTGGGGCCGGAAAGCGGGATCCTCGCCCGTATCGGTGCCGCCGTGGTCTGGGTGGCTGCACTTCTGGCCACTCTATTGTCGCTGGAACGCATGTTCCAAACTGATTTCGAGGACGGAAGTTTTGACCTCATAGCCATTGCGCCACTGCCGCTGGAGGCCGTGGTTCTGGCTAAGTGCATGGCCAACTGGCTGCTTACTGGAGCGCCCCTGCTGTTGACCGCACCGATTTTGGCCATGATGCTGCACATGGACCGTGAGGGGCTAGCAATCTTCGTCGTGGCCATGGCGCTTGGCACACCGAGTCTTGTCTTCATTGGCGCAATAGGAGCTGCACTGACGGTAGGCGCGCGACGGGGTGGCGTGCTGTTGACGCTTTTGGTATTGCCTCTATACATTCCCGTCCTCATTTTTGGAGTCGGTGCCGTGGAAGCCGCGGTGACAGGGCAGTCAGCCCAGCCCCACCTTCTTGTTCTTGGTGGCCTGCTGCTCGGCACCCTGCCACTAGGCCTGTGGGCAAGCACCACGGCTTTGAAACAGGCCTTGGAATAACCCTGGATTACGTGGACCCATGCATCGTTTTGCAAACCCCAATCGTTTTCTACGCATCGCCGCCCTGATTCTTCCCTGGAGCGCAGCAATCACCGTGACCCTGCTGGTCGTGGGCCTCTACCTAGCGTTGAAGGTTTCGCCTGCCGATTATCAGCAGGGAGAAAGCGTGCGCATAATGTATGTACACGTGCCCGCGGCCTGGATGGCCCTTTTCGTCTATAGCTGCTTAGCAGGAGCTAGTGCCATAGCACTGATTTGGAAACATCCCCTGGCCAATCTCGCGGCCAAGGCCAGTGCCCCCATCGGTGCCTGTTTCACCTTCATCGCTCTAACCACCGGCGCTATCTGGGGCAAACCCATATGGGATGCCTGGTGGGTTTGGGACGCCCGCCTTACTTCGGTGTTGATTCTATTCTTCTTTTATATGGGGCACATGGCACTTACTTCCGCCTTCGAGGATGCCAGCCGCGGTGAGCGAGCAGCGGCGATCCTAGCCCTGGTGGGTTTCATCAACATCCCTGTTATCAAATGGTCGGTGGACTGGTGGAACACCCTACATCAGCCGGCCAGCATCGTCCGCTTGGACGGTCCCGCCATTCATGCTTCCATGCTAGCCCCACTTTTGATTATGGCGGCCTCCTTTGCCACCTACTACGTCTCCGTGCTGATTCTTCGGCTACGCAGCGAAATTCTCGCCCGCAAGATGGATGCCTTACGTCTGACCAGGGTGCGGGATAGCCAAGAAGCGCACAGCCTTTAACTGCGGTAGGTATAGAAGTATAAGATCGTGCAAGATTTCTTTGACATGGGTGCATACAGTTCCTTCATCTGGGCCGCCTACATCACTACGGCGGTGGTGATGGTGGGATTGTTCGTGGCTTCGTGGCGGCGACTGCGTGCCCGTGAGGCCGCGCTTGCCGACCTGCTTGAGACCTTCGATGTGTCAACCCCGGTGGGGCCAGTGGACGTTTCCGACAATCACAGCTGCAATGACTTCGACAACCTCGATAGTCCCACATCATGAACGTCTCCGCGCAAGAGGACGCGCCGCCGCCGCCCGAGAGGGCCTCACCGAAAAAGCCCATGACCCGCAAGAGACGGCGCCTTTATCTGGTGCTGGCCGGAATGGTGTTGCTAGGTGCCGCCGCGGCGCTGGTCTTCTCCGCACTGCGTGACAACCTCGTTTTTTTCTATGGCCCTTCGGAGCTTCTTGATCGCAAGGTAGAGCCAGGCCACCGCCTGCGCATTGGCGGGCTGGTGGTGGAGAACAGTGTGGAACGCAATGTCGGGGATGGGTCGGTGGCATTCCGGGTGACGGACCTTTCCAATGAGGTGTTGGTGACATTCCGCGGTCTTCTTCCCGACCTCTTCCGCGAGGGGCAAGGCGTAGTGGCAGAGGGCATACTGGACCGGAACGGCGTCTTCCAGGCTTCTGAAGTTCTCGCCAAGCATGATGAAAACTACATGCCCCCGGAAGTGGCCGATGCCCTAAAAAAATCTGGCCAGTGGAAAAGCCAAGGGAGGGGCCGGGAAGAAAATGAGAGTAGAGAGGTCGGCCGGTGATTGCCGAACTCGGTCATTTTTCCCTAGTCTTGGCCTTCGTCTTGGCCTTGGTCCAGGGCATCTTGCCCCTCGCCGGAGCACACAGGCAGGCGGCGGAGCGCGACGATGGCGGCTGGATCTCCCTGGCAGGCCCGGCGGCGCTTGGGCAGTTCATGTTTATTGCGCTAGCCTTTGCCGCGTTAACGGCGCTTTTCGTCAGCACAGATTTTTCCGTGATGGTGGTGGCCGCCAACTCCAATTCTACGCTGCCCCTGATTTATAAAATCTCCGCCGTCTGGGGACATCATGAAGGCTCCATGGTGCTGTGGGTCCTAATCCTAGCCCTGTTCGGCCTTTGCGTGGTACTTTTCGGAAGCAATCTTCCAACCATCTTCCGGGCCCGGGTGCTGGGCATCCAAGGCCTTATCAGCTCCGGATTTCTGTTTTTTATGTTGCTCACTTCCAATCCCTTCGCCCGGCTTGTGCCGGCCCCTGCCGATGGCCGCGACCTCAACCCCCTACTCCAGGATCCGGGGCTGGCTTTTCATCCGCCTTTTCTTTATGTGGGCTATGTAGGCTTCTCCATGGCCTTTTCCTTTGCCATCGCAGCGCTCATGGAAGGCCGGGTGGACGCCGCCTGGGCACGTTGGGTGCGACCTTGGACGCTAGCCGCTTGGTGTTCCCTGACTCTGGGCATCGCCATGGGAAGTTGGTGGGCCTATTACGAATTGGGCTGGGGTGGGTTCTGGTTCTGGGACCCGGTAGAGAATGCCTCCCTGATCCCATGGCTGGTAGGCACCGCATTGCTGCATTCGGCTATCGTGGTAGAGAAGCGCAACGCCCTGAAGAGCTGGACCGTGCTGCTTGCCATTCTCGCCTTTTCCTTTAGCCTCATCGGAACCTTTTTAGTGCGTTCTGGCGTGCTCACCTCAGTTCATGCCTTCGCTACCGATCCCGCACGCGGGGTGTTCATCCTGATCCTATTGGTAGCCGTGATCGGTGGATCGCTGGCACTCTACGCCAGGCGGGCGCCAACGCTTACGGGCGGAGGGTTGTTTTCCCCGGTGTCCCGCGAGGGGACGCTGCTATTAAACAACTTGCTGTTGACAGCCGCCGCCGCCACGGTGCTGTTGGGAACCTTGTATCCCCTTTTTCTCGACGCAGTAGGTGGACCCAAGGTCTCCGTGGGGCCACCCTTCTTCAACGCGACCTTCTTGCCGCTGATGGCACCCATGGTGGTGGTCATGGCCGTGGGGCCGTTCCTATCGTGGAAGCGGAGCGATCTTTCGGGGGCATTTTCAAAGCTTTACGCAGCTCTTGGCCTAGCGGTGCTGACGACTCTAGCAGCTTGGTATTTTCACCGTGGCGGGCCGGTGTTAGCGCTGGTGGCGCTGTTGGCGGCAGCGTGGCTGCTGTTCGCCACTCTTGCAGAGTTCGCCGACCGCCTGCAGCTGTTCCGCGCCCCCTGGCAGGAGAGTCTGGAACGGGCGTGCAAATTGCCGCGGGCGGCCTATGGCATGACCCTGGCCCATGCCGGGCTGGCCCTGGTAATCGCTGGGGCCACAGGAGCCTCACTATGGCGCGAGGAGCATATCCAGTCCAGCTTTCCCGGTAACTCCGTACGGGTGGGGGCCTATGAAATAACCCTGGAGGGTGTGCATCAGTTGAAAGGCCCCAACTATGTGGCCAACCAGGCACAATTCACGGTACACCACGACGGCCGTCGAGTGGCGTTCCTGAAGCCGGAAAAGCGCGTTTATTCAGTGTCCGCCACACCCACCACAGAGGCAGCCATCCATACCACGTGGCTGGGAGACCTTTACGCAGTAATTGGGGGCCCCGCCAAAGATAGTGACGGCGGCGGATCGTGGATCACCCGGCTGTTCTTTACACCGCTGGCGGTATGGATGTGGATCGGCTCCCTAGTGATGGTGGCCGGCGGCTTGCTCTCTCTCAGCGATCGCCGCCTGCGGGTAGGTGCACCGCGCCACCGCAAAGGAATAAATGGTGGCAGAGTGGCGGCATGAATCGGAAATTCCTCTTACCCGTAGTCATCTTTGCGGCTATCGCCGTTGCTTTCGCCGTGGGGTTAACACTTGATTCCAAGCGCCTACCCTCTGCACTCATCGATAAGCCAGCACCGAGGTTCGACCTACCACCCATCGCGGCAGTAAACAGCGGGGAACCCTACGGTAGCGGATTCTCTTCGCGCGACCTGATAGGCCGTGTGACACTGGTTAATGTGTTCGCCTCCTGGTGCGGGCCGTGCCGGGTGGAGCACCCGCAACTCATGTCCCTTTCCCGCGACCACGGCGTACCCATTTTCGGCATCAACCAGAAAGACAAGCCGGAAGACGCGCAGGCCTGGCTTGAACGTCACGGTGACCCTTACCTGGCCATCGGCGCCGACACCCTCGGCAGGATCAGCATCGACTGGGGCGTCTACGGCGTACCCGAGACCTTCGTGGTAGATACCGCAGGGCGTATCCGCTATCGCCATGTAGGCCCCATCATGCCGCGAGATATCACCCGGACCATTCTCCCCATGGTCGCAGAGCTCATGCCATGAGGGCACTGTTGCCAATCCTTCTCGCGCTCCTTGCCATTGCCCCCGGAGCGCAATGGGCCGGGGCTGTAGAGCCTTCCGAGGTGCTTTCTGATCCGGCGCTTGAAGCCCGAGCTCGGAAGATCAGTCAGGGCCTGCGCTGCCTCGTCTGTCAGAACCAGACCATTGACGATTCCGATGCGGGGTTAGCTAAGGACCTCCGCATTCTGGTGCGCGAACGGCTTCTGGCAGGCGATGGCGATGAAGAGGTCATGGCCTTTGTCACCGACCGTTACGGTGATTTCGTTCTGCTCAAACCACCCATGAAGACTGGAACCGTGTTGCTGTGGTTCGGACCGTTGCTGATCTTCCTCCTCGGCGCTGCCGGGTTGGTGCGTTTTTACGCCAACCACCACCGGGAAGATGATACTGAAAGCAACGGAGGGGAGGAAAAACCCCTTACCGGGGACGAAAAAAACCGGTTGACGGCGCTTCTGAAGGAAGGCGACGACCCATGAGCGGCGAAACCGGTCAGGGTGATTTCCTGTTTTGGTTACTCGTAGCTCTGATGGCTGGGGGCGCGGTGATTCTACTTCTCACCACCCGGACGTGGCTATCCCCGGAAGAAGGAGAAGGGGAGCGGGAGCGAGGGCGCGGCGACTGCGATTTGGCCGTCTATCGTGACCAGCTCTCGGAACTAGAAGCAGACGTGGCCCGTGGTCTTTTGACGGAGGACCAAGCCGAGTCCACACGGCTAGAAGTGGGACGCAGATTGCTGGCGGCCGACCGCGAGCGGAGCCAGGCATCGAAGCCGGGAGCTTTATCTCCGGGGCTGCGGCGGCGTAGCCTAATAGCTCTGATCGTGTTTATTCCGTCAGTTGCATTGGGCCTTTATCTTCTCCTGGGTTCTCCGGGATTACCAGGCCAGCCCTTTAACACCCGAAGCGAACTGCGCCAGGCAGCAGAAGCGGAAGCCCCCGACATTTCTGCTGCGGATATTGTCCTCATAGTGGAAAAGCTTGCCAGGGAGCTAAAAAAATCTCCCGAGAATCTGGAAGGATGGAAAATACTGGCCAAGTCATACCTAGCTCTAGATCGCTCTGTCGAGGCCCACGCAACACTGCAAGAGGGGATGAAGCATTTTCCAAATGACCCCGTTCTCATCCTCACTCTGGCCCGGCTGGCAGTGGTTCTGGCGCTGGAAGAGGAAGGCGCCCAGGCGGTAGAACATACAGACAGCCCGTTTACCAACGTGGGACCGGTTATCCCACCCGAGGCCGCCCATCTTTTCGAGCGTCTACTCTCGGTCATGCCAGACCATAATGAGGCTTTATGGTTTGTAGGACTGGCAGAAGTCCAAGCTGGGAATCACGCAAGAGCTGTGGATCTGTGGCGGCGGCTTCTCGCCCTGATACCAAAGGAGTCCGAGAACCGAGCGGAACTAGAGGCTCACCTTCAAGCGTTGGAAAAAACGCCCTGAGTTTCCCGACGCGACCGCATTCTATTTCTCGCGGTCGGCGCGGCGGCGCGCCTTCAGGCGTTCCATGAGGGTGCGGATGGTGGAGCTTATGGCGAATTCCTTTCCCTCAAGTTCACGAACCGGCCAGATGCCGATGATGCTGTTGGTAAGGAAGAGCGCTTTGGCAGTTATTACATCCTCGTAACGAATGTCGGCCACCGCCACGGAAAGCCCCTGCGATCGCGCCTCTTCCATGACGATCGCACGAATGATTCCGGCCACCCCACAGTGAGAAAGGTCCGGCGTTACCAGGGTTTCGCCACGTTCCACGAAGAGGTTGCTCATAGTGCCTTCGATCGCGTAGCCACCTTCGCTGCAAAGCAGACCCTCGACGATCTCCGGGTCGTCCCATTCGGTTCTAGCGAGCACGTTTTCCAATCGGTTGAGATGCTTGATCCCGGCCAGAGCCGACTGACGGCCCAATTGCAGGTGGCAGCGCCGAGCCTTTACGCCCTCCCGGGTATGGGATTCAGGAATATCTGGCCAGGGATGGAAGGCAACGATGCGGGTGGGGTTAATCGCCTCCGGCACGCAGTAGCCACGGCCGCCGGCGCCCCGGGTGACGATAATTTTCAAAATCCCCTGATCCACGCCCTCACGGGTGTGCTGGCCGTTGATGAGGAACTGCATCTCGCGGCGGAGTTCTTCCAGATCCGGCTCGTCAAAGCCAAGACGGGTACAGCCCTCGCGCAAGCGAGCCAGATGACGGTCCCAGAACTCTGTCTTTCCCTCGCGCACGGCAATAGTTTCAAACAGACCGTCACCGTATTGCAGGCCGCGATCGGAAACGGGGAGCGTGTTCCGGGTCTCGCCGTTGACAAGCATGGAGGTGACGACCTGACCCAAAACTGGCTGATAATGTGGAGGCAATTCACTGATGCCCATAAGTCACGCGCCTGCCTTCAGCGCCCGCACCACCCCTTCGGCCTTGGCACAGGTTTCGTCCAGTTCCTTTTCGGGCTGGGAATCAGCGACGATGCCGCCACCGGCGCGGAGCGAGACCCGGTCACCCTCGCGCAACATGGTGCGGATCAGAATATTGAGGTCGAGGCTGCCGTCGCGATTCACATAGCCCATGGAGCCCGTATAGGGGCCGCGCCCCACCCCCTCTAGTTCAGCCAAGATTTCCATGCATCGCACCTTGGGACATCCGGTGATAGTCCCGCCGGGAAAAACCGCCCGCACCACCTCACCGGGGGCAACCGCACGGGCTAGTTCGCCGCGCACATTGGATACAATGTGATGGACGTGGGCGTAGGATTCTACCACCATCATTTCATCCACACGCACGCTGCCCGGCTTACAGACACGGGATATATCATTGCGTTCTAAGTCCACCAGCATGATGTGTTCAGCCCGTTCCTTGGGGTGGGCCAGGAGTTCCTCGGACAGAGCTACGTCGGTAATGCCGCTGGAACCGCGCGGCCTTGTGCCGGCGATAGGACGAGTCTGAATCGTCCGCCCGCGTACTTCCACCAAACGTTCCGGTGAAGAACTAATGATAGCGTCGTCACCCCACGTCACTAACCCAGCAAAGGGAGAGGGGTTGCGCGTGCGCAACCGGTCATAGAGCCGGGCGTGGGAAAGGTTTTCCACAAGCCGCCCGCACCAGGCTCGTGACAGGTTCACCTGAAAAACATCGCCGGCGTAGATGTAATCAATACAGCGACGTACGTTTTCAAGATGCTGGCCCGGCGGGTCCTCTGCCAGATCGCCTTCCAGGCACGCCTGTTCGGCGCTGGCTTGCGGCGGGGATTGTGCGAGAGTGGCGAGGTCAGCTTCCATCCGGTTGAGTAAGTCGCTGTGGCCGGCCTCGGCCACCAGGGTCACCTCGTCGCTGTCATGGTCGCGGATGACGGCGGCGGGAAAGCGAGTGGCGAAGGCGATGGGAAAGTCTCCCGACGCGGCGGGAAAGTCTAGCGTAGGTTCGATCTCGCGCGCCAGCTCGTACCCCAGATAGAGGAACCAGCCGCCAGTAAAGAGCGGGACACTGCCAATTTCCATGGTCACCGGAGCCGGGAACATGGCCTGTCCCCACCAGCGGTCGAAGGTGGAGAGGAAGCCCTTGTCGCGTTTGCGTTTTATGTGGCCGGCGCCGGTGAGGCAGCCGTCGCATGTGAGGGTCAGGCTCTCTCCGGGAAAGGCGAAAAGAATGTCGAAACGGGCCTGGACCCCACCACGAGCCGCGCTTTCCAGCAGGTGGGGATAGCGCACCGCATCGAGGCGGTGGAGTTGCAGCAAATCGAAGGACTGCGCCAGCGCGCCGGGCAGGTTTGCCGGGGCGATAATGCGTGCCTCCCATTGCTCATTTTCCGGAGCGCAAACTTGCGCCTGCGTGGTGGAGGATGGTGACACCAGGGTCTCCCGCAATAATGCTTTCCAAACCCGGCGGCACGTATTGGCGTGCTGCCTTCTCTAGCCTTCCCTGAAAGGGCAGGGAGAGTCTACTTCATACCGGCGCAACGCAACAGGGTGTGGGGGATTTGCAGTCAAAACACTCCCCCCGCCTTTAAAAAACATGGGGGATTAAATGTCTGCTTCTGGCCTTAGTTGAGATCGGGCTTCACCCCCAGCTGTACCGGTGCCTACCAGGGGACAGAGTCAGGGGGAACGTTTTCCCCATGCTTGGTTAGTACCGGCCTTTAGTTAACGGGGATTGATTCTTGGTGGCGTTTACGTTGGAGGCCCCTCAGCTTAACTCATTGAAGGTGCTGAGAAGATTTGGTGGAGCCGAGGGGAATCGAACCCCTGACCTTCGCATTGCGAACGCGACGCTCTCCCAACTGAGCTACGGCCCCGAAAAACCCGAAAAACACCCCGCAGGGACAAGGGGGTGGGTGGATCATTTGTCTTGCGGGGTGGATAATGTGTCCCGCACTCCCCCCCCCTGTCAAGCAAACCGCCGCCAGCTACAACCGGACTTGAACGCATCTTGAACGCAAAAGAAAGGAAGGGTAGGTTTGGCCGCAACCCGGACCAACCCGGCCCGGATCGCCAGCCTTTCGCGGAGGCCAGCCACGTGACCCTCAATCCCATCGTTTTCCTGCTCTATCAGGTGATCAACATCTATATCTGGCTACTCATCATCTCGGTGGTGATGAGCTGGCTGGTGTCCTTCAACATCATCAATACCAGCAACCGCTTCGTCTATATGGTGGGCGACTTTCTCAACCGCATTACCGAGCCCCTGCTGGCGCCGATCCGGCGGTTTTTACCCTTCATGGGGGGGCTGGATAGTTCGCCGGTGGT
>Ga0187827_10001308_pt1 | contig 37035 bp, 26 predicted proteins | sample ETNtaG_39_FD_167969 | JGI IMG/M metagenome (GOLD analysis project Ga0187827, IMG submission 167969) | Marine microbial and viral communities from oxygen minimum zone, Eastern Pacific Ocean - ETNP2014_SV_150_PacBio MetaG (Illumina Assembly) | ecosystem: Environmental > Aquatic > Marine > Hypoxic...
TGCCGACCCCATCGCTCTTTCGCTGATTGACGACGATGTCTTTCTTGACGCCGCCGAGCGACACGGTCACAGGCGTCTTCGTTGATCGGTTCCCGCTGGTTACGTAGAGAAGCTTCACCTGATAGTCGCCCGGCTTCGGGACTTTGAATTCGAAGGTCGCCGTCTTTTCGCCCTTGCCACTATTGCCGTCGTGGATGCAGGCTGGGCCGCACACGGGAGCAAGGGTTCCGGATTTCCACAGGCCGGTCGTTTTTGCCGCAGCATCATCCATCACCAGACCCGCAAGAGGTTTCGCTGGTGTTGCCGGAGGCCGATTGCGCCAAACCAGGCGCTGTCCGTCCTTTTCCAGCTTTGCCTTCAGCTTCGCATACTCGAGATCCTGCACGTCGCTCCCCTCGTCAATCGCCAAAGCGGCGGCTGCTCCTGCGCTCTGACCAAGGATCATGAACACCGGCTCCATGCGGATTGAACCATAAGCAACATGCGATGAGGAAAGGCAGACCGGCACCAACAAATTCAAGCACTCCTCCTTTCTGGGAACGATGGAGCGATAGGAAACAGGATAGGGCCTCGGGCATCCGCGCCCAAAACCTCCCTCGTTTCGCACGGTCACTTTCCCGTCTTCTTCCACGACCACGCGCTGGCAGAAGTGGGAGTCCATCGGGTATGACGCCAACCCGACGGAATCGGCCACTGTCCTTCTCGATTCACAGTTCGCCTGTGTCATCACGTAACCGGAGACCATGCGACGGCCTTCCCGCACATAGAGCTGATGGGGCCAGAAACCCGTAGCCTGAAACTCGCGCGGGTGGAGCCCGAAACGGTGGCCTCAGCGGTCGGTGTCGCCGTAGCGATCATCTGCCTCGTCGTGGGTGTTGCCTTTCAGCGTGTCAGCCATCAGCGGGACCAGGCAGAGGTCGCGCAAAAAAACGCCGAGATCAGCGAGGAAAAGGCAAAGACCAGCGAGGCAAAAGCTACCGAGGCATACAGACAACAACGAAAAGACGCGATGGCCGCGTCGAAGCGTTTCTCTCTACAAGCCGTTCGTACTGCGGAGACGGGCCGGTTCGTGGAGACCGAGCGTCGGATCGCCGATGCTGAATCCGTCTTGAAGGGGTCGCCCTGGATATTTTTTGCCAGGGGCAAATATGCGGAAGCCAGAAAGGACTACGCTGAGGCTGAAGATTTCTACATGAAAGCCATCGAAAAAGACGAATCGATCACGGAGGCCCGCAACGCCCTGGCTGAGTTGAAAGCGCTACAGGGAGACCTCACCAACGCGGAGGAACTGATCGCCGGCATCGAGAATGAGACTGACTGGAAGAACCTCCTGCGCGCCGCGAAACTTCTCTACAGGGCGGGCAAATGGAGCGACAGCGCCAAAGTCAACGAGCGTGCCGTGGCGCTCATGGAACAGGCCGCCGATTCCGCGACGGAGAAAGACAACAAATCACTACAGGCGCTCCTCGATGAGGCCCGATACAGCATCGGCGACGCCCGGGCCGCGGAAGCATGTGTTGGTTTCTATGACCAGGTCAAAGGGCGTTTGCGCCATGAGCAGAGCGGTGCCGTTGCCAAAAAGCTCGTGGAGATCAATCAGAAACAGAAAGGCGTCAACCAGTTCATGTGGAGTTATACGGACACGACCAACCGGTTCCTTGTCGTGAGCATCCATCACGATGACGAGCTGAAGTATATCCACCCTCTCTCCGGCTTCCCCATCCAGAAACTCACCCTGACTAACCACCGGAAACTACGTCAGGTCCACGCCCTGATCGGCATGCCGCTCAAGTATCTCGATATCACAGCGACGCCTGTCACCGATCTTTCCCCACTGAACAGACTTCCCCTCGAATACCTGAACATCAGCTTCCAGCCAATCCAGGAAATCACCGCCCTGCGCGGCATGAGCCTGAAACACCTTGATGTCTCCGACACCCGTGTGACTGATCTCTCGCCGTTAAGTGAAATGTCATCTATCGAGTCCCTCAGTATCGTCCACATCTGGCCCATGAAGGACATCTCGCCACTTCGCGGCCTCAAGCTCAAACACCTGTATGCCACCTACACCAGCATCGTAGATATCTCACCGCTGGCTGGCATGCCGCTCGAAACACTCACCCTCTTCCACACCCCGGTCAAAGACATCAGCGTCCTGCGCGGCATGAAGCTGAAACGCCTGGACGCTTCACACCACACGACGGATCTGAGCCCCATCGAAGGCATGCCGCTTCAGTATCTGGATGTGCGTGATTCTTCGGTATTCAAGATCGACATCGTAAAGGACATGCCCCTCGAAATCTTCAATTGTTCCGGAACGCTGAGGACGGAGACGCTGGCGCCCCTGGCAGGAAAGAAACTCAAGGAATGCTACTTTGAGAGGACGAAGGTCTCTGACCTCTCGCCACTCGCCGGCATGCCGATTACCCGACTCGGATTTAATTTTACGAAGGTCAGCGACCTGTCACCTTTGAAAAGCATGCCCCTGGACAGGCTGGAATTCGTAGATACTCCAGTCTCCGACATCACCCCGCTCGCGGGTGCGCCAATCAGGAATCTCAATCTGAGCGGCACAGTGGTAGCCGATCTGTCTCCACTCACAGACAGTACGCAGCTTTACACTCTGGATATGAACAACACACTTGTATCTGACCTGTCTCCGCTGAAGAAAGTCCTGACCCTCGGCCGCCTCCAAATCGCATCGACCAAAGTCACTGACCTGTCCCCGCTGCAGGACACTAACATCAGCGAGCTCAACATTGCCCACACGCCAACCACCGACCTGACGCCGCTCGAAGGGATGAAAAGGATCGCGTTTCTCACTGTTTCGGCGGGCCAGGAATTCACACCGGAATCGAAAGCTCTCCTGGAGAAGCTGAAAGCAAAGGGCGGGTTTAAGGTTACCGTGGTGAAGGCACAATGATGCAGATTATGATGGCCTGATGGGAACCACGGGCATTGGCGATGTCGACCAACGCAGGGCCGCACGCGACAGCACGTGTCCCGCCCGGAGTGCGAATGCCTGACACGCGTCTGTTTTTTCAGTTGGCCGTGGTCGGAGATTCTACGACCACCACGTCGGCGCGGCGTGATTCGGGGAGGACTTTCAGGCTCTTCATTGCTCCGTCTCGGTACTCGCCTTCGATGGTGGTGTGCCGCGGCGCATGGAGTTTGAACTTCACGTTCCAATCACGGGGCCAGGCGGGCAGCAGGTAAACCTTGTTCGAGTATGGGTCAGTCTGCATGAGCATGGTCTGGAGCGTTTTCGTCAGCACCCCACCGTGGTCCTGATCGGGCACCCAGTTGTAGTTCGGACCCCAGAAGGCGGGGAAGCGAGACCCCTTGTGATGATTCCTCGCCCGGCCGACCAGGTACTTGCGGGCGTCGTCAGCCAGGCCGAGATACGCCATGAAAAGGTCGTCCTGACGCCAACCGAAATTTCCCTTGTCCCAGCGATGTTTCAGGGCTCCCAGTCCGAGCTTTGCGTTTGGCTTTTCAAAGGAGACCAGGCGGAATGGAAACACCGCGTAGAGCTCGGGATTCTCCATGTTCCGTTTGTTGGCAAACTTCGCGGCCGGAGCCAGGGCGAGCGTTTCACCTGCTTTCCGCGTGGGCAAATCGGGCAGCTTCTTCTGGACGGCTTGCCAGAACGCCCGCTGTTCTGCCGTTGTCAGGTCTTCGGGCAGAGCGAGGAGCCGAGCGGACACCGCGTGCAGACCTGCCAGCTCCGGCATGGGATTGGTGCAGGCCCACCACGTCTCGCACGCCATGGATGGGTGCATGACAAGCTTGCCCGCGTCATTGGTCTGGTAGTGACTGACAAAGAAGGTGAGGATCTCGTGGGCGCTGGGCAGAAGCGTCTCCTTGAGGAACGTCTCATCGAGTGTGTGCTCGAAACAATCGAGCATCATGAAGACCAGCTCCGGCCCGGAGACCCATTCCCATTTGTGCCAACCACTTTCCTGCAGTTTGTCTTCACCCCGTTCGACCAGGGGTTTCCAGCCATAGGTGGCCGAAAACTGGTCGCCCCAGAAGTAGATGCACTCAGGGATGAACGCGCCGTCGGCGCCGGTCTGCAGCCTGGTGCGGTACTTGTGCAACGGCATCAGTTCCGTTGCGTACATGCGGAACAGAGGGCGCATCATTTCATAGTCGCCGCTGGTGCACATGCTGAGGTAAGGCAGCCGCGTATTCTGCCACCAGTACCCCGGCCCCCAACGGCGAAAGTCCGGGTCTCCCGCGTGCGGCACGGTGAAGATCGATCCGTTGAACTTAATCGGGTACCGGCCGCGGCCGGCACACGCACTGATGTACCGCTGCAACGCATAGGCCCCGCTGACCAACTGTGCTTCGTCGGGATGGCCCGTCTGCCATTTTCTGTCCGTGATGACTTTGCCGTTGACGAAAGTTCTGATTTGGCCGGTCTGGCTGTTCACCACAGCAGCCACGTGCGTCCATTTGCCGGCGGGCAGCGCATTGGGCTTTTGAAATGTCTGTTCGCCGACGATCAATCGCAGCGAGTTGCCCGGATACGTATCCAGCAGGAATCCATCCTTGCCGCCGGGCGTGATCTTATCGACGATGCGGCCGCCCCTGGCATCTTTGACCCATGCCTCAATCGTGACGCCCCCGGCGAACGACCACGCTTTGGAATCCGGAAGCGCATCTCCCTGTTTGGGTCTGCCACTGAACAACACATTCCCATGCGAGATTCCTTTGTCGTGCTCCCGTCGGAACAGGGCCTCGACCTCTTTGTCCGACAACGCTGCTGAGAGAATGCTTACCCGGCCGATCTGCCCGCCGAAATGGTAGTGGCCAGACTGATCGACCCCGATCTTCACCGGGTGAGTGTTCGCAGGGATCAAGGAAGGGCGGACCCGCTTCACCTTCTTGCTGGCAACTGCGTTGATCCAACTGCGATTCCAGAAACCGGACCACCACTGTTCATGGGACTGCCGACGTTGAGCAAAAGGAATCGCCTCTGTCGACGCGATAGTCTCTTCCATCGTCCGCAGCCATTGCTGAGCGGTGGCGGGATGGGAAGCGTCAACATAGATACTGAAACGGTGTGACTTCGCGGCGGATGCCTGCAGGTGGGTATCGTCGATCCGTCTGCCGTTCTCAGCCACGATGATCGCACCGAACGTGCGATGCAGCAGAGGATCGGCCCGCTTGAAGTCCGCGAGGCCCTGAATGGTCGCGATCATCGACGGTCCAACGGACTTTCTGTTGTGGTGATACCAACCAATGCGATTGGTTTGGCCCGTCAGAATCGTGTCCGGCTCCATGATGACCGGCTGGTGTAACCTGCCGGGTTTGGAGCGATCCTCCATCAGACTGCTGCACTGAATCGAGCTCAGGTTATGTGGCTTGGTCCGCCACAACTCGATAGCCGCTGTTGCCGTCACGGGCTGAGGCCCGCTGACAGCAATGTGGATGACAGGATGATTGGCATCGACCCAGAGCTTCAGCGTTATCGCGCTGTTTGCGGGCCCGTAGCGTACGACCATCGTGCCGTCAATGAGCGACAGCGTCTGCTCAAACGGTTCAACCGGCGGAGCCGGGTCGAGCGTCAGGCGCACTTTGCCGACCTTCAGCAGACGGCCGTTGTCGCCCCAACTGTCGGTTCGACTGATGTAAAACTCGAGCTCACCGGCCGGATTGATCCAGGCGTTGAGACCGGTCGCACCGTTGCCCAACGGCATCGAGCCGCCGTGGTCTTTGCTGGGTGAGTTCCAGACAATGTTGTATCGCGATACGTCCGCACCGAATGGATTCGCCTGCCCCATCAGTATTACGAACATCACCATGAGAAATCTTGGCATCGATCACTCCTTGCGAGTACGAGTTTGGGGGATTCTAGTTTCAATCACTCTTCAGCCAGGCTTCGAATTCGGAAAACGGAATCTAAGGGAGTTCCCACGAGGTCCACAGTAACGAGCATTTCTGGCCCTGAGCCCGTTGCTGGTAATAGATTGTGAAGATACGGCCACCGGGCATTTCCACGGAAGCGGGATAGCCCAGGTCCCAGTTCGGGGCGTCGTCTCTGAGGATGATGTCCGGGCCCCATGTCTCCCCGCCGTCTGTGCTGACCATCGCCCGTTGGCCGTAAGGCTCTCTGCGAAAACCAAAGACGCAGACCAGGGCCCCAGAAGAGTGTCTTAAGAGATGCGGCGGCGAACCGTAGCGAAGGTGACGCGCCTCGCTCCAGGTCTTCCCGCCGTCGGTGGATTCCGATTGGAACGTGCAGAGCTCATCATAGGTTCTGGAATCGCCCGCATGTTCGTAACGGATGTGCCCGATGAGTTTGCCGTCCGGCAGTTCGACGACGTGAGGCTCGTGGAAGTTTGAGTTCACCGTGTCCTCTGGAATGGGCACGTCACCCAGCCCGATCCAGTTGCGTCCGCCATCGCTGCTGCGACATGCCTGGATGGCACCGGGGACCATTCCATCTGAGGAGTTCTTTCCGAAGTAGAGAAGATCGCCGTTGGCCAGAACGATGGGGCCGTGAGGGGTGGATACTGGAACCTTGATGGGATCACTCCAATGACCGCCATCCTCCCGCAAGCGGACCCAGGAACCGAGCCATTCCCCAACCAGCTCATCGTTCCATTCCGAAAGTTTTTCTTCCCAAAGCTGTTTCTCATCCTCTTTCATGGATTCCTTCTTCCGCTCGTAATGCCTCCGCGTATCGCTGGTGAACCACGAAACGAGGAGACGCTCTCCACCCAGATTGACGACCCCGGCATCGCGGTCATCGAGGGGCGTGTCATTGAGGATTTCGGGTTCAGACCAGGACTGCCCATCGTCTTTACTGGTCAGAAGGACGGTCTTGCCCCAGGGGCAGACGTGTTCCGTTCGCAGACCGGATGAAGCGACCACCAGAGTGCCGTCATCCAACTTGGCAACACTCGGCCAACCGAAGTAGCCCATCCGATCTTTCGGCATGGAACAGATCACACCATGTTGTGCTGAAATCGTGCTGTCTTGCATGTTGGCATCCCCTTTAGCTTTGAATGAGAGTTATTCGACTGTTGCGCGGTACGTATCCTTGTCTTCGCTGAACAGTTCCGGATTCAGCCGGACGCCAAGACCGGGGTCTCGTGGCAGCTCTGCGAAACCGTCTTTGATGACGACCTCACGGTCGATCAGGAATTTGTAAATGGTGCGAATGTGCGCGCGCACCGTCTCCTGGAAACAGCATCCGGGCACGGCCGCGCTCACGTGCAGGCCGGCGTAGAGCGTCAACGGGCCGGTACAGTCGTGCATGGTAGCGGGCACATTGTATGTCTGGGCGAGGTGGGCAAGCCGAACGGTCTCAGAGATGCCTCCCACCCAGGTGGGATCGATCATCACGAAATCCGCGGCCTGGTCCGTGAGTACCTGTGCGTAGTCCGCGCGCGACAGAAGCATCTCACTGATCGAGATCGGCATTCGGGACTGCTGTCGGAAATTCTGGAGCGTCTGAAGGTTGTCGGTCTTGAGAATGTCCTCGAGCCAGAGAGGCTGGACTTCCCGCAATGCTTCTGCGATTCGGAGCGCGGCAGGCAGCATAAAGAAGCCGTGCCCGTCGACCATGATCTCGAGCTTGTTTCCAACGTGTTCACGGATCTTGCGTAAAGGCGCTACCGCCTCTTCAAGATCATCCAGCGAAATGCGCATCCCGCCGTGCTTGTGCGCGATGCGGTCGAACGGCCATGTTTTCATCGCGGTGTAGCCCTCGCTGATGAGGTCGTCTGCCAGTTCCAGCGGGTGATGAAACAGGTTATACGAATCGCCAAGCGGCCCGGGCTCACCGAGACTGCCGTAGCCCGGCCATCCAAGCCGGCCATCCGGACTGGGCCCGTACGCGGGATTTCCGCAACTGTTATAGACAGGCACCCGGTCTCGCACGGGGCCGCCGAGAAGGCGATAGATGGGTTTGTTGCAGACTTGGCCCAGGATATCCCACAGCGCCAGATCAATCGCCGACAATGCCCGCAGCTCTGCTCCTCTTACGCCCACGTTCGCACAGCGCTCGTATAAAAAACGCCAGTGCGATTCGATGGCCAGCGCGTCGTATCCAACCAGCCGCCGGGCCATCCAGTCATGAATGATCGCGGCCATGCCGTGTGCGAAGTAATACGATTCCCCATGTCCGATGATGCCGGCGTCCGTATGTACTCTCACCAGCATCAGGCCGGGAAAGAGATCTTCAGGAGTGACCGTTTCAATCTTGGTGATGCGCAGGACGTCGTCATCGAGCGGGGTGGGAGGCAGGTACATCTTGCCCTGGAGAGGGGGAACTCCAGGCATGGGTGAGACCGGTTTCTGTTCGTTTGCCATGGCTGTCTCTCGGTGAATTCAGGAATTCTGAGCGTTGTAACCTGCCGGGATGACAGAGCAAATGGTACCGGGATCGGATGGAGGCTTGAGGACAACTCGCCCACCAAGACGGAGTCGTTTTGACGGAATTCAGGGGCGAAGCCCCGGGCCGTTTGCCTAGCCCAGCCCAACGGGCTGGGTGAGTGGTACAGAGATCTGAAAAGGGGCAACGCCCCGGCCATTTATAAGGAGGCCATTCATTGGGGCAAATGACCGGGGCTTTGCCCCTAAGGATGATTTGCCCAAAAACCAGCCCGTTGGGCTGGGCTAGGCAAACGGCCCGGGGCTTCGCCCCTGAAAACTGTCATTCAGATCCGTAAGATTGCCCACGCCTCGGACTACTCGCCATGGTCTGAGCCGTCGTGCCATCGCCCGTATCGAGCAGTAAAACCGTTGAAGAATCCCTGCATTGCCCTTCTGCTGAGTCACGTTCCTGCTGAACATTCACGCCAAAAACGTCGAGTCTGATTCTGAGAGCGGTTGGCAGGGCCTCCTACAGCCAGCCCGTCGTCTTGACGGATAGCGGATGCGGCCTGTAGGTTGCACCTTGAACGTTTCCATTGCACCACCACATTTCATCCATGACCACCGAAGAGTACATTGAATCTTTCCTTCCCAGCCGCGAGCAGGTAGCCCTGTTCCTCACCAAGGCCACACCTGAAGCTCTCCAGCCAAACCGAGGCTGGACCCATGACCCTGAGCTCGGCTGGGTTCATGATGACGCTGTGCACGATGGCGATGGTGTCAACGGCACGCGCACCTATTACAGCTACGAAGAGGACGGCGCACGGGGAGTGTTGCAGTTCGCCGACCAGCCCTGCCGGCTTCACACTTACGGCAACAGCTTCACTCATTGCGACCAGGTGAACAACGGGGAAACCTGGCAGGAATACCTCGCAGGACACCTTGGCGAGCCAGTCAGAAATTATGGTGTGGGAGGCTACAGCGTTTATCAGGCTTACCGGCGGATGCGGAAGATTCATCGAGAAGGCAGGCACATTGCCGACCACATCATCCTCAACATCTACGATGATGATCACTTCCGGAATCTTGACTCTTGGCGGCGGGTCCGATTCGGCCGCAGCACCAGTTGCGGCTTCACCTTGCCACACCTGCGGGTGAACGTTGAGAAAGGCGAGTGCATCGAGAACGATAACATGCTGGCCGACCCGGATGATGTGTACAAGCTGTGCGACAAAGAATGGAGTATCGAGGCTTTCAAGGATGATCCGGTTCTCGCCCTCGTGCTGGCCACCAAGGCCGCAGCCGAAGAAGCACAGGATCTCGAGCCCGTCGCAGTGAGTTTTGGTTTGCCCGCGGATCAGGTTTCGAATGATGAAGCAGGAGTTGCCATAAGAAAACTGCACACGGAGGCAGCGCTGTTCGCGACTAAGAATGTTGTCGAACTGACCGAGCAATTCGTCGAGGAGACTGGCAAGAAAATGATGATTGTCCTGTCGTTCAATCGGTCGAACATGCGGCTGGCGCTTCAGGGCGAACCGGGCTTCGATGATAGTTTCGTGAAATACCTTTCGACTAAAACGTATCCGGTCGTTGATATGCGCGGATGCTTCGCCGCAGACTACGCGACATCAAAACTCGACCCGGATGATTACCTTCTGCGGTATTACAACGGCCATCACTCCCCGGCAGGTAATTTCTTCGCGGCCTGGGCCCTCAAGGATCAAGTGGTCGAGTGGATGGAGCCGAAGCCGCGACCGTTCGTCTGATTCCCTGCCATTCTGATAGGCGCACAACGAATGGCCTTCGAAGCACAGCAGATGCCCGTTTCCCTGGTTACGGACTGTTTACGATGAAACAGCGCGTCACTGCTTTTATCTCTGCATACCTCATGGCAGGGGCCGCCGCAGCCGAACCGGAACTCAAATTCCAGGTGTGGCCGGAGGCTTTGTCGCCGGCCTTTGAGGTAAGGTGCACCGTGCTTGCCAGCGCAAAATCAAAGGGCACATCCGTCCTCGCTCTTGATTACATCGATGGTGGATCGCATCTGGCGATCGCTTTCAGCGGCAAGACGATTTCGGTCTACAGGATGACGAAAGGTAAGAAAGAAGTTCTTTTCACCCGCCGGGATTGGCACCGCGGCAAGAGCAGGGCTCGCGGCTGGCAGTGTGACCTTCGCGTTCGACGGGCCGCGGGAGCAATCATCGTCGGGGCAGGTCACGTAACTGAAAAGACTGCAACCCCGCGGTCCGATGTTGCCTGCCTGGCTCGCGTTCCGATTGCGGCGCCCCGGCAAGCGAAAATCGCTGTCTCGAATCCTGGTGACGGTCTGAAACTTCAAGTGCGCCGGATTCAGCCTATTGGCGAAATCACTTTCAGTGACGACTTCATGCGATCTGAATCATCACAGAGCCAATGGCAGACGGCCATGGGCGAGTGGCGACTTCTCACCATCGGTCTGCCAAGGTTTAGTGCTAACGCGTTTTCATATCAGGGTGGCGGACAGCATGCGCTGACGCTGTCCGGATACAATTTCTGGGCTGATTACGTGCTTACCGCGGCGTGTAGAATTGGGAGGAGCGCAACGTCTGCCGGCCTTGCCTTTGCCGCGCGGGATGACCGGAGCTTTTACCGTTTCGAGTGGTCAGCGGTCGATCAGGGCGGCAAGTTTCGCCTGGTGAGGCGCCTGGATGGAAGGGAAGAGGTGCTGGCTGAGAAGGCGGGCGCTCTCGAATTCGATCAGTGGCACGAGTTCGAAGTCTTGACGCTCGGCAGCCGTATCGAAGCCGGCGTGGACAGACGTTCGATCTTGAAGGTGGATGCACCTCAACTTTACGGCGGAAAGATCGGGCTCTGGTGCCAGGGAAGCTCCAAACGAAATACCGATCCCTCGGCCTGGTTTGACGACGTTCGGGTGACTGGCATCGACGAAGCAAGGCATGGCCTCAGGTTCCCGGAACTGATCCCCCGACCCGTTCCGGTCGTGCCTGACTCTTTTGCCCAGGATAAGTACATGAAGATCTGGGCACATCCGGAGGGACAGGCATCGTTCGGGGTCACCCTCGATTACACCTTCCATCGAGCGCCAGTGGACTGGCGTATCTATTCCGGGAAGTGGCGCATGATGCCTCGCTGGTCATGCCAGCCGCGGTGGAATTGGTTCGGCGGTAGAGGGCCTATGGCCGTTACCGTGTGGCACAAGGATCGTTTCCTGGGGAATACCGTCGCGGAGATTTTTGCAGCGCAGCCGATGGATTCGCCCTTCGATCCACTGTACCGGCATCCCGGCACTATGAGCCTTACTATCTGCGGCGATGGTCAGAATCTTGACAGCGGTTACAGCTTCATTTTCGCGGGCTGGGGAAACCGGTGGACCCGCCTGTTGCGCCGCGACAAGATCGTCGCACAGACCAGGGAGGCCCTGCTGCCGGACAACCGGGATGACTTCCAGTACAAGAATATGCACATCAACTGGCGCGGCTTCAGAATTCAGAAGATCGGCAGCCAGTTGGCCTGCTTTGTCAATGACGAAGAAATCCTGAAGTGGAAAGATCCCCAGCCTCTGGAGGGAAAGCGAGTGGCGGCGTGGACATTCGATAACTCACTTCTCCTCGCCAGGGCTCGTATCACAGCAGAGCGGATCGAGCCCGGCCCTCTGCCGGCAATAACACGCGTTGCCGCGGCAGTTGAAGGGCAGCAACCCGCAGCAGCCAGGCTTTCGCAAAGGAAGTGGACCTTTGAGACGGGATTCAAAGGTTGGGCGAATAGAGACGGAGCGAACGGCGCAACACTCAGCCTGGCCACCTCCAATACATCGGGAAGGTCCAGTCTCAGGCTCGGCAACTTGAAGACCGGCGGGACCTTTGCCGCTTCGGTGCCCATCGCCGGGATGTCCGTGGATCGTTCCGCTCTGACGTTCGACTATCGAATTGGGCCACGCATCAAGGTCAACCTTTACCTGAAGGTGCTCGACTGGTGGTATTGCGTCGCGTTTACCGCCCCTGAGTTGAAGACATGGCGAGCGCCGGTCATTGGCCGATTTGAGAACATCCGGGCAGATGATCGGTGGCACTCCACTTCCATCGACCTGGCCGCTGCGCTCACACACGACAAGTTGGTCCTTCCTGTCGGCAAGAGAGTCCCGGAGCAGATCGTCGTAGAGGACGCTTTTCTTGGGCTCTGGTCTGACGATCAATACTCACTGTGCGGTTTCGGATGTAACGCCGCCGGTGCCAGCTATCACATCGACAACTTCGCGATCCGGAAGATTCAATCGCGGCCAGCAGTCAAGATCCGCACCTCGCCGCCGGCGCAGTCATCCAACGCGATCCTCTGCAACGATTGGAAAACTTTCGGCGGTCACGACGGCCTTCGTGTCCTTTCGACCCCGCTGTCGAAACGCAGCCAACCCCGCGGCATCCTCGTCGTCAATGAGCGTCTCGGCGGTGTTGCCGCGGCTGCGATCCGATCGCTGCCTTTCGACGCTGCCCGGTATCCCATCGTCTCCTTCGACTGCAAAACGGACGACACCCCTCGCCTCGACTTTCAGATCGAGCTCGCCTATGGCAAGACGCTCGCGGATCGGATGAAGACTGTTAAGTTCACCGACTACGATCACGCTTGGGACATTATCGGCAGTGTTGGCAGCGATGGTCAGCAGGAAGGCGCCAGGCCCGACGGCCAGTGGCACCACTATGAGTTCAACCTCGGAGAGATGCTTCAGAGCCAGGGCCTCGACACGACGGTCACGGGGCTCCTCATTGCCAGTGGCGGCTATCCGGGAAACGAAGAAGGGGTCCACATGTGGTTCGACAACTTCATGCTCCTGCCCGCCGCGGAAAAAACAGAGACACCCAAAGACACTCGGCCCCCGCTGGTCAGCAGACTCTTTCCATCGAACGAAGGAGAATCAGGCAAGTGCCAGGTGTCTGCCCAACTGAATGACCTTGAGACCGGAATCCTGCCTTCGTCTGTCCGACTTTCCGTGGCGGGTCGCACTTATTCGCTGTCTGATCCAGTGCTCAAATTCGACAGGCAGTCAGGAAAGTTGTCGTGGGACGGTCTCGCGATGCGGCCGCGACCGATTCTTTTCAAGGATCGTGAAAAAGTAGAGTGCCGCCTCGAAGTGCAAGACCGGGCAGGCAATCGTGCAACGCCTGTCACCTGGCATTGGCGTATGCGCACCAGGCTGGACCAATCGCCTCCTCCAGCGCCATATCCGGTTCTAGTTCCCATTCAGGAGACTGGCGATCCGTATTTCCTTTTTCACGATTTCGAGGAGGAGACCCTGAAGTGGGGCGACTGGGATGGCTCCGACGTCCGCACCACCCAGGCCACTTCGTGCCTTGGAAACTCATCGCTCATGCTTACCAGCTTCTTACCCTCGCGATATTATATGGGGCTCTGCGATGTCCGGCCGATTCCCGTCAGCAAGTACCCGATCGTATCGTTCGATTACCGCATTGATCCGGTCCACGATCCCGACCTCCTTTTCTACGGCGTTTATATGTTGATCTTCAACGGTGAGCGTGACGTGCGCACTCTGATCGGGACGCTGCCCACCAGGGATGCCCGGAACTGGCAGCACATCGAGGTCGACCTCCGGCCACATGTCAAGCCCGGCATGGGCGCTCCTTACGGATTGCTGATCGGCGAGAAGAGACGGCAGGTCGAACGAGCCGGTGACAGGATTTACGTGGATAACTTTGCTGTCCATTCCCGATTGAAAGGGACCGCTTCTTTCAAATGGAATCCTCCTCCGGACCCCAGCGGCATCACGGGCTATAGCTGGTGTGTAGACAACAGGCCCGGCACGGAACCGGACAAGAGAATCGACGGCAGGTCCGCCGCTGCCCGCTGGAAGAAGGCGGATTCGGCATCCACCAAGCCCGTGCTTTACTTCCACGTCCGGGCAAGAGACGGCGCCGGCAACTGGGGCCCGGCCGGCCATCTGAGAATCGATTAAGCCACTGTATGCGTTTCCGATCGGCGCCTTCAACCGCCCAGTTCACTCTCGAGTACATCGGTGATTGAATACATGCCTGGCGGTTTCCCATGAACGAATTTGACGGCGCGGAGCGCGCCATTCGCAAAGGTATCGCGACTGTGGGCACGATGAACGAGTTCGATACGTTCACCATCGCCGGCAAACAGGACCGTGTGGTCGCCCACTATATCCCCGCCTCGCACTGCATGGACGGCTACCTCACCTTCAGGCCTCGCGCCGACAATCCCCTCGCGGCCGTAGATGACGCCTTCCGGATATTCACGACCTAACGCATCGCAGACCACCTCCGCCAGCCGAACCGCTGTGCCGCTCGGTGCATCGACCTTCTGATTGTGATGCGCCTCCACGATATCGATATCGAATGAGCCGCCCAGAATCTTCGCTACTTCACCGGCGATTCGGAACAGCACATTCACGCCCAGGCTCATGTTGGGCGCCAGTAGAACAGCCACCTTCTCACTGGCTGCATGCAGGGCCGCTTTGTGCTCCTCCTCGAGACCGGTTGTACCCACGACGAGCGCGATGCCTTTTTCTGCCGCCTGCTGTGCGCGGCGTAGCGTCGATGCCGGAGCCGTGAAATCGATCAGCACATCCCCCTCCGATGGATCGCAGCCGACTGCAATGCCAAGCTCGCCGAGGCCGAGGACAAGCCCGTAGTCTTTGCCGAGATCAGGATGCCCGTCACGTTCGAGCGCGCCGGCCAGTTGAAGCTCGGAGTCGTTCATGGCAAGGGAGGAGATGCGTTGTCCCATGCGCCCACATGCGCCGTTTACGATGATGCGTGTCATTTGATTGCCTCGTTATGAAATTGCCCGCGAATGCGGGCGGGATTCTGATGACTGGGGACGCGGTTGTCTAATGGGACGGACAAGGGATTCAGGATTCAGCAGGAATCGGATTCAGGATACAATGTCGTAAGTGATGCTCGGCGAGAGTGTTGGAGTAACGGCTTTAGCCGGGTTCTTTCGGCTGCCCGGACCCGGCCAAAGCCGTTACTCCGACGAGCTCTGCAACCTGTATTTTTGATGATTTGCCCGGTCGAGCTCGCGAGGTCGGCGGGAGTGCTGAATCCTGAATCTTGAGTCCTGAAACCTGATTCCCGCGTCCTATTTCTTCCGAGCATTGCGCAGCACCTCGTGCTCGTGGGTGCTCCACCAGGTGCGCCATTTCGGTTTCGAGTAGTCAAAGTTCTTTCCGGTGAGCCGCTTGAGCGCCTCCAGTGCGGCAGCATTCTCCTCGAACTCCTCTTGAACGTTTGATTTTGCGCCGGCTGTCAGGCCTTTAGAGATGGATGTCTTGACCACCTTTTCCCCGGTGAATCTCGTGATCACCGAATTCTGGCCTGCTACTTTATTGGTGTTTTCTGCGGCCATCTGCCCGGGACGCTGGAACGGGTTCAGGCCGGAGACGATTCTGATCTTGATGACGAGAGCTTCTATGAGATGCGGGATCACGCGCGGGTCTCCTATCTCCCCGAGGGCCTGTGCCGCCCGATAGCGGCGGCTCCTCTGGCGATTGCGGGTGAGGTGCGGTATGAGCCTGTTGAGCGCGACAACTTTGCCGATGGCCTTCATGGCGAGCGCGGCCTGCCGGCGCACCATTCCGCTGTCATCTTCGAGCGAAAGGTTGGCCAGGGCAGGGATCACGGAGGTGTCTTTGAGGGCGCCGAGCACCTGCGTCGCGGCCTCCCGAACGTGGTCATGTGGATAAACGACATAACGAACGATGACCGGCGCCGCGTGCGGGTTCTTGATTTTCAGGAGCTCCTGTATGAGCTTTTCCTGCTCGAACGGCTTGGCTCTGGCCATCTTCTTGAAAATGGCGTTGATGCGATCGCGTGTCTGATTTCTGAGAGAGCTGTCACGTTTCTTTTCACGGTCCTGAGGGGTCATCCACTTGCCTTTGTATCGGACCAGCCCTTTACTCAGGTTCGCTTCGTCGCGGGTGACCCATTTTCCGTTCATCTTCACGAAACGGAGCTGCATGCGTGCAGTACGGTTGTTCGGATCGAGAAGCAGAACCTGGCGGAGCTCGAGTTCCGCTTCCTTCATCAGCTTGTGGCGTTTGGCCCAATTGGCCAGTTCGAGCTTGGCCTTGGCATCTTCGTGGTCCGCAAGAATCCACATCTGCCGGTACACATCGAGGAACGTTTTCCCTTTGTGGATTTCCTTCACCTCCGCCATGTCAAACTCGACCGTCGCCACACCGGTCTTGAATTTGATGAGGAAGTCGTTCTGTTCAACGACCGTGCCTTCGAGCTCATTGCCGTTCTTCAGATAGATGATGTCGCCGCGGGCCATGCCCAAGAGGGCAGCGGCTGCAATGCATTGGATAAAGATTCTTGACCTCATCGTTCATTGCTCGAAGGGAGTTTCCATACACAGATTATGGCAATGTGCCGTCATTCGCCAAGGTATGCCTGCTTTACCTTTTCGTTTTCGAGCAGATCATCTGCGTCACCGGAGAGGGTGATCTGCCCGGTCTCCATCACGTATCCACGGTGGGCGATGCCGAGGGCCATGTTCGCGTTCTGTTCGACGAGCAGGATGGTCGTTCCCCTTTCATTGAGCTGAACGATCACGTCAAAAATCTGCCGCACGATCATCGGCGCAAGCCCAAGGGAGGGCTCATCCAGCAGGAGCACCGCGGGACGGGCCATCAGCGAGCGCGCAATGGCGCACATCTGCTGCTCGCCGCCGGAGAGGCTGCCCGCCAGTTGGGACTGACGCTCACGCAGGACAGGGAAGGTGTCGAAACATTTCTGCATGTCCGCCACGATACCTGCATCATCTTTGCGAAGGAACGCACCCATCTCGAGATTCTCGCGAACGGTCATATCGGAGAACAGCCGCCTGCCTTCCGGCACTTGAGTCAGGCCGCGCTTGACGATGTCGACGGTAGCCGAGCGGTCGATCCTCTCATTGGAAAGTCGTATCGCGCCGGAGCGCGTTTTTACAATACCGCAGATGGTATTCAAGGTCGTGGTCTTCCCCGCGCCGTTCGCCCCGATGATGGTGACGATCTCTCCGATTTTCACATCGAGGGAAATCCCCTTCAGGGTTTCCATCTGGCCGTAGCCAGCGACGACTTCTTCGAGTTGGAGGATCGGTTCAGGCATGTGAGATGAATCAGGATTCAGGATGCAGGGCTCAGGATTCGTGCACTACCCGCCCAGATACGCCTCTATCACTTTCGAGTCAGATTGAATTTCTTCCGGCTCTCCGTGGGCAATTAACTCGCCGTGGTCGAGCACATAGATCGTGTCAGAGATTTCCATCACCAGTTTCATGTCATGCTCGATGAGCAGGATCGTTATGCCATGCTCACGGATGCGGCGAATGAGGGCCATCAGATCTTCGGTCTCCAACGGGTTCATGCCAGCGGCCGGTTCGTCGAGCAGGAGCAGGCGCGGCTGTGTGGCGAGAGCCCGGGCGATCTCGAGGCGGCGCTGTTCGCCGTATGAAAGGCTTGAGGCCGTCTCGTGTGAGCGCTCTTCCAAGCCTACGAACTCAAGGTATTTCCAGGAAGCAAGGTCTACCTCTTGCTCCTCTTTACGAAACGAACGCAGCCGAAACAATGCTCCGGTGACGCCGCTGTTCGTATGACGGTGAAGTCCGAGCTTCACATTGTCGAGCACGGTAAGGTCTTCAAACAGCCTGATGTTCTGGAAGGTGCGGGCGATGCCGGCCTCGCACACCAGGTCGGTTCGAAGATTTGAAACCGGGATCTCCTGTCCGTTGGCGTCGCTGAAAAAGATGTGACCGTCGGTCGGGGGATAGATATTTGTGATGACGTTAAAGACGGTCGTCTTGCCTGCGCCGTTGGGTCCGATAAGCGCGACAATCCGGCCTTCCTTGACGACCATGCTCAGTCGTTTCACAGCCTGAACGCCGCCGAAAAAGCGATCCAGGCGCTGAACGCGCAGCAGCACTTTGGCAAGATGTTCCTGGTCTTGCTCAGGCATTGTTCGCTCCTGTTACCCCGACTTTGTAAAGGGCCGAATCGGATTGTTTGAGACGATCGATTTCAGCGTCATTCAAAGGTTCTCTGGACAGCCGATCCGGCAGCACACCCTCTGGCCTGAATCGCATCAAGACGACAAGGATGATGCCGTAGAAGAGATGACGAGCCTGCTGGGGCCAGGCATCCCAATAGAACGCTCTGGTTTCAAAATTGAATTTCGGCAAGGGCTGTCTGAGTATCTCTCCGAGTGCAACAAGAACGATAGCCCCCAGTATCGCACCGCGTACCGAGCCGAGGCCGCCAAGTACGAGGCAGCAGACCAGGAGAATCGATTCCCAGACTTCCATGCTGACGGCAGAAAAGCTGCCCTGCCAGACCATGTATAAAGAACCGCCGACGCCACCGATGAATCCTGAAATAGCAAAAGCAATCATCTTGTAGCGATTCACATTGACCCCGCATGACATGGCGGCTGTCGGGTCGAGCCGGATCGCTGCCATAGCCCGGCCCGTGCGCGAATCCCTGAGATGAAGAACCGCAATCATGGCTAACAGAAAGAATGCCGCGACGGTGTAATAGAACCACGGCGTGTCGTAGTAGAGCTCCCTGCCGAACATCGTGGGCATATCCGGCCCGTTGCATGCGAGGGATTTCGGCCCGCCGGTCCAATCGGCCACTCGATAGTAAATATACAGAATCTCTGCCAGGCCAAGTGTAACGATCGCGTAGTAATCGCCCGTCAGCCGTATGGTTGGGATGCCGCGCAGAATGCCGAGCATCGCGCAGACAAAGCCGCAGAACAGAACGATAACGAGATATGAGCCGGGAAAATGGAAAAGGTGTTCCGCGTCTTTCACGGTGCGGCCACCGACTGGGATCAGCCACGCACCGGTGGACGGATCTGCCACCGCAACCGATGCCACCGCTGTCAGCACGGCCCCAGTGGCCATGAATGAGACGTACCCCAGATCGAGCAGGCCGGTGTACCCCATCACGATGTTGAGCCCAAGGGCCATGATGGCGTAGATGCAGATGCGTTCCACATTGCTCGGGATCTGGCCTCGGAAGCCGATCGGTTTTATGACTACCGTCTTTTCGCCATTCGCCCCGATTTTCTGTTTAGGCGCGGGAATGAAAGGCATCGCCAACACCAGGAGTAGAATCAGCGGCAGGAAGATCCACTCCGGCATTCGTAAGATTTTCATGACCTTGTTCATCACGCCCTCTTAGCCTCCGGCTTACCGAGCAGGCCGTGCGGCCGGATGAGAATAGCGATAATCATCACTGCGAAGGCATATGCAAAATCGTAACGGGAATCGATGTACCCGGTACCGAGCGCCTGGGTTGCTCCGAGGATCATGCCACCAAGCATGGCCCCGCGAATGTTGCCAATGCCGCCGAGCACGGCCGCCGCGAAGGCAATCAACCCCGGGTAGTAGCCCATACGCGGCTCGATGTTGCCGCCCACTTTGAGCGAATACAAAACCCCGGCAACAGCGGCGAATGCAGAACCGACCATAAAGGTAAAGGTGATGACGCGATTGACATCGATCCCCATCAGGGCAGCGGTAGTCTGATCCATAGAACAGGCGCGCATGGCTTTGCCCGTCTTTGTTTTCCGTACCAGATAGTCGAGGGCAACCATGCTGATCGCGGCAGCAATCCACAAGGCGAGATCCTTGCCAAAGAAGAGCGGTGTCCTTCCGCTGATTCCTTCGTAATAGACGAAGCCTTGTTTGAAGAAGCCCGGAATGGCGTCGTCCGGAATCGCATGCGGCCGTGCACCGAAAACGAGCTGCGCAATCGTCTGTAGTGAAAGCGACATGCCAATCGCAGTAATCAGCGCGGCGAGTCGTGAAGATTTTCGCAGCGGCCGGTAAGCCACGAAATCGAGTGCAGCACCGATAAGCGCGCACGCGATCATGGAGAGAAAGAGCGCGAGCACGAGCGGAATCTTCATCTCCTCGACGGCCCACCAGGTCAGTATCGCTCCCGCCATGTATACTTCGCCGTGCGCGAAATTGATCAGCTTGATGATGCCGTAGACCATGGTGTAGCCCACAGCGATCAGGGCGTAGATCGCACCAAGCGTGACAGCGTTGAGGATGTGACCGACGAATTCTTCCATGGAGGCGTAATAAGTAATGAGTAATGAGTGATGAGTAAATCCCAGACCGGGTCTACCGCTCTGGCGTTGTGCACGTTCGCCCATTGGTCAACGAACCTGGCACAGCTCTTACTCATTACTCATTACTTATTACTCTCTTCGCTGCCTACTCCAGCAACTGCTTGGGCGAGACACCGAACTTCAAGGTCTTCGTCTGTGCGCCGTCCACCTCTTTCATCTCGGCGATTACCTGGGTGACGTAGATCGGTTTTCCGGGGCAGTCACCATTCTCATCGAAGAAAGTCAGGCCGGTTACGCCGTCGTATCCCTTTTCCTTCGTGTTCTGAGCGGCGAGATGATCCCGAATGGCCTTGCGATCCGTGCCGACGGCCTCGATGGCCTGGATGACCTGGCCGCAAGCGTCGTATGTAAGCGCGGCCCACGTATCGGGCTCAACTTTGTGCATGGCTTGAAACGCACTCAGAAAACTGCTGGCCTTCGCTGATTCCTGTTTCGTGCCGAAGAGGAACGGCGTGGTCACGTAACAGCCCTCTGTGGCCGCACCACCGAGTTTGAGCAGATCGGGGCTGACCAGGCCGTCGCCACCGAAGAAGGGGACGGTCATGCCAAGGTCGTTCTTTGCAGTCTTAATGATGAGAGCGGCTTCGTTGTAAAGGCCGGAAATGAAGACTCCGTCCGCGCCGACTGCTTTGATTTTGGTCATGTGCGGCTTGAAGTCCTGGGTACGGCCCCTGGAATAGGTTTCGAGGGCCACGATCTCGAGCCCGATTCTTTTGGCCTCTGCCTCGAAGGCTTCTTTGAGCCCGGTGCCGTAGTTGTCCTGTTCGAAGACGACCGCGACCTTTTTCAACTCGAGAGCCTTCAGTGCAAAGTTGGCCAGGAACTTTCCTTGAAAATCATCCCGGTAAAGATTTCTGAAAGTCCACTCGCCACCCTGGCAGACATCGATATTCGTCGAGCCCGGTGACAATTGGAGGATGCCGACGCGATTGTATTCGGGCTTCGCAGCCAGTGAACAATCGCTGTTGAAGTGGCCAATGACGGCCACGATGCTGTCGTCTGATGTGATCTTGCGAGAGACGCTGGTCGCTTCCTGGGCCGCGCCTTTGTCGTCTTCAACCTGGAATTTAATGGGTCTGCCGTTGACGCCGCCCGCCTCATTGGTTTCCTTGCCCTTGAGCTCTGCGGCATTACGAATCATTTCACCGAAGGCAGCGCCGCCACCGGTCATGGGCCCCGCAATGGCGATGACGATTGGCTCGCCAGTAGGCGTACCGCCGGCAGACCCGTCACTTTTGGGCTTTGGATCGACTTTGGCTTCGGTTCCTCCTTCGCCAGGCTTTGGCGCGGGGTCGCCTCCGCAGCCGGCAAGCCAGCTCAGAGTCAGGGTTGCGATGGAAACTGAAGCCAGACGGATGAAGTTACGCTTCTTCATAGAAATCAGCTCCTGATTGGTTTCGAAGATTGGATCGTGCGGAGGAGACTCCTGGGGTCACCGGCATCTCGCCAGCAGAGGCGACCACCGGTCGCTCCCAAAGCCAGCGGGATGCTGGCGACCCCAGGATGTAGATGCGGGCAGCTTTGGAGGGAATGTTCGTGAAACCTGCGTTGTTAGTCAAGCACGGCAGAGGTGTTTCTATCTATCACGAGGCCATAATCCGCGATTTCGAGGGCCTGGGCCACATCCAGAGCCATGACGACCTTTTCATAGGGACAGTTTCGGTCGCCTTTAATAATGAGTGTCTGGATCGGTTCCTCATTGTGACGCTCGGAGAGCTTCTGCCAGAGCTGATCGTCAGGTACGTAGTTTTTGCCAACGGCAAACTGGCCGCTTTTGGATATCGATAGCACGACCGCTCCGGCTACATCATATACTTCGGCCTTCGAGGCCTTGGGCAAGTCGATCTTGAAGAGACTCTCCTCGGTAAACGATGAGGTGACGATAAAGAACAGAAGCAGCAGAAACACGCAATCGATCATGGGCGTCAGATCAGCCTGATCGCTCTGGTCTTCGAGTTGGTCCGAGAGTCCCTGCATGCATTACTCCTCGGGCTTTTCTGGTTCTTCTGAAGAGTCTCCCGCACCATTATTTTCTTCCGCCAGCGCGTGGCTGTGCCGGTAATTGATCCTGTTGATCGCGGCCTCTGCCTCTTCCGCGTGGCCGAGCAGCTTGGAAGAAAAGAACCGCCCAAAGACGATGGCCGGAATGGCAACAATGAGCCCGCCGGCCGTTGTGAAGAGCGCGATAGCGATCCCGTAGGCAAGTTTTTCTTTTTCCGCGCCACCCGTCGCAGCAATCTGGCTGAATGTGATGATCATGCCGACCACCGTTCCCAGCAGCCCGAACAGAGGCGAAACGACGCCAAGCGTGGAGATTGCCTGGAGGTAGCGTTTAAGAGGCTTGAACGCCAGCAGCGTCGAATTTGTCAGAGCATCAGAGAGCTTCACCCCACCCAGCATGAACTCGTGCAACGCCTGGCCCCACGCCCTTCCGACGACGGTCCGCGATTTTTCCGCTTCCTCCTTGGCCTTTTCGATCTTGAGTTGGCTCACAAGGTCGATGACGCGAGACACCATATCCGGATCGCTGATGTTGTTCGGCCTGAGCGCTTTCCACCGCTCGAAAATCAGCGTGATGAGGATGAGCGAGCAGAGCCACAACGGCCACATGAGCGGCCCGAAAATCTGGCCGGACCAGTCCTGATCATCCTGCTCCTGTTCGGCCTGGAGAAGGGTGGAGACTTTGCCGGCGTCAGGCGAAGCATCCTGCTCTGCGGCCAGAAAATGAAAGCCAAGAATGAAGACCGCGATGGACGCAGCCAGAGTTACGCGTAGCCACTGCATGGCAATTCAAATGAGTGTGATAATCCACCGCACAAGGCGGGAGCAATGTAACAACTGCGGTGAGGTTCACCACAGGGAAGAGGGGTGAGGAGTGAGGAGTGAATGGTGAATGGTGGCAGAGGTGAAAAGTGAATGGTGGCAGAGGTGAATTGTGAATGGCGGCGGAGGTGAACCTTGACTCCTGAATCCCGATTCCCCAATCCCAATTCCTATTCGCTCGGCCCTTCAATAGAATCCCCGGCCTTCCTTTTGACACATCGGAGAAATCAACATGGCTAAGATCACATTCCTCGGCGCGGGCAGCAGCGTATTCGCCAAGAACATTCTGGGCGACAGTCTTCTCACACCCGCGCTGCAGGATGCACACATTGCGCTCTACGACATAGGCGGCAAGCGTCTTCGCGAATCCAAGCGGATGATGCAGACTCTCAACGACAACATCAATAAAGGCCGGGCAAGGATTACCGCGCATCATGGTGTGAAGAGCCGAAAAAACGCACTCAAGAACGCTGACTTCGTGGTCAACGCGATCCAGGTAGGCGGGTATGAGCCTTCAACGGTCATCGATTTTGAAGTGCCAAAGAAATATGGCCTGCGACAGACCATTGCGGACACCATCGGTATCGGCGGAATTTTCCGGAGCCTTCGTACCATTCCGGTGATGTTCGATTTTGCGAAGGACATGGAGGAGGTCTGCCCGGACGCATGGTTCTTGAACTACACCAATCCGATGTGTGCGTTGACCGGAGCGATGCTTCGATTCACGCCGATCAAGACCGTCGGCCTGTGCCATTCAGTGCAGGGGTGCGCGAATGGCATTCTGAGAAATCTTGGCCTGGCCGAGAGAGTCAAAAACGTGCAGTGGAAAGTCGCGGGCATCAACCATATGGCCTGGTTGCTCGAAATTACGGACGGAGGTAAAGACCTCTATCCCGAAATCAAGAAGCGAGCCCGCGCGCGTCTGAAGAAATGGCGCAGGGGCGAAGAGAAGAACTGGGACATGGTGCGTCTCGAGATGATGCTGAAATTCGGCTACTACATCACCGAGTCATCCGAACACAATGCCGAATACGTCCCTTACTGGATCAAAAGCCAGTACCCCGAGCTTATCGACGAATACAACATCCCAATCGATGAATATCCGCGCCGATGCATTAATCAGATCGAGCACTGGAAAAGGCGAAGCAAAGAGATCGTGGACAACCCCAAGCTCGAACACTCGCGCACACACGAATACGGCTCGTACATCATGGATTCCATTCTGACGGATGAGCCCTTCAGGATCGGCGGCAACGTCCTTAACACCGGCCTCATCACAAACCTGCCGGAGAAGGCATGCGTAGAAGTCCCCTGCCTGGTGGATCGAAACGGTGTCCAGCCCTGTTTCATCGGGGACCTGCCGGAGCAGTGTGCAGCACTGAACCGCACGAACATAAATACTCAGTTGCTGACAATCCAAGCCGCAGTGACAGGCGAGCGTGATCACATTTATCACGCGGCTTTTCTGGATCCCCACACTGGATCAGAGCTCACACTGGATGAGATTGTTTCGCTCTGCGATGACCTTATTGAGGCGCACGGAAATATGCTGCCAAAATATGTGTAATGGGTGACTTGTTTTTGGGAAGCCGGTCCGTGCAGAACATGCCCCATCGAATTCGAACAGACTTCGCGTTACCTTTTCCGGATGGAAGAAAACTCTCCTCCATCTCCCGTTCAGCTCGGGCTGGCGGGGATGGGCGCGTTCATTGTGTTCGCCCTGTTGTTGTGCTTTTCGAGCACGGGTGACCTGCTGCCGCAGTCCCCGGTGGCAGGGGGGCTGGTGCGGTATGTTCTCATTACGTTGTGCGCGCTGTTCCCAACTCTGATCGCGCTGGTTACAGGCAGTCTGATTCTCAAAAAGATAGGGCCGGGGCTGTCAGGCCTGGAACGTCTCGTGATGGCCGCGAGCATCGGATTCGGAGTTGTCGCACTGTTCACATTTCTGACGGGCTGGCTCATCGGGCTGAGTCAGTACGTTTTTCTGCTGGTCACGATTACCGCGTGCGTGCTTGGGTTTCGGATTCTGATCGAATGCTGGTCTGATGCGGCGGAGGCAGCTCGCCAGGAGCAGCCACGAATCTACGTTCCCGCGATTCTTTTCATCCTTCTTCTGGCTTACCTGTCGTGTTTCGTTCCACCGATGGATTACGACGTCCTGGAGTATCACCTGGGCGCTCCTGCCTATTGGCTTCGTGAAGGCAGGATCGGCTTTATCGAGCACATCGTTTACTCCAATTTTCCGTTCAATACGGAGATGCTCTATCTGTTTCCAATGGTGTTGACCGGAGACGCTCTCATCGGCGCGTTCGCTGCAAAACTGATCAATCTACAGCTTGGTATTCTGTGCATCCTCGCGATTGGCCTCGCGGCGCAGAGGTTCTTTGGCGCTACGGCAGGCTGGGTTGCTGCACTCGCTTTCGTATTCAATCCGTGGTTTATGCGCAGCGCTGTGCGGGCTTACGATACGCTGGCGTTGAGTCTCTACACTTTTCTCTCGCTGTATTGCCTGATTCAGTATTTGTCGCGGGAGGCAGGCGAGTCCCGGAGGTGGTGTTGTCTGGGGGCCGTCTTTGTTGGGCTTTCGATGGGGACGAAGTATCCCTCTTTTCTGTTTGTGTGGGTGCCGGCGGTAGTGTTTGTGGGCGTGGTCTGCTTTCGTAGAAGCAGGCAGGAAGAAGGAGGGCAAAAAAATGGGGAACAGAGGGATAAAGAAGGGCAAAAAGATGGATGGCAAAAAAATAATGATAAAGAGGAACTAAAAGATGGATGGCAGAAAGATGGGGAACAAAGAGGAGGGGGAAATGGGATCAAACGTGCGATGCCTGATTTACTTTTCATTGGACTGATTCCTCTGGCGATCGCTTCGCCCTGGCTGATTAAGAATCTCGTTTACACACACAACCCTGTGTTTCCACTTCTGGGAGGGATCTTCGGTGGTCCTGAGTGGGACATGGCGCGAAATGCGCGATTTGTTGCTGCACACCACTCTCAACCGGTTGGGCCGGCCGGCTTTGTGATGGAAGCCTGGCGGCAATATGTGGCTGGGATAGGCAGCAGCCCGTTGCTGTTCCTGTTTTTGCCGCTCGCTCTTATGGGTCTACGTGAGAAACGAAAAGTATGCATCACGTTCGCCGGCTATGCCGCGCTGTATCTGGTGATGTGGGTTTATTTCACTCACCGGATCGATCGATTCCTTGTGCCATCGTTTCCTGCCTTGTGTGTTCTGTGCGGCGCGGGCTTTTCTTTGAGCAGAGGGTGGATGAGGTATGGCTGCCGGATCATTCTGGTATTTCTCTGTTGCCTGCACGGATTCCACGCGATGATCGTCAGCAGTGAAATCGGCAGTTGGAGCATGAACGTTCTTGACGGCAACGCGCCTGAAGTTCTCACAGAAAAACAGGGGCCGGCCTTCAAAGCGATCTTTTACATGAATGAAAACCTTAAACCGGATGAGAAAGTGCTCTTCGTGGGTGAAGCCCAGACCTTCTATTGCAGCCGCAACTACTTCCGAGTGGCGACGGTATTCGATCAGCAGTTGATGGACCTCGCATTCGGTCCACAGGGCGGCGACATCTCAGAAGGGATTCAAAAACTGAAGGATGCCGGCATCACACACATCTATGTCCACTGGTTTGAGGCATACCGTCTGCAATCTTCTTACGCATATCGCCGGGATGGCGAGCTCCACAAAGGCTATCTCGACTGCCTGCCCGGACCAGCCACTCAGGACGAAGTTCCTGAGCAAGCCCGTTTCAGTCATTTCCATATTTCAAGCTATCGTCCGGGAGGGCTCTTTCATGCATCCTCTCTCGGCAGAAATCTCGAACTGGTCGAAGATTTCGGGGAAAAGGCGGTGGGGCGTCCGCCTTTGTTTCCCTTGTATCGATTAAAATGAGAAATCCTCGGATCCGGCATCACTCACCATATCAAGCTCCAAGCCGCGCTGATTGGGAGCATGTGTCATTTTTTTGTAAGCCCTCCGTGCATGGGCACCGTTTTGGGCTTAAATTCCTGGTCCCTCGGCACACCATCCTTTTGGACCCCAAGTAAGGGGCAGATTATGAAATCCAGAACCACTAGCAGGCTTGTCACCGGCCTGAATGGCAAGAGAGAGACAGCCCGCCGGCCGAGGTCTCATCAGCCACTACCGTCGAATATCCCCGCTCTGCCGATTTCACTCCGAGCCCAGGGCAAGCTTTACAATCTAACTGAAAAAGGGGTAAGGACTTATTGCGACGAGTACGGCCTCAGCGATGACCTTAAATTCGATTTCAGCGAGTGCCTCGATCATATTGGAGGCGAACTCGAAGAAGCGCTGACGAACCCACCAGTGCCTATTTCAGGTCGGGAAAATGCCAACAGGTTCCACTCCAGGAACCTCGTCTTTGCCATTCACGACGAAGATATTGTGGGCATCCGCATCAGCTTGAAATACAGCTCCCGTCCCAGATCCAAGAATCAATCCCTGTAATCTCGGGCCAAGTAAGGAAATCCCTGCCCGCGAAGTCGGCATTTGGCCTACGCGTATGGTGGCGCAAAAAACTGTTGCCTGGCATCAAAAACTGTTGCTTTTGGAGCAAAAGCTGTTTTATTCACACAGTCAATTTGCCCACCTGCCATTCCCATGTCAGCCAGCGTTCTAATAGTCGAAGACGATCAGGCCATTTGTGATCTTTATGCAGCGGCCCTCGGCGAGCTCGGTGATCTCACTATCACCAAACTCATGCGTGCGGATGATGCAGTGACTTTCCTGAATAACGGGGAAGACCCAAACCTCATCATCACCGATATGGATATGCCAGGCGGCAGCGGAATGGATGTATTGAAGGCGGCCAAAGATTCAGGGGAAGACGTGCCTTGTATCGTCTGCTCAGGGAGCATCGACAACCGAAGCAGCCTGGAAGGAATGGCTGACGCGGTCCTGGAAAAGCCGATTATGCTGAACGAGTTTCTCGGCCAGGTACAGTCCCTCCTCCGACAGAATGTCACCCATTAGCAGGTGCTCTCCCGGCCGCGGCTAAACATTAAGAACAAACAACACGTCAGTTGTCATCGACGGCTTCGATGCTGATCTTCATCTCGATCCGCTCGTTGGGATTATCCCGTGCATCCCGCGGCGAGTTTACGATGTCGTCGACCACTTCCATGCCCTCGGTCACTTCACCGAACACGGTGTATTGACGGTCGAGAAAATTTGAATCGGCAACAACTATAAAGAACTGGCAACCTGCCGAATCCGGGTCTTGACCTCTTGCGGTGGAAAGGATTCCCCGTTTGTGAGGGATGTCGCTGAATTCTGCCTTGATTTTGTAACCCGCGTCGCCGGTGCCGTGCCGGCTGCGGTCGTCGGTCTTAGTATGCGGGCAACCGCCCTGGATCATGAAGCCTGGAATGACGCGATGGAAAGTCAGCCCATCGTAGAATCCTTCATTCGCCAGCTTCGTGAAATTCTCCACATGGCCTGGCGCAACGTCTGGGAAGAATTTGACCTTGATGGTCCCTTTTGAAGTTTCAATAACACCGATATCAGCCACGAGAACTCCTTTCGTTCTTCTGGGGGGATGTGTGAAGGGCGGATTCTATTGAGTATGGCCGGAAAGATGAAATGGGGATACGTACGTAATGCGTAATTCGTAAGCTCAAGATCGAGCAATCGGGTTCACTGCTGATATGCCTTGTATCGAGTAACGATATCGTGCATCGAAGAGCGAGCATGTCTTACTCATTACGCATTACATATTACTCATCCCGCATCACGGTCCTGAACCCATTCCACAGTTCCCGCGCCTCCGGCAGCCATGCCACCTTGTCTGTGCAGCTCAGGACTTCGTGGCATTCGTCGGCCGTAGCGTAGCCGCCTCCTCGGTCGCATTTCAGGGGCGCATCGATGGCAAGTAGTTTCTTGAGCCGGTCGTCCAGGACAGGGTCGTTCTCGAGGCCGTTCTGTCTGGCGTACGCATAGAATCCGGGCCAATACCAGTCGAGACACCAGTTGTTCACGTTACCGGACATGTCAAAACAGCCCGCCGGGCTCGCCCCTTCCGGATAGCTGCCGACTTCCGTCACTTGTCCGATATTGCTGTTGAAATTCACCAGTTCCTTTCTCGGCCAATCGCCACCCCATGGAAAGCGTCGGCCGTCCAATCCGCGAGCGGCCCGTTCCCATTGTGCCTCGGTGGGCAGGTTCTTTCCGGCCCATCGGCAATAGGCATGGGCCTCATGCCAGCTCACTCCGGTGGCCGGCTGGTTTGGAGCATCCCATCCGGATTTATTCCAGCCGGCGGGCGCGGTGAGCTCTTCGTCCTCTTTCCAGTTCCAGCCTTGCTCCGACCACAACTCCCGATTCTCGTATCCGCTGTCTTCGATAAAACGCTCAAAGCGAAGGTTCGTGACAGGATACGCATCGATCCAATAATCGAAGAGGAACACCGTGCGCGAGGGTTTCTCGTGTTCCTTGGCAAAGATATCGTCTTCTGGCATCCCCATCGTGAAAGTGCCCGATGGGATTAACACCATCTTTGCGCCGTCGACCGGATGTGTCTGATATCTCGAGTCCGACACGGAAATTTATCCAGTAGAATCCAAGTCTTAATCAGTATCGAGTATGATGCTGCGAGTCCACCAGAATTCGGCAGAACATATGCACTGAATCACCACTGGATCTTTTGACAATGAGTCCTTCCTGTCTTGATTATTCACCCACGGGTTCTGAAAAGAAACAGTTCGAGAAAGATGGCTTCCTGATCGTCAAACAGGCACTCTCAGAAAACGAGGTCGCCGGACTGGTAGAGATGACAGTTTGAGCATCTCTACAGTCGCCTCGACCCCATTCGACGCCAACTCCTCGGCGACAGAATCAGCAGGAACGGCGTCTACGATCCAACAGAGGCAGACGCCCCGCTGCGTTCATTGCTTGCGGAGCACAGTCCCGATGATGCGGTGTGGACCCGGCACAAACGCTCCCAGTCACGCCCTCCTGCGTATGAAAACCGCGTGCAGCTCGCGGGGCGCAATCCGGCTTCATCAGATACACTTTCGGAAACCATCAGGGATTGAAAACATGCCCACAAACTGCACCGGATATGAGTCCACCCGAGGCATGCCACGCCGCACGTTTCTCGGCCGCTTCGGTATGGGATTGGGCAGCATCGCGCTGGCCGACCTTCTGTCGAACGAGGCAACAGCCGGCGGAATCCTCAATACGACGCATCACGCGCCGAAGGCCAGACGCATCATTTATCTCTTTCAGAGCGGCGGTCCGTCGCAGATGGATCTGTTCGATCACAAGCCGCTTCTCAACAAACTCCGCGGCCAGCAGCTTCCTGATTCCGTGCGGCAGGGGCAGCGCCTGACAGGCATGTCGGGGAATCAATCCAGTCTGCCGCTGGTGGGCTCGCCGTTCAAGTTCAAACAGCACGGGCAGGGCGGTGCGTGGATCAGCGACCGGCTCCCACACACAGCAAAAGTGGCTGACGACCTTTGCTTCATCAAGTCCATGTACACCGAGGCCATCAATCACGGCCCGGGAGTGACGTTCATGCAGACGGGCTCACAGTTTCCCGGCCGGCCGAGCATGGGTGCGTGGCTGCAATACGGCCTGGGCACGGCCAACGAGAATCTACCGGCCTTCGTCGTCATGGTCACAAAAGGCAAGGGCGGACAACCCCTGTTTTCAAGATTGTGGGGAAGTGGTTTTCTGCCCGCCAGATACCAGGGCGTCCGGTTTCGCTCTGGCAAAGATCCTATCCTTTATCTGAACAATCCAGCAGGTATCGACACCGCAAGCCGGCGACGAATGCTCGACCGTTTGAATGCGCTTCACCAGGTCCAAATCGAGGCAACCGGCGACGCGGAGATAGAGAACCGCATCGCTCAGTACGAGATGGCGTTCCGCATGCAGAGCTCGATCCCTGAGGTCACCGATCTGAAATCCGAGCCGGATTATGTCCTGGACAAGTACGGGCCGGACGTCCGCAAGGCCGGTTCATACGCGGCCAACTGTCTGCTGGCGCGTCGGTTGGCCGAACGGGGCGTGCGTTTCATTCAGCTCTACCACAAGGGCTGGGATCAACACGGCGGCCTGCCCGGCGGCCTGTCACGGCAATGCAAAGAGACCGACCAGCCGACCGCGGCCTTGATCGCAGACCTCAAACAGCGGGGCCTGCTCGAGGATACCCTCGTCATCTGGGGCGGGGAATTCGGACGTACGAACTATTGCCAGGGCAAACTCAGTGGCAACAATTTCGGCCGCGACCATCATCCCAAATGCTTCTCCATCTGGATGGCCGGAGGAGGCGTAAACGCGGGCACTTCATACGGAAGAACCGACGACTACTGCTACAACATCGCCGAAAACGGCGTTCACATCCATGATTTCCACGCGACCATCATGCATCTGCTGGGCATCGACCATGAACGGCTTACCTATAGATTTCAGGGCCGATGGTTTCGGATCACAGATGTGCATGGAAAGGTAGTGAAAGGAGTCGTGGCTTAGAGCGGAAGTGAATGGTGAATAGTGAATAGTGAATAGTGAATGGTGGCAGAGCGGGGTGATAGAAGAATGGAGTAATTGGCCTCATCATTTCATCGTACCAACATTCCATTTCGCCATTCTTCCATTCTTCCATTCTTCCATTCTTCCATCACTCCAGAACTCCATTCCACCACCCCACTCTTCCACCATGCAAGCACTCGTTAAGTACTCACTCGGCCCGGGCAACATGGAATTGCGGGACATGCCCGATCCCGGCCCAGCTCCCGGTCAGGTAAAGATTGCCGTTCACGGCTGCGGTATCTGCGGCTCAGACCTGCATGTCTTTCATCAGACCATCGGCATCCCCATGGCGCCGCCGGTAATCACCGGGCATGAGTTCAGCGGACGCATCGTTGAATTGGGTGAAGGTGTTCAGAGCTTCAACATCGGAGACAGAGTGACCGTCGAGCCGAGCGCGGTCATCTGCGGCAAGTGTCGATACTGCCGGCAGGAAGATTACAACCTTTGCCCTGACCGGCGTGTCATCGGATACCGGTGGGATGGAGGATTCGCACCTTACGCTGTCGTGCCGACTCGCACACTGCATAAGCTCCCGGCCAACGTGAGCTTTGAGGCGGGCGCGCTCGCGGAGCCGTTGGCCTGTTGCGTTCATGGCGTGATCGAGCGGACACAGATTTCAGCGGGAGATTTTGTCGCGATCACCGGCCCGGGCTCGATCGGCCTTCTGACGCTCATGGTTGCCAAAGCCGAGGGCGGCATCGTCTGCGTGCTCGGTACAAAGGACGATGAGCATCGGCTGGAGAAGGCCCGTGAACTGGGCGCTGAATACACGATCAACGTGGACGAGCAGGACGTCCTCCAAGAGATCGGTAAGCTCACCGGCGGCTACGGAGCTGATGTAGTGCTCGAAGCATCTGGTGCGCCACCGGCCGGCCGGCTGGCACTGGATATTGTCCGCAAGCAGGGAAAACTCACTCAGATGGGTCTCTACCCCGGGCCCATAGAAATCGATTTTTCAAAAATTGCCTACAAGGAAATTTCAGTTACCGGATTCCTGGCACAGAAACGCTCGGCCTGGAAACGCGCCATCAAACTCATGGAATACGGTCTCATCGATCCGGGCAAGATCATCTCCCACTGTTTACCCATAACAGATTGGCAGGATGCGTTTGGAATGTTCGAGCGGAAGGAAAGCCTGAAGATTCTGTTGCAGCCATTGCATTCTTGAGCCCTGTCCCATCAGCCATCAAACACCTGAGATCACGTCGCCATCTCTCGAGCCATTGACTGCCGCTTGCGCTGCTTTTCGTCCAGTGTCTTTTTGCGCATGCGAATGCTCTTTGGTGTGACCTCCACCCACTCGTCATCCTCGATGTATTCGAGTGCGCCTTCAAGGGTGATCTCTCGGGCTTCCTGAAGCACGACCAGCTTGTCCGCGCTTGCGGCGCGGATGTTGGTGAGCTTTTTCTGGCGAGTAGCACGCACAACCAAGTCGTTCTCCTCGTTGTGCTCACCAACGATCATGCCTTGATACATTTGGTCTCCCGGACGGATGAAGAACTGGCCGCGCGGCTTGAGCTGATCCAATGCATAAGCCGTCGCAGAGCCGGGATCGGCTGCGACCAGGACTCCCTGGCCGCGGTGCGGAAGCTCGCCTTTGGCTGTGTCATATCTCAGGAAAACGTGATACATGATCGCTTCTCCCCGGGTGGCTGAGAGCAGCTTCGAACGCAGACCAATCAATGCTCGAGACGGAACGACAAAATGGATGACCACGCGAGTGCCGACGTTTTCCATGTGATCGGTCTCTCCGCCCCGCATACCCATGAGCTGCATCACTGGCCCCATGCAATCGGCCGGACAATCGACCACCGCCGTCTCGTAAGGCTCGCAGGTCTTGCCATTTATCTCACGGTAGATGACCCGCGGCTTGCCGGCCATTAACTCGTAGCCTTCCCGTCGCAGGTTTTCCACAAGGATGCCAAGGTGAAGAAGACCGCGGCCGGAGACGATGAATTCCTCTTTGGATTCGCCGTCCTCCACGCGCAATGCGACGTTCGTGTGAAGCTCCCGCTCGAGCCGCGCACGAATCTGGCGGCTGGTTACATATTCGCCTTCCTGGCCGGCGAAGGGGCCGTTGTTAATTGTGAAAATCATCTGCACCGTCGGCTCATCGACCGGAAGCGTAGGCACGATTTCCTGTGTATCGAGGGCCGTCAGCGTATCCGTGATGTTGAGATCTTCGATGCCGCAGACAGCAACGATGTCCCCTGCCTCGGCTGTTACGATTTCTTTTCGTTCGAGCCCTTCGAAGCCATAGAGAGTTACGACCTTTGCGTTGCGTGAGTTCCCATCTCTATTCACGACCGCAACCGTTTCCCCTTTGCTTATCCGGCCGCGGAAGATCCTGCCGATACCCAGTCTTCCGATGTAGTCGTTATAGTCCAGAGTGCTGATGAGCATCTGGAAAGGACCGTCAACGTCACCATCCGGTGGCGGGACGGATTTCACGATCTGCTCGAACAGCGGCTGCAAATCCTGGCTCTCGTGCTCCAATTCGACCTTAGCGATGCCTTCGAGGCCGTTGCAGTAAATGTGTGGAAAGTCAAGGATGTCGTCGTCCGCGCCCAAGTCGTCGAAGAGGTCGAAAACCTTATCAAGCGCATCATGGGGGCGCGCACCATGGCGGTCGATCTTATTCACCACGACGATGGCTGGCAGGCGATGTGCCAGCGCCTTCCGCAAAACAAACGTCGTCTGCGGCATCGGGCCCTCGACCGCGTCGACGAGGAGGAGAACACCGTCCGCCATCTTCAACACGCGCTCCACCTCGCCACCGAAATCAGAGTGCCCGGGGGTGTCGATAATGTTAATCCGTGTGCCTTTGTACTGAATGGCCGTGTTCTTAGAGAAGATCGTGATGCCCCGTTCGCGCTCGATATCGTTCGAGTCCATGACTCGCTCCTGGATCGCCTGATTCTCACGGAACGTGCCGCTCTGCCGGAGGAGTTGATCCACCAGCGTTGTCTTCCCGTGATCGACGTGCGCGATGATGGCAATGTTACGAATTTCCTGGGACATGTGTGTCTCGTTCCGTGTTCGTCCTTGATTTGAGGCGGCGAAGTATGCCAAAGGTTTGGACGCTCGCATACAGTATTGCAATGACAGTGTAGCCGGTCATGATTCGCGGATTCTCACCACCTGTAGACTGATGGAAGAATCAGATTCAAACTTCAACGACAGAACTCCAGTTGAACCTGCAGAAGAGACCACGTCCCTTCAGAAGGCTTACATCCTCCTGAGCGTTGTTCTGCTGGTGGGCGCACTGTCCGGAATTATCTGTCTCATTTTTCGTATCGACCTGGCAACCGGAATGCACGAGGTCGAAAAGCATCTGAGAAGTGATGACGCCGTTGTCCAGGAACTGGCAACGAGAGAACTCGTCCAGATTCTCAAATCCACCACTGCAGAGAGTCGGAGAAAGCGGGGAATCGACGACGTTCGCCTGTCGCAGAAGGTGCTTGCCGCGCTGAAGAACAGCACGAACGCGAATGATGCCGCATTAGGCAATCTGGTATTGGCCTTGGGCCATATGCGATACCACGAAGCGATTCCGGCTATAGCCCCCCTCCTGAGAGTCACCGAAAGCGGCCAGGACGTGCGGCAGCATGCGTTGCTCAGCCTTGGAATGATGAACACTACCGAAGTGCTGCCACTCATGACAGATTCTCTCAAAAGCACAGCTCCCCGTGTGCGAAAAGCCGCATGCCTTGCCATAGCCATCGCGGGCGACAAATCCATGACTCAACACCTCGAGCCGTTGCTTACCGATTCAGAGATGGACGTGAAATGGAGCGCCTCCCTCGCGCTGGCAAAGCTGGGCAGCAGCGCGGGCCAGTCGAACATCCGCACCATGCTTGATCGTGAATTCCTGGCCACGCGTGCCGATTGGCCAGAACAGTCTCTCCAGGATCTCATGATCGAGTGCATCGAGGCAGTAGCGGAATTGAAGGTAGAGGGCTTCAGCGGCGAGCTGCAGAAGATTGCCAAGAGCGACCCTAATCTGAAGGTGCGCAGTGCGGCGATGGCGGCGCTGAGCGTGATGAATGATGAGTAATGCGTAATGCGTAATGCGTAATGCGTAATACGTAATACATATCGCAGCCGTAACAGCGAATGAAGAAGAGGAATCTGTTCACAAGAGCTTTCGACTTCCATTTTTTTGCCTTCCATTTTTTTGCCTTAGGAAAAACAAGACTCTGGACCGTAACCGAGTAATGAGTAAGGGATGCTCGATACTGGATACTGGATGCTCGATACTCGATCCTTTGTGGCGCCTCTGCGCTGCGGGGCGGCGCCAATCAGGAATCCATTCCTAAATCTGTCTGTCGGCTTCTGGGGACGCCTGCGTCTCGCTGGCTCCGGGAGCGACCGCAGGCCCTTCGACCGGTGTGCCGACACCTGATTGAAGCGTCACGAAAACCGAGCAACAGACATCGAGCATCCAGCATCCAGAATCGAGAATCGAGCATCCTTCAATGCATTACTCATTACTCATCACTCGCCTTTATTTCACCCGCGGCAGCAATCTTCAGAAACCAGGCCGACGCGACCAATCCCACCACAATCCAGATCACACCCCAGACAACGGAGTGGCCTCCGATCTCCCGGGCCAGCATGACCGCATCTGAGCGTAATTCCGGCCTGTCGAGCACATCGCTCTTGATATCCAGAATCGCGTAAGCGCAGCTTGTGAGGCCGATCGTCTTCAGGATTAGATCATTCACCCTTTCAGAAAGGAACTCCCCGGCGGCAATCATCGCGGCGCCTGTGACGCAAACGAAGATGAAACCGAAACTCATAAAAGGTCGAACGTAAAGCAAAGCCATCACGACCATAAAAATGCCAAGCACCCACGAAATGATTTCATCGAGGTCCGTGCGGGCGGCCATCACCAGAATAAATCCGCCGCAGAGGAGGCTTCCCAGATAGCCCGCGGTCAGCGTCAGAAACCGATTACCACCCATGGTCACGCAGAATCCGCCCTGATGCGGTGAGAGTTGAATCTCGACAATTGAGCCACCGGTCAGGATCGCCGCAAAGCCGTGGCTGAACTCGTGGAACATTACAACCAGCACCTTCAGCGGGTAGAGGAAGATTGAATTCCAGAAGAGAACGACACAGATCAGGATGAGTATGAGTTTCGCTGTGGCTCTTTTGTCGATGCTG